>Ga0115000_10000356_pt1 | contig 43018 bp, 33 predicted proteins | sample ArcticOcean_MG_C_6_FD_89690 | JGI IMG/M metagenome (GOLD analysis project Ga0115000, IMG submission 89690) | Marine microbial communities from western Arctic Ocean - ArcticOcean_MG_CB8_128 | ecosystem: Environmental > Aquatic > Marine > Oceanic | place: Arctic Ocean: Canada Basin | collected...
ATCAGTACCGTATTCGTTGATTTCATCACCATCGCCTAGTCCATCTCCATCTGTATCTTCTAGATTAGGGTCTGTGCCGTATCCAGCTAGGTAGACGTAACACTCTTTTGCCATTCCTGGACTAGGATCCCCAAAGACTGCATTTGTACAGTCAGTACCATCTGTTTTTGTTTCGTAATTCCACGTTTCACCTATCCCATATCGAACATATTCAGTACCATCAAAATCACAAAACTCATCTTCATCTGCACAATATATCCATTCACCACCTAAGACTTCATCTCCATCACTTAGTCCATCTCCATCAGTATCCAGTTTTGTTGGGTCAGTAATGTAACTATTAACTTCGTCTCCATCACTTAATCCATCCCCATCCGAATCGATATTGTTTGGATTAGTTTCGTATAAGTTAACTTCGTCTCCATCACTTAATCCATCTCCATCAGTATCGTTATTATTCATGTCAGTAAAATATATGGTTTGCTCTTCTAAATCACTCAACCCATCATTATCGGTATCTCTTTCATCAGCAGGGAGATCATCTGTGGCATCTTTCAAAGGGTTTGTATTGTCTAACTCAATTTCCCAACCATCTATCGTCCCTCCACCGTCTGTGTCTTCCTCTAAAGGATCAGTACCATCTAATTCATTTACTAATCCATCTTCATTGTAGTCACATTGAACTCCAGTTAATGGTGATATCCATTCACACTCATTAATGCCCCATATCTCATTAAAATCCGTTAGTCCATCATTATCCGTATCTGCGTCTAAGGGGTCTGTAAAGTGGATAGTTTGTTCATCTCCATCATTAAGCCCATCATCATCGGTGTCTGCGTCGTTAGGATCAGTTCCTATTTCTTCTTCCATATGGTCATAGAGACCATCACCATCACCGTCGTTAATATCATCATCCGGATTTCTAGGGTCTGTTGAATCTGTGAATAACTCTTCTGCATCACTTCGGCCACCTCCATCCGTATCTGCTAAATCTGCCGCAGTTTCAGAAGAATCTAGTTTTCCGTTTGCATTTGAATCTTCTTCCCCATCTTCTAAAGTATCGGAATCAGTATCTATGTCGCGAGGATTCGTTGTGGATTCCGGTTCTTCATCAGGTTGCCACGTTTCTCTACAATTGGTCATAGTTCCTCCCGTTTTAGTTTTACAAGGTTGTAGATTATACGCTATATCAGTCCATATGTCCTCATATGAAATCCCTACTTCCAAACCATCAAGTAATCCATCATCATCACTATCGTAATCGATTGGATTAGTATTGTAGGTATAGTATTCTTCACCATCAGTTAAACCGTCATTATCCGAATCAGAGTCTAAAGGATGTGAACAAAATTTACCAGATATAGAATATAACCGACATAATATCTCATCATCATCTTGTAATCCATCTTCATCAGTATCATCAGTGAGTGGACTGGTTCCGGTGTCTTCTACATTAACGTAGATACCAGTTCCAGTTTCAGAGCCGTCAGGAAGAGTGTCTCCATCTGTATCTGGGTTGAAAGGATCAGTTCCAATTCCATTTTCATATTCATCACTTAATCCATCACCATCCGAATCATTAATTTCATAGTCAGTACCTGGTTGAGTTCCATTACCTTCAATATTATCGTCTTCACCAGTAGTACCTGCTGTATTTGAGTCACAAGTAGGGCATGTCGTTGAAGAAGTAGGTTCAAAGGTAATCCATCCAATTCCATCTAATAGTACTTCAGCATATGCGTGACCATTAAGCATAGTTACAACTCTAGTATTATCTTCTATTGTATAACCCGTACTGCTTCCGTATCCACTATCCTCCCATTCCTGAGGAGTTATTACTGAGCCAGGTCCATTGCCTTCAACATATCTAGTAGGTATTCCGTTCAATCGAGATAATACATTAAATGCGGATGCAAAATTAGTACATTTTCCATCTTGTCCTGGATTTCCAAACAAGAAATAATCAACATAATCATCTCCGTTAGGTGTCAAAGTACCATTAAGATTATAGTAATAATTATTACGAAGATAGTACATTATGGCTTCAGCTTTTTCATAATCGGTAGTTTTACCTTCAGTTATAGATGCAGCTAAATCATATACATCATTATCCGGACCTGGCCTATTTGGAAAATTAGGTAATTCGATTAGTTGTGGTGCAAAGTTGTCTGGAGCATTTGCAGCTCTTTTGACTTCATCAGGAATTTGATATTCCGTCATTGTGAATGTATAACTTTGAGCATAACTTTCTACTTTTAGATTGAATGCACTATCCATTATTACTTGATTTGCAATGTATACCGAATTAGTATAGAGTGCAGTTGAGAGATAACCTTGTGCAGGCATAATCCAATTCATAGTATATTCATACTGACTGCTCGTAACTTCAGGATTAGTAACTAGATAGTCATAGGTGTAGTCTGAGACTCCAGTAGACCAATAACCCGGATTTGGCACAATACTTGATTCAATCTCATATTGTTCACATCCTGGTGAAGGGCACCATTGATTTCTCGTATATTTATCTGTAGTGGCGTCATATCCATTATCGTAAATATCTTTAGCTACAGTTCTCCAGTATTGAGGATTTGCAGTAGTCTCACCGCAATTATTAGAATCACAAGTAACTGTAAATTTGACTGCAGCGAGCATTGCTAAAGGATAAAATCCTTCTAAACTCCCTCCACACCCATTACAATCGGGTTGGGGAGTCCAGTCATTGTTCTGGACCATATCTTCAGCCCATGGAGGTAAAGGTGGGTCTTGGTCTAATTTATCGGAAATTCCATCGCCATCACTATCGGGATTATTAGGGTCGAGATGATCAATCATATTTTCATACATATCGGGTATACCATCTCCATCTGAATCTGCCATCTCATCTTGATCTGAGATTCCATCTCCGTCAGCATCAGGATCCATACAATTACTGATTCCATCTCCATCTAGATCACCTTCACAATCATACAAATCCTCCATGTTTGGAGGGACAAAATCTTCATTAATCAAATCATTCCAGAAATCTATTTCCATATTGTCTGGAATTCCATCATTATCCATATCAAAATCATTAGGATCAAAACCTAGCGATATTTCATAATCGTCTGATAAACCATCTCCATCACTATCTCTGAAAGGCAGGTCTGGAATGCCATCTCCGTCTTTATCTAATTCAGCTAAAGGATTTTTTTCTATTGTTGCAGCTCTAGATAGAAATGGTGAATAAGGTAATGCCGTTAAAAGCAAAATTACCACAATCAAAGCTTGATATTTCTTTCCACGCATAGGATAAATCCAAATTGCTAATCGTAAGTCAGATTATATGTGTTAGCCCTGAAAAAATGGCGCCCGCGCCGGGATTTGAACCCGAGTCCTCAGGTCGACAACCTGAGATGATAGGCCAGGCTACACCACGCGAGCACGATGCCGGACCAGAGCCCTTTGTATATAGGCTTTACCAAAGAATATTACATACCCATATTCAATCTAAATGTTGGATTTCCAGCTTCACTATTTCCAAAAAATTCATCACTTTCATCTTCTTCCATCATAGCTCCCATCAAAACACCAACCGTTTCCTGTAAGAATTTCAACTCAGTTTGAAGTTCAGAGATAGTCTCTTGAAGTTTCTTAATTTCATTGGTGTCGGAAGTCACAATTTAGGCATAGAATGACCCATTATAACAGTATCTATTCTATTTGTTTAATTTAGATTTTAATACCGGTATAATGTCAAATAAATTATCAACAATACCATAGTCAGCTACTTTGAATATAGGTGCATCTGGATCTTTGTTAATTGCCACTATACATTTCGATCCACTCATACCACCGAGATGCTGAATAGCTCCAGAGATGCCTATTGCTAAATATAAGTCAGGAGTGACCGTTTTTCCAGTTTGACCGACTTGATGTGAATGAGGAACCCACCCGGCATCTACAATAGCCCTACTTGCTCCAGTTGCTGCACTCAAAGCAGAAGCTAATGGTCGTATTTGTTCATCATAATTTTCAGGACTTTCTAAACCTCTTCCACCACTAACTACAATATTTGCTTCAGTTAATTCTACAGTTCCACTTCCTCCTTTTTCAATCGAAACTGTGTTTGTTGTTGAGTCTGGTATAGTTCCTGAAAAATTTTCAACAGAACCGGACCATAATTCACCGGCCGGATATGCATTATTCCGAATACTTACCACGACTGAGCCTTCAGGATTTGATCTAGCAAGTACTTTCCCTGCAAATATAGGTCTTACGAATCCTTTACTTCCCGCTTCTAGACAATCTCCAAGATATCCCCATCCTAATTCAGCAGCAACTCTAGGGCCTAAGTCCTTACCCATTGTTGTAGCTCCCATAAGTATTTTTGTTATACTTTTTTGTTCAACAACTTGAGAAATTACTGATGAGAATTTTATGGGGTCATAGTGCTCTAGTTTATCATCGTCCGCAAGAATTATTTTTGCAGTAGCTAATTTCATACCGGCATCACTAATATTTTTACCAATAACAAGGCCTACCACATCTCCCATACCTGCTGCGACTGCTGAGACTTGCTGAGAAATATCCTTTATTTCGTCACCATCAGCCTCTCCGATAACTAAAACTGAGCTCATAATACCTTAGCCTCCATTTTTAATTTTTCAATTAATTTATCTACTTTTTCTTCAGGTGATTCACCATCCAAGATTAAGCCCCCACCCCTTGCTGGCGGTAATGAACATTCAATTGTTTTAACATCATTTTCTTTTGAGGTATTTACATTACGATTTTCAAATGATTTTCGCTTCGACATCATAATATCTTTTAATGCCGGAAATCTTACTTTAGTCATGTCTTTTTGGGCCGTTACTAAAACAGGCAGTGCCGATTCAATAATTTGTAATCCGCCTTCAATTTGCCTTTTAGCTGTAATTTTTTCTCCATTTAACTCTAATTTAGTTACTCCCGAAATATGAGGGATATTTAGATGATGTGCCACCATAGGTCCAGTAGCACCTTGATAGTAGTCAATTCCTTGAACACCTCCAATAACTAAATCTGCATTGAGTTCTTTTACAGCTTCAGCTAAAATCTTAGAGTTTGTAGATGGTTTATCTCCACTGTATCCTTCTTGTCGTAAAACAACAGCTTCATCAGCTCCAATGGCCATCATTTTCCGTAAATCAGTATCGATTCCAGGGTTATCAGAGAATAAGCATACAAGTGTAACTTTTCCACCTACCTTTTCTTTGAATTGAACTGCTTGCTCGACTGCAAATTCATCATATGGGTTCACCATATACTTGAATGCATCTTCTTTCACTTTTCCATCCACAATTTCCAACCTGGATTCTGTGTCTGGAACCATTTTGATTAAAACTGCTATGTTCATGTTTTTACCTCTAAATTTTCTAATAATATCTCAGAAATGTCTTTTACTGCTTTTCCATCGCCAATACTTTTCAAGCCGTCACTCATCATTGTCATACAGAAGGGACAGCCTACAGCTACCGTGTCAGCCCCTGTTTTTGAGGCTTCTCTTGCTCTGATTTCATTAACTCTTTTATCGGCATCTTCTTCCATCCATATTTGGGCACCACCGCCACCACAACAGAATGAGTTAGTTCCATGCCTTTCCATTTCGATTATGTCATTTCCTAAGGCGCCCCTTGGTGCTTCAGTTTCACCACCAATTCGGCCCAGATAGCAAGGATCATGGAATGTGACCGTATCTTCAAAATCTTTAATAATTATTTTTTCTTTTTGACGTAATTCATTCAAAATTTGAGAGTGATGGTAAACTTCATATTTCCCACCATATTTTTCATACTCCTTTCCTATTGTGTGAAAACAGTGTGGGCATGCTGTAATAACTTTAAGAGTTCCTAAAGAATTCATGGCGTCTACATTCATTTCAGCCAACGTTTGGAACAAGAATTCATTACCAGCTCTTCTTGCCGGATCACCATTACAAACTTCCATCTCACCTAGTATTGAAAAGTCAACACCGGCTTCTTTCAAAAGTTTGGCAGTTGCAATTGATACCTTTTTATTCCTATCGTCGAAGGAACCTGCACAACCTACATAGAATAAATATTCGGCCGGTTCGCCTATTTTTATGTCTAATCCTTCAGCCCAATGGGCTCTTGTGTGTGCACCTAAACCCCAAGGGTTTGAATTGCGTTCTAGATTGTTAAATAAGTTTTGAAGCTCTTCTGGAAATTCGGATGCTTCCATCACCAAATGTTTTCTTGTATCCATGAGCTTTGGTACGTGTTCAATATGAACCGGACATGCCTCTACGCAAGCATAACAAGTGGTACATGCCCATATTGCCTCTGGTGTAAATCTTTCGACAATATTTTCTTCAGGTGTATTTCCCGATAGAAGAGAAGTTCCATGTTCTTTACCATAATTTTTGAGATCCATAATGATTTGCATAGGGTTTAATGTTTTTCCACTCTTATATGCAGGGCAGACATCTTGACACCGAGCACAAGCAGTACAGGCCCATCCATCCGATAATTGTCTCCATGTGAAATCTGTGAATTTATTTACACCTAATGTTATATTATCAAAGTCTAAATCATCGGTTTTAACAGCCATATTGTTATCATCCGTTTGCATAGGGGGCATAGTTCCCATTGGTTCATGATCTTGAAACATTACATTAGGAATGGTTCCTATTAAGTGAGAATGCTTAGTTTGAGGGATTTCAATTAAGAATAGTCCTATCAAAATCATATGTATCCAATAACTAGCATCAATTATTGTACTGAGACTTTCGGTATTGATACTCTCCATTTGCTTAGCGAAAAGTACACCAATAGGTTCCCAATTATTATAGTGTGTATTTCCTCCAATCATATTTCCAGCTTCTACAATAAAAGCCGTCAAGACAATTCCTAAAATTGCAAACAGAATGAGTATTCCTTCCATACTCGTCCCTTTCAGCTTTTCAGGCCTTACTATTAATCTGCGATATAGCGCGACTAGAATTCCAACACCTGCCATTGTGTATCCCAAATCGACGATAAGATTCCATATGTTGGCTAAGTATACTTTTCCAAGGATTTTGGCAAGTAGTCCTCCAGTACCTAAATCGATTACGTCGCTGACAAGCATTAGGAATCCCCAAAAAATCAAAGCATGAGCATATCCGGCTAGTTTGTCTTGAACTACTTTTCGTTGTCCGAGCCAGTCAGTTAAAAATTCTTTTGTTCTTTGTTTCCAGGAATTGAAGCGGTCATCATCTTTTCCAAGACTTATTAATTTTACAATAAATCCAACTTGGTATACATGAGAACCTACTGCAATTAGAGACCATAGTCCAAGAATAGCATACCACGGAATGCCATAATAATCATGAAAAGGATTCATAAGGTATCTCCTATCTTCTGTATTTTGTCCATTCTATTTTAAATATCTCCCAAGTTTACGCAGATTGTAAACATGTCGCCATCTTTGGCATTAAGTTTGTCTCTAAGAAAAATGGGTGAAATTACTTCTACGACTCTTTTGTAGTGAGTTCTTTTTGGAGAAATAATTGCACAATCTTCTATACTCATTGTTTCGTTTTTAAGTACACATTCAAATACCCAGGCTTTTCCAAATGTTCTTCCTTCCTGTTCAAATCCATTAATTAACATCCCTTCTGCAGCTCTCATAGCTTCAATTTTTGGAATTTCATCTTCATTTAATCTCAGATTAAAAGTTCCTTTAAATGGTTTCCAACTTAGTTTTTCTTGGAATTGGTGCATGTATCCTTTTTGAGAAATGTAATATCCACCTTCACCAAGTCCAGTTTCTAAAATTCCATTCATTTCAATTTCTTTTTGAGTTCCAAACATTAAACTATATTCGGTAAATTCTTTTCTCAAGATAAGAATTCCTTTTTCTAACATGGTAACAACTTGTCCTCCCTGTGCTAATCTTCTATTCAAATATCCGCCATCTACTAACTCTATTAGATATCTTGATGCTGACTGTTGACTTATTCCTAAATTTTTAGATAATTTGATTGAGGATATGTGTACAGGATGTCTAATTCCACCTTGTAATGCTAGAAATTTCAAAGCAGAAAGTAAAGTTGGCTTCAGTCTTTTTCCTCCTTTACTATATCTTGGATTTGAGCTTTTTGTTCTTCAGTCATATGTTCCATTGATTTCCGAGATTGATCAACTAAATCTCCCATTATTATACTATAGAGTAGAGGTACAGCGGTATTACTTTCTATTTTAGCTTCATAATCCTTCAGAGCTGCATCTCGTTGAGTTTTTAGTTGTTGAGCATCCATGCTCCCTTGACCCAATCCTTCGCATGCTTTATCCATTACGAAATACTTACTTCCGTTAAAATTAAGAGGATATGCTTGACAATTAAGTGGCATATCATGATGTATTTGGCATAACTTATTTTCAGAATCGTACATAGGACATCCAATCTCTTCTTCTTTAGTTTCTAGCACTAATTGTGGAAATCCTCCAGACATGTCCATTCCTATGTTTTGAGCTAGGCCATTTAGAATGCCATTTTCCCTCCACCTAGTAATATCTTGAAGATAGACAGGAACATTTTTAACTTTTGAGCAATATTGTCCACATCTTACGCAATTATAAACAAATTTAGGGGCTGTTTTTACATTTTCATTTGACATTTTAGTTACTCGTTTTTGAGTAGGAAAACAGATGTGGTTAATAAAAATATTCCTGTTACTAAGTAGAGTTGTTAATAATAAAAAAACAATTATGGTGTTATTCTACGCGTAGGAACTGAACCCTTTTAACGACCCTCTCTTATTGTAACTTGGTGTAAATGCTTATGAACGCAAGTAAGATATTAACGATCGCAGTGACTTTTGCCCTTTTGGTATCAACTATGATGCCTATATTGGGTGTAGGTCCAGTCGCAAACGCAGCGGCAGATGAAGGTACAGTCAAAATTGGTTTATTGAACCCAAGTACTGGTCCGATAGCGGTCTATTCTGAGGCTTTTTCAGATGCGGCAAAAATAGCTATAGATCATTTGAATGAAGGTCAAGACACTCATATTTTTGAATTAGTTGAGGCCGATTCAGGTTGTGATGGAACAAAAGCAGCTACTGCAGCTCAATCATTAATTGATGCTGGTGTAGTAGGTATTGCAGGTGCAGCATGTTCAGGAGCAACTCTCGGAGCTATGGAAGTCGCTAAAGCAGCAGGAGTACCTATGGTCTCTTATGCTTCAACTTCTCCAGCTTTAACAAGTGCAGAGGATGACGGATACATGTTCCGTGTAGTTCCAAGTGATGCCCAACAAGGTATGGCCATGGCTACTATGGCTGCATCCCACGGATGGCAAAATCCTGGGTTAATTTATATGTCTAATGATTATGGAGCAGGTCTTGCTGCAGTCGTTAGAGGTGCTTATGCAATGGGTGGTGTAGAAATGTGTGTAGATATCTCATATTCTGATGATAATACTGATTTCTCTTCACAAGTTGCAGACATAAAAGCAGCAGGATGTGACAGTTTAATTACAGTCACTTACGCAACAGATGGTGCTGCACTTCTTGAAGAAATGGCAACACAAGATGTTCAAGGTGCTCCAAGTCCAGTATGTTCAGCAGATTGTCCTTTCCCAATAATGGGAGCTGACGGTATTGCAGATATGAATTTCCTTGCTGAATTTTCAGATCCCTCTGCAGCAGTTAACGTTATAGTTACTAAACCTTCACCAGGTTCAAATAGTACTGTAAAAGCAGGATTTGATGAAGCATGGGCTTCAACCGAACGTAATGCAAGTGCAATTTATATTCATGAAACCTATGATGCTGTAAGCATAATTGGAATGGCAGCAATGTCTACTAATGATAATATGAAAGAAGCTATTAATGAACTAGGAAGCGGCGACGGTTTTGTCGGAGCTAGTGGAACTCATAAATTTGATAATAATGGTGATGTTGCAGGATCTGGTTATCAGATATGTCAATTTAATCCAGTAATAGTCGATGGTGCAATGGCATTAGCTTTAGAATGTAAGGGTCACTGGGGATTACTCTCAGGTCTTACTTTCCCAGGTGCAGCACCTATACACATTGGTATGTTGAATCCAATGACTGGGCCTATTGCTCAGTTTTCACCTGGATTCAGTATTGCAGCAGCTATTGCAATTACTTACATGAATACAATATCTCCTTTGAATTTCCAATTTTCATTAACTGAAGCTGATTCCGGATGTTCAGGAACAACCGCAGCTACAGCAGCTCAATCATTAATTGATGCCGGTGTAGTAGGTATTGCCGGTGCAGCATGTTCAGGAGCAACACTTGGAGCTATGGAAATCGCTAAAGCAGCAGGAGTACCTATGGTCTCTTATGCTTCAACTTCTCCAGCACTAACCACTGCAGATGATGGTGGATACTTATTCAGAGTTGTACCAAGTGATGCTCAGCAGGGTGCAGCCCTTGCAGCAACTTTTGATGCTTCAGGTTACGAATCTCCTGCAATTTTATCCATGACTAATGATTATGGTGCAGGTTTCGCAGAAGCTTTCAAAGCAAATTATAATGGTGAAGTATGTGCAGAATCAACTTATTCAGACGACGCTACTGATTTCGCATCTTTGGCAGAGTCAGTGATGGCTAATGATTGTGATTCAGTTGTAATGATTACTTATGCAACCGATGGAGCAGCTATAGTTGAGGAATTGGCAGCGCAAGGATTTGATGGTATGATATTCGGCGGAGATGGTATTGCAGATGTTACATTTGCAAACGAATTCTCAGATGATAGTTCATTAGAAGGTCTTACTGTAACTAAACCAGCAGCAGCCACAGATTCACCACTAGGAATGTTATTCGATAGCATTTATTATCCAACAGCTCAAGCAATGGGATATGAAGGTGGAATTTACACTAAAGAAGTATTTGATGCAGTAGCCATAATTGGTCTTGCACAAGCAACAGCCTACAGAACACCAGTTCAAGATGGCGTCAAGGACATGCTAGGGGTAACTGTAGCAGGACCTGATGCTCCACAACCTGGAGCAAGTGGCGTTCATGTATTTGATTCAAATGGTGATGTTGCAGGTTCAGGATTTGAAATATGTACATTCTGGATAGATGATATGGATGATAACGCAACAATGGAATTATATTGTCACAGTACTTGGGATCTTTTCCAAGGCCTTAATGATGAGGGTATACCACACATTGATGATCATGAAGATGATTGTCCATTCACTAGTGATGCAGGACTTGCACTTTGTGAAGAAGTAGATAATACTGAAAATCATCCCTGCGATGCAGATGAGACTGCATCAGAGGGCGAAGAATGTGGGAAAGTTATAAAGACATTTTGTGATGGGAATGATGACTCTGGTTGTGATTTCTTCTATAATGCAACAATGGAAGAGTCATTTGCTTCAATGTGTGTTGGTGGTGTTTTGTCTGCAGATGTAGCGGCAGAGGCCGATGAATGGGATACTGGCTTCTGTAAGGGTTTACATTTCGTTGAGCCCGTTGACCCAGTTGACCCAGTTGACCCAGTTGACCCCGTTGATCCAGTTGACCCTGTTGATAATGTCACCAAAGAAGATGTTGAAGAAGTAGTAGACGAAGTCCCAGGATTTGGTTTACTTTCTGCAGTAGCTGCTATTGGTGTAGTGTTACTTCTCCGCAGAAGACTGTAAGTCAACTGTGCGGAAGGAACTCATAAGCAAAAAAAGGCAGCCTAGAACTGGGCTGCCCTAGTTCGCTAGAGTATTCATATATTGCATGCTCTAGTGGTAACTAGGTTGAGAGTTTTAGAGTGAGCGGAAAGCAAGTACCTGAGATTCGTGTAAATCCTATACAGAATGCATTATCTCAATTTGATTCTATGCCCTTAGGTCTAGTATTTGCCATCATTGGCTTAATTGATTCAGCATATGGCCTTCGTTATGAATCGGGTTTATTTTCCGTACTGATTCACGGTGATCCGTTATGGATGGTTCAATTTTTTGAGTTCATACTTTCAAGTATGTTTATTTTGAATTACGGTTTAAATAATTTAGAAGGCTATAAGAAAATAGGATTGGGTTTAGCTTCCCCTATAATAATTATTTTAGTATTCATGTTTTGCATTGATCAACTATTTGTCGGTCAAGAATCTACTGCTTCTACTACTTTCAATATAAGTTCAGTAATATTTAGTGGTCTTTACTGGGCTGCAGCTTATCTTTCCATATCAGTTGGATTAACTTTAATCTATAAAGTTCAAAGATTTGGTAATTTTGCACAAGCTGAGATGATGTTATTAGGAGCTTACATCGGTTTTACCATGATGTGGAGTCCGTTTTTCTACACCTTAATTGAGGGTAAGAAAGTTCTGAACATCGACGTGGATACAGATGAGATAATTACTTGGGATTTATTTTTCTGGGCTTGTGTATCTGGTTTTGTAATAACTGGTTTTTTTGGAGTAATAATTGATAAGTTAGTGTATAGTCGCTTCCGTAAGAAAAATGCTACTCCACAAGTGATGATGATTGCTTCTCTTGGTGTTGCAATGATTTTACGGGGTCTTCTCTACTTACGGTATAATGCGAGTACGTACCTTTTTGTACCAGATAAAGATTGGCGTATGCGTACCTCTAAATTTGAATTTTCTTCTGAAGATTCACCTTTTCTATCACTTGGACCTTTAGGAGAGATACGTTGGCCAGATTGGTTGAATCAGACAATGCGTCTTCGTTTTGGTACTAGAACTTCTGAGCAGAATAAAGATGATATGGATCCGACCGCCTGTACTGAAGCTGGGAAAGAGGAAGTCTCATCATCCAGTTGGTCCGATTCTGAAAACTTTGTAGACGCTAATGGGAATGGTCAATATGATTCGAGTGAACTTTTCATTGATGCTAATGGGAATGGCCAATATGACCTAAATGAGTTTCTTGTAGATGGAAATTTTAATGGACTGTATGACGATGGTGAAGCTTTCACAGATAACAATGGAAATGGCATTTGGGATGACGGGATTTGTACTATAATTGAGTCCTTATCTTTTCGGGAAATAAGTGATTCTGACTATTTCTTGCAATATACAAAAGCAGGATTGATATTTGGTGTATTTGCATCTGTAATTTTATTATTATTTTTACTTAATTTATCTAGGTTAGGAAAGCAGATGAGGGCAGTGGCCGACAATCCCCATTTAGCAGCTTCATCGGGAATTAACGTTGAAGGGATACATGCAACTACTGCTTTCTTGGCCGCAGGAGTTTCTGGTTTTGGTGGTGTATTATTTGGCATGTATACTCGTGTAAATCCGGAAGTTGGATTAAGTATTCTTTTACCTGCCTTTGCAGTTATTGTTTTAGGGACTTTAGGCTCTGTAAGAGGGGCTTTGATAGCTTCGTTAATAGTTGGTTTAGTTCGTGCAATATCAGAGACTGCTTTGTTCGGCATCGGCCCAGCATTAGATCGTCCTTCCTATTCAGAATTTGGTGAAGCTATGCCTTACATATTTCTGATCGGGGTTTTGATGATTATGCCTAAGGGGTTAGGCAATGCCTTGGAAAATTGGAAAATTGAAAGAGCTCGTGACGGTAAGGGTTCTATCTTCAATTTGTTTAATTTATTCATTTTTTCATTTTATTTGATATGTTGGAAAATTACAGGTGATTGGTTCGCGGCAATAGCTTTAGTAGCAATCATATTTTTCTGGATTTTACTTCTAAAATCTATTAAGTATAATCGTTTTGAGGGTATAATAAATTTACCAGAAATACCGTATTTGGGTTCGCAATTCAAATTATTTACCGATTCACAAAAGTTTGGTATTTTAGCAGTTTCAATCCTCCAAGTGGTTTTAGTAAGTATATTGGATATTCAGACCTCAGGTTCAGGTACTTTGTACCTTATTATAGATTATATATTCTTTATTTTGACCTTGATTGGCCTAGTCTTAATTTATTCTTCAATAATTTCTTTAATGGATAATCTGAACAATATATTTAGTTCTTCAGGAGAAATTACCTATAATCAAAGAAATAAGCTATTAGTTTCTGGTTTTTCACTTATTCTAATATTCTATGGTGTTGATTACTTAGTCAATGGCTCGGGAATAATTTACCTGGTTTTGGATGTTTTATTTTTAGCTTTACAAGCCTCTGGAATACTTCTTTTGTTTTTTACAGTATATCTTTCTAAAAATCAGTTATATCTTAGATTCAAGAATTTAGACGAATTAATCACTTCCCAACCTGAGATTCGTAAATGGTTATTAATTTGTGCATCGTTGTTTGGAGTTTCCGTAATATTGTTTATGGATCAAATTACTTCTGGTTCCGGATTTCTATATTACATGGTTGATTTACTTTATTTGATTTTATTAGTTATTGGACTTTCCCTAACAATATTAGTTTTGTTTAGGGCTAAGTCAGAGATAATACATAGAATTAATCCATTTTTGGTTTTCTCCGCATTGCTATTACTAAAATATGAACCTTTGATTGAACCTAGTTCGGTTAGGGATACTGAATCAACACTATACGTGACTGAATTGGCCTATTTGTTGTTGGTATTGTCGTTCAATGATATTTATCGTATTTTCTTTAAAGCAATAGAACCATTAAGAGAGATATATGAAAAAGGAATTAGAGAATTCGGACGAGAGTTCAAAATTCCGGTTTTTGCTTTAGGGTTCATATTATTATTTTTCAAGAGTTGGATTCTTGGCCCAGTTTTAATTGTCTATTCATCTAATTCGTTAATGTCTTTAATTTCAGATTTTAAGAATAATCAACTAGAAGCTTTGTCAGGTAAAGATCAGTCCGGAAAAGAAGGATTACTTGGTTCTTTTAGAGATTCTACGGCGTTTATATTGATGTCCAATTTTACTCGTAAACTCTTTAACACTACCGTTGATTTTATTCGTAAGCACTTCCCCTATGGTCGGGAAAGTGAAAAAGGTTCATGGTTGATATTCACCTTATTTTTAATAGTTCTTATCTATGTCTCGTGGTGGTTACCTAGCATAACTAGTTTTACAAAATCTATGCAAATTTCTAGGATAATTATTTTGGTTTGTATTTTTTCGATTTTATCGTTTTCACTTAATTTACATACTGGAATGACTGGAATGACTAATTTCGGTATTATTTTCTTTGCCGGTATTGGTGCGATAACATTAGGGATTTTGACTATTGATGAAGAGATTTGCAATTTGACAACCGGAGTTTGTTTTGAAAGTGGAGGTTATGGTTGGTCTCCATTGCGTGGACTTGTAGCTGCAATCTTAGTTTCAGGATTGGCTGGCTGGCTTCTTGCTTATCCCACGGCGAACCTTCGCATGGATTATTTTGCAATAGTTACAATCTCTTTAGGTGAAATTGTAAGAATATCAATGAAAGCTGAACCATTACTTAGGGCTGGTACGGGAACAACAGCTATAGGAATAACGCAATATGCACTTCCGTTTGAAGAATGGTGGATATCTTCTATGGATGAGTCTGTAGGTAGGTGGCTAAGGTTAGAGAATCAAGAAGGTATTATTCAAGCGGCTCCTTATTCAGTCTTACTTGCAGTAATCGCACTTGCCTCCTTCATTTTTATTTGGATGTTATTAGAAAAGATAATCTCTTCTCCTTGGGGTCGTATATTACGAGCTATTAGAGAGGATGAAGAAGTAACGATGCATCATGGACACGATGTATTCCGGCATAAGGCGATGAGTCTAGCTTTAGGCGGCGCTATAGCTGGCTTTGGAGGTGCTATTTGGGCTTGGTTGAATATGAGTATACTGGATGATTTCATTAATCCTATAAATTCTACATTCTTAATTTGGGCTGCCTTTGTAGTAGGTGGTCGTGGAAATAACCGTGGAATGATTATTGGTGCGTATATTATTGTATTAACTGAATTTGTTTTTAACTTAATGGTTCTTGCACGAGGTGATGTTGATAGTCAATTTCATAATAGTGTTTCAGGAGTAGACGAATTTTTTGCTTGGTTTGTTTTAGATGTCATTGGTCTCTTTAACAGTGATTTATCCATTATTGAGCCATTTGGTTCAGTAAATCCGGAGTTATTGAAGATAAACCTAGTGTATCTTAAGTTGGTAATGATTGGATTAGTGATATTAGTTAGTTTATTGTTTTCATCAAAGGGGTTAGTTCCTGAAGTTCCTAAAAGACCTACAAACCCAGTAGATATTTCTACAATTAAACAGAAACAGGAGAGAGTTGTCTAATGTCATCAATCCTAAAAGTTAATAATATGACTAAAGATTTTGGAGGATTACGTGCTATTGATAGCGTATCTTTCAAAATAGATGAGGGTGAATTTGTTGGGTTAATTGGACCTAATGGTTGTGGTAAAACAACTACTTTTAATTGTATTTCTGGTCTTCTCGATGCTACTGAAGGGGATGTTGAGATTTTTGGCGAGGATGCGACTAAATTACGCCCCGATCAGATACAGAAATTAGGTTTAACACGTACTTTCCAGCATACCCTTCTTTGGAGAGAAATGACTGCTATTGAGAATCTTCTTGTTCCTCCAAGAAATCAATTTGGTGCTAATCCTTTAGAAGCATTATTTACTTATTTCAAAAGAAATGAAGAAGAAGAAAGGCTTGCTAAAGCTTATGAAACATTAGAATCATTAGAAATAACTCATATGGCACATAATCTTACTAGTGAATTATCTGGTGGCCAAAGTAAATTGGTGGACATCGGCCGGGCTTTGATGGGAGAGCCGCAACTCTTACTATTAGATGAACCAGTGGCAGGTGTTGCTGGACCTTTATCTGAAAAAATATTCACTAATTTGCGTAGAATAGTATCTGAAACTAAAATTTCTATTCTAGTTATTGAGCATAATATGGATTTTATTCTTAGGGCTGGCGTAGATAGAATTATAGTCATGGATCAAGGGAAAGTTTTGATGGAAGGAACTCCTGATGAAGTTAAAGATAGTAAAGAAGTAATTGAAGCATATCTGGGAGGTCAATAGTGGGCCGAATTTTAGACGTTAAAGGCCTCGAGGGCGGCTATGGTAAAGTTCAAATTATGAATAATGTGGATTTGTATGTTGATGAGGGCGAATTTGTTACAGTAATTGGCCCTAATGGTTGTGGCAAATCTACTTTTATAAAGTTAATTTTTGGTATTGCTACCTACTATAAAGGAAGTGTTAAACATAAAGGAGAAGAAGTTTCAGGATGGCGTACTGATTCTTTAGTGAATAGAGGAATAGCTTATGTCCCTCAAGTTGATAATGTATTCCCAAGTCTTTCAGTTAAAGAGAATTTAGAGATGGGTGGAATTAGTCTCTCTCTTCCAATACTTGAAGAACGTATTACTCGTTCCTTGGAAATGTTTGAAGATTTAAAGCCTAGAATGAATGATGTTGCAGCTTCATTATCGGGGGGTCAAAGACAAATGCTTGCTATCAGTAGAGCTTTGATAAGTAATCCTGATTTTCTTTTGTTGGATGAACCTACTGCAGCATTAAGTCCTCTATATCAGCAACAAATTATTGAAAGGATAGATGCTTTGCGTACTAAAGGAATTACCGTTTTAATTGTTGAACAAAACGCTCGTCTTTCGCTTGCACGCTCTGATCGCGGATATATCTTTGCTAATGGACAAGTAGTTCATACTGGTAAAGCAAGTGAAATTCTTGCAGATCCTCACATAAATGAATATTTTTTGGGAACGAAGAAAGATTAATAATTATGGTAGAAATATCTTCTCGTAAGCTGGCAGTTACAAATTTAATGATGCTAACTGTTTCTGTTCTTTGGGGTCTAGCTTGGCCAGTGGGGAGGCTTTTAGCTACAGATTTAGTTGATGTTCCATTTACGGTGATGTTTTTGAGGTACACATTCGCAGTTCCTCTCCTTTTTACTTGGATGTGGATTAAGGAAGGAAATATAGCACCTCAAAAGAGTGATTGGACTACTTTGGTTATAATGGCTTTTACTTCTGTCTTTCTCTATCAGATAGGTTACATGTTTGGTATGCAAAAAACAGCAGCTTCGGATGCTTCTTTGGTTATTGGTTTCAATCCCGTCTTTGTAGCTATATTGTCTATGTGGATGCTTTCTCATAAAATGAGTTCTAAAGGTTTTTTTGGAATTAGTTTAAGTTTTACTGGAATCATTTTAATTTTTATTGCATCACCAAATATAGATATCCCATTAGAAGATAGATTACTTGGTAATGGAATGATTACGTTTGGAGCCTTTACTTATGCAATTTATGTAATACTCGTGAGAAAATATATGCTTGTTTCAGATAAGGAGAAACTAAGTTCACTCTCTTTGATTGCTTGGGTGTCTTTAATTGGTTGGGTTTTATTTATTCCTTTTGTAATTTCGGAATCTCCTTGGAATCGTTCTTGGAGTACTAATGAATGGTTTTTGATAGGTTATCTTGGAATATTATCTACCGCATTATCATATGTTTTCTTTGCGATCGGGATTGAGGTTATTGGAGCTAACCGAGCAGCTAGTTTCGTAAATATAGTTCCTATTTTCGGAATTTTATCTAGTTGGTTTTGGTTGAACGAAGAATTGGGATGGATTCAATTGGTTAGCTTTGGATTGATTTTCTTTGGCGTTAAAATGGTAAACACACAACCTCCCGAAGATTGAAAACACTTAATAAGTAACCATTAATTGCAATATATATGTTAGAGTTTTTTGAAGGTTTAGGACCTATCCAGCAAGCACTCGGGGCTGGTCTTTTTACATGGGGAATGACTGCAGCAGGAGCCGGTTTAGTTTTCTTTTTCAAAGAAATTGATCGGAAAATTTTGGATGGCATGCTTGGCTTTGCAGCAGGAGTTATGATTGCAGCTAGCTTTTGGTCATTATTGGCACCTGCGCTCGAGCATTCTGAAGCAAGTGGGGGGAATTATAACGGGATATTTCCCGTATTATTCGGTTTTATTTTAGGGGGTATTGGCATGAGATTAATAGATCATTATCTTCCTCATCTTCATCCTGGGGCGCCTCCTGAAGAGACTGAAGGAGTTAAGACTACATGGCATAGAAGTATGTTATTGATTTCAGCTATTACTCTTCATAATATTCCTGAAGGTTTGGCTGTAGGTGTAGCTTTTGGTGCTGCAGCTGCAGGAGATGGGGAGACATTTGGTGCTGCAGTTGCTTTAGCAATAGGAATAGGCCTTCAAAATTTTCCAGAAGGTGCTGCAGTTTCACTCCCTCTAAGACGAGAAGGTCTTTCTCGTAAGGATAGTTTTTGGTGGGGTCAATTATCAGCTTTAGTGGAACCAGTTGCAGCTGTTTTAGGTGCTGCAGTAGTAGTCTTTATGGATCCACTTCTTCCGTATGCACTTTCATTTGCAGCTGGAGCTATGATTTTTGTAGTAGTCGAAGAGCTGATCCCAGAGGCTCATCGTGGAAAAAATGGAGACATTGCGACTATGGGTGTAATATTAGGTTTCTCAGTTATGATGTTTCTTGATGTGGCGCTTGGCTAATGCTTTCCGTGTTTTTCAAAATATTTTTGATGATATTCTTCAGCTATCCAAAAGTCACCAGCTTCTGTAATCTCAGTTACTATTTTCTTATCGCCAATTTTACTTTGTAAATAATTTAGTGATTTAATTGCAATCGCTTTTTGCATTTCAGTAAAATAATAAATTGCTGAACGATATTGTGTACCTACATCAGCCCCCTGACGATTCAATGTTGTAGGGTTATGTTTCTTCCAAAATACATTAAGCAATGAATCATAGGAGACAATGTCTGAATTATAATCTACCAATACTACTTCAGCATGTTCAGTCGAATTACTACAAACTTGTTCATATGTTGGATTTTCAGTTTTTCCGCCACTATATCCTGAAACCACACTTTCCACACCTTCTATCTTTGAAAAGTTATATTCAACGCCCCAAAAGCATCCAGCTCCAAACATTGCTTTAGCCATTATTTAGTTTTAGAGTCTATCCAATTTTGGAATAAACCCATTCCTTCTTTTAAATCATCTTTACTTATTCCCGAGAAAGCTAGACGGATGTATGACTCCTTTTCATTATGTAAAGGCCTTCCAAAGTGATGTCTTCCACAGAAGCTAACTCCTGTATCTTTTAGCACAGTTTTTCGGAATTCTTCAACATCTTCAAAGCCAGTTCTTTTCATCAGGTTTGTTATCTTTGGAAATACATAGAAACCAGCTTCAGGAGAATGAGCTTCAACTCCTTCGATTCCATTCATGGTTTTTACAAGTATGTCTCTTCTAACTCTTAATTTATCTAAAATATCTTGAGTTTCCTTTTTAGAGGCCTTGAGGCCAGCTATTCCGGCATATTGAATAAAGTGGGTTGTACATGATTCCATATTTACATTAAGTCTCGTAATTTGTTCTATTATTCTAGAAGGGCCGATGGCGCCTCCGAGTCTCCATCCAGTCATTGCAAATTTCTTGGAGAATGTATACATCGTTAACGTACGTTCTTTCATTCCAGGAAGACTTGCAATAGAGCGAGGCGTTCCTTCAAAAAGAGTATCAAAATAAGCGTCATCTGAGATTAGAAATAGGTCATTTTGTATGGTTAAAGTAGCTAATCTCTCCATCTCTTCTCTAGATGAAGAAGCACCGGTTGGATTGTTATAATTATTATAAAAAATATGCTTTGCGCCTTTTCTAATTCCTTCTTCAATTGCATTAAAATCTAATTCTAATCCAGAGGGATTATCTAAGTATCCATAGGGATAAGCTATGCCTCCGTAAAATTCAATCTGAGATTCATAGATAGGGTAACCAGGATTAGGATACAAAACAACATCTCCTTTTTCCATCATTGCAGCAATATATTTTCCAATACTGGGTTTTCCACCTGGTTGGATTGAGACATTTTCAATTTTATAATCAATTCCTCTTGAATTACCAACCTCCTTTGCCAATGCTTCTCTTAATTCAGGAATTCCGGGTGCAGGACAATATCCTGTTTTTCCAGATCGTATGGCTTCTTTGGCACCTGAAACTACTGAAATAGGTGTTGGAAGGTTGATATCTCCTAAATGGAATGGATATATTTTCATTCCAGTCTCAGCTAATTTTGCAGCTTCAGCAGATACCGCAAATGCAGTCTCACTGCCCAATAAATCCATTCTCTTAGCTACATTCATATAATGATTATATGTGGAGAGTACATATTAATATTTCTTGCGTAATCTTTATACTTATCCATTAATCAGTCACTTAATGACCAGTGAGTGGAGAAGAGATCTGAATGTGTGGTTGCAGGAGCATATGCTTGCAACTAGTGTAGTAATTTCGATAATGAGTGGTTTTATGTTTTTTATTGGAATTGTAGGGCTGTGGTATTCTGATTCTTCGATTGCCCCGACGGCAATTTTAAATTTCCTAGGTGATTGGGATATTTGGGTTTTGATTGTGGGACTTATCATGTTTTCTTTTTCTCTTTATTATTTCTGGGATATTAGAAATAACATGTATAAGTTTGAAGAAATGATATCGACAAATTCCAAGAAAGAGTTCCAGAAGAATTGGACCGAGTTGGAACAATTGGCTAGATATCAACTTCCTAAAGAATATCGTAAGAGAGTCACAGAAGCTCGTGAGAAGTTTGGATTAAGATAATTAAGAAACTTTATATAGGCACTTTTTTTCATTAAATCAAGAGGTTGACAACCTCAGGTTTATAACCGATGAATCCCAAAGATAAAGATGTTGATGAATCTTCCGAAATGGAGACTGAAATACTACCCGTTCTAACTCCAGAACAGGTTATAGATGAGTTAAGGGAAGAGATTGAAAATCATGAAGAAAAATTCATGAGACTTGCTGCTGATTTTGATAATTTCCGTAAACGTATAGATAGAGACCGAGCTCAACAAAGTCTTCGAACTAAAGGTGAAGTCGTATCTAATTTTTTGGAAGTAATAGATGTAATTGAACAGGCTCAAAAAGCTAAATATCCTGATTTAAAAAGCTCTTTATCTGGTATTTCAGGAGTACACAAATTTGTGTCTGGGTTCATGAGTTCGTTAAATATAGAAAGATTTGATCCTTCTGGGGATCAATTTGATTTTAGATTCCATGAGGCATTGACTACAGTTGAAAAAGAAGGTATTGAACCAAATACAATAGTTGATGTTATACAATCAGGTTACAAGCTTGAAGGTGAATTACTACGAGCTGCAAAGGTAGTCGTATCAAAGAGTTTTGAAGAAAAAATAGAAAATAAATAGATAAAAGGTGAATAAGATGGCAAAAGAAATAATAATTGGAATAGATTTGGGTACAACCAATTCTGAAGCAGCATATTTAGAGGGTGGTAGACCCGTAATCATACCTTCAGCAGAAGGTTCCACATTTGGTGGAAAGATGTTTCCTTCAGTGGTGGCATTTACAAAAGACGGTGAACGTATTGTGGGTGATCCAGCTAAAAGGCAGGCCGTTTTGAATCCTTTAAACACAATTATGCACATCAAAAGGAAGATGGGTACAAAGCATAAAGTAACAATTAAGAAAAAGAAATACTCTCCTGAAGAAATATCGGCTATGATTTTACAAAAAATCAAGAGAGATTCTGAAGATCATCTTGGTGTAGAAATTAATAAGGCAGTAATCACAGTACCTGCATATTTTAATGATAATCAAAGACAGGCCACAATAGATGCCGGTAAAATTGCAGGTCTTCAAGTTGAGAGAATTATTAATGAGCCTACTGCAGCGGCCTTGGCTTACGGGCTTGATAAAGAAGGTGAATATACTGCGGCAGTCTTAGATTTGGGTGGCGGAACATTTGATGTTACAATAATGGAAATGGATAATGGCGTTTTTGATGTTATTTCTACTTCAGGAGATAATACTCTTGGTGGAACTGATATGGATGAAGCTATTATTGATTATTTAGCCGAGATATTCAAAGCAGACAATGGAATTGACCTACGCGATGATCCTGCGGCCAAACAACGCTTACGTGACGCAGCTGAAAAGGCTAAAATTGAATTAAGTAATACACTTAAATCCACAATAAATTTACCATATATTTGGTCGGATTCAAGTGGTCCTAAACATTTAGAACACGATTTATCAAGGGCAAAATTAGAGTCTATTGTTGGCCCAGTTATTGCAAAATGTGAAAAACCAATCAAACAAGCATTTAAGGATGCTAAGATGAAACCAGGAGATATTGACAAAGTTATTCTTGTTGGAGGTCCAACACGTATGCCTACGGTTCAGAAGGCATTCGAAAAGTTTGTAGGGCGCAAGTCAGAGAGGGGGGTAGATCCAATGCAATGTGTTGCAATGGGAGCTGCAATCCAAGCTGGAGTTCTGTCAGGAGATGTGAAAGATGTTGTTCTTTTAGATGTAACTCCTTTAACTTTAGGTATTGAAACTGAGGGTTCAGTTTTAACATCCTTAATAGACCGAAATACTACAATTCCAACTACTAAATCTAAGGTTTTCTCAACTGCAGCAGATAATCAACCAGCTGTAGAAATACATGTTTTACAGGGTGAAAGAACAATGGCCGCAGATAATGATACATTGGGTCGTTTTCAGCTAGTAGGTATCCCACCAGCAGTCCGCGGAACTCCTCAGATAGAGGTTTCTTTCGACATAGATCGTAATGGTGTCATGAATGTAACTGCAAAAGATTTAGGAACTAACAATGAGCAGCGTATAGAGATTACATCTAAGTCTAATCTAAGTGATGACGAGATTGAAGATAAAATCAAGGAAGCAGAGAAGCATGCAGATGAAGATAAAGTAACTCGTGACTTAATTGAAACGCGTAACCAAGCCGAATCGTTTATTTATGCTACAGACAAAGCTATTACTGATTTAGGTGATAAAATTGATGAAGAAACTAAGTCTAAAGTGGAAGAGTCTAAAGAAAAACTTGAAGCAGTAATGAAAGAAGATGATTTAGATTCATTAAAACAAGCTTTAGAGGATTTCCAGCAAGCATCTCAGGCTATCGGACAAATGGCATATCAGCAAGCTGCCGAAGAGCAAGCTAAGCAGCAACCTTCAGATAACGAACAAGAAGTTAATGATGATAATGTTGTAGATGTAGACTACGAAGAAGTTGAAGAAGAAAAATAGTAACAATAGATAAGGTATAAATTACCCACTACTATGCCTAATCAGATGGCTGATAATATATCCTTCACTAATTTTGGTTCCCAAAAGAAGGTTAAAATTAAGCGTAAGCGTTCTGTAAAATTTGCAAATAAGACTGAGAAATTATTAGATGAGGTTATTGAGGCTAAAAAATTAGCAGATGAAACAATAAATAATTCTAAAGCAATTTCATTGCCATTTATTGAGTTTGAAGTTTTTCAATCTAGTTCTTTTGTGTACAATACTTGGAATAGTTTTGAAGTTAGTTTAACAAATTCAGGTAATGGTCTTGCACGTAATATTACTATTTCTTTCGATAGACTTCAGACTCGAGGTCAAACTATAGTTGATAATTTAGATGCGGGTGAGCAAACTAAAATTAAAATGGAAGCATTAGTTAGTACAAATGATAAAGAAATAACTCGGATGGATTTATATTATCATTCAATTGAAGGCGATACTTTTACAGTAGTTCGTAGAGATTGGTTCCCCAATGATTATGAGGGATTAATGGTTTTTAAAGCAGAAATACCACCTGGCGAAGAAGCAAATGCAAAAAAATATTCACATAGTGAAGTATTTTCGGGTGAATTGTATGTAGTTTGTAGTAAATGTGGTGTTCGTGCACCCTCTAACTTTAGAATATGCGGTAAATGTGGATCTCGTCTACAGAAAAGAAATGACCGGCGTAGTGATTGGGGTAGTAATCTCAATGATACTACTGCAGTTCAAGACAACCGTGAAGTATTGATTCAAAAGTTGAGAAAGCTTGGTGAATTGAAGGATCGTGGAATGCTTAGTGACAAAGAATTTAAAGCAGCTAAATCCCAACTACTAGAGTAGAATATTTAGCTATTTTCAGCCCATTCGACATCTTCATCAAAATTCCCATCAGAAACAGGTCCTTTCTTTGTCTTATCTGCTACCTTATTGTTCAGTACAAATATAAATATTATTAGTATCATTGCCCATTGAACAATCATTGTAATGATTGTAAAGAGTCCAAGTCCCATTCCTTCAATTGGAGAATTACTTTGATCTTGTAATTTTTCATATATGAAAAATCCAAATACGGCAATAAATTCAATAGGAAAAACGTATTTGATAACATATTCCCACCATTTACCAATTTGTATATCTGCATATTGCGTATTTATCAATTCTTTTCTAAATTTACTTACACCAAATTTCATTACAACTATGGCAACCATTAACCCTGAAACAATTAGCCCAGTACCCCAAACAAAATCTTGGTTATCTAAGAATTCTAAACTAAATGCAGATGGAAGACCAGCTAATGCAACAGCAACAGCAATGTAGCGAACGGCTTCTTTTCTTTCCCATCCCATGTCTACAAAATTAACAACACAACCTTGTAACGTTGAAACCATAGATGTTAGTGCAGCAAAAGACATTGCCAGAAAGAATATACTTCCTATAATCCATCCTGCAGTTCCCATTGAAGCAAACAATGCAGTTAAATGAATAAATGTTAATCCAGAAGATCCAGATTCAACAGCTTCCAATCCTTCTGCAGTACTATCTGATAATGCAAAGATAGTTCCTAGAACGGCCACACCGGCTATTAATGAAACAGAATTATTTCCGAGTCCAGTTAAGAATGCATTCAATCCAATATCTTCCTTCTTTCTCATGGCAACAGCATAAGTGATTGCCATTCCGAATCCTGCAGATGTTGACCAGGCAGACTGTGTTAAAGCACGAATCCAGGTTTCTCCTTTGAACAAATATTCACCTTGTGGTATGAATAGGAATTTTAGTCCAGTTATAGCTCCAGAAGGATTTAGAATAAATGGATAAATCATAGCTGCAATTAAGAAAGCTACGAGAAGAGGTATGAGTATCATATTTGCTTTTTCAATACCACTTATTCCATTATAAACAATAAATGCTGAGAAAGCTACTGCAATAAGTTGGAAAAATATAACTTCAAATGGTGAACTTATGAAATTATCCCATAATGCTTGGGTTTCAGTCGTATTAGATGCATCACTCATATCTCCAGACAATGCAATCCAGAAGTAGCGAATAGTCCATCCCATTACTACTGCATAGTAGAATCCTACAGCAGTTCCAACCCACATCATCCATATTCCAAGCCAAGTAAAATTACGTCCAGCCATGTCTCTCATAGCCCCTACGGTTCCAAGTCTTGTCTTTTTTCCGATGGCAAATTCAGCCATCAATAAAGGAATTGACCATGCAAATAGGAAAAAAAGCCATCCTATCATGAATGCTCCACCTCCATTTGCGGCAGCTTCACGGGGAAATCTCCATATGTTTCCAGTCCCTACTGCAGCACCAATTGTAGTTAGGATTAATCCTAATCTTGAGGAGAACTGCTCAGGTGGTTGTTCATCGGACATGTTTAGTTCTCTTTAGTAATTTCATTGCTTTTAAGAAGTTCATCTTCTTTATTTTTTCTTCTTTCGGCTTCAGTTGCAATTCCAACAGTCTTGTATAATCCACCCCAAACAACACCATACATTATCCCCATCATGATTGCTACTGCAAAGAAATCTACAATACCATTTCCAAATCCAATAATATCATCTACAAAGACTTCAATAGGTTCAGAAGCTCCATAACCTGTTGTTATGTATCCTCCAAAATTTTGATCTGCTAATCTTGAATCTTGTGCTACTGCATAAAATTGAACATTCATGGATTCTTCAGTCGCAGGAACATATGCTTTATACACTGAATTTCTTACTGGAATTGTAAAATCGGCATTGTAATCAGAGTAATCTTTTGTATTACACTTTTCAATACAGGTCATTGTTACATCTTTCCATTCACCTTCTAACATCATATCAGTTCTATATTTTAGAATAAGAGAATCTTTTTTCATAAATTGTGCATTTTCAGCTAAGACCTTTACCGGAAATTTATCATTTGAATAATATTCTTCAAAGTCAATTTCACTATCTGATTGGAATCCAACAGTTTCACCTTTTGAAGAAAGAATACTCAATTTTGGCATCATAGTTTCTTCAGGTGATCGAATTCCAGTTCCGTCAAGATCGCCATAGTCTGGGAACATTTGACCAATTCTTGCTTCAGGTGATTCATCTAAGAAATGTATATTGGTCAAGACATGCATTCTAACGGTTGGACGAATTAATCGAGTGTCCGCATGGAATCCTCCTTCCAATCCACCCTGATTACCTGCGTTTAATTCAACAGTATAGGAAAATGAGCCTTGCATTCCATATAGATAATCATTTATGTCTCCAGACACTTTGTATCCGCCTTCATCTTTCCAGTTACCATATCCAGTTACATTCATTAATGGTTTAACTTGATTCTCCATAAACAATTCATGTGGTGGATCTTGGTCCTTGTATCCCCATGGCCAAATATACAAATTTGAATAAGCGTGATAGGAAATAGAATTCATGAAATTATGTTTCATGTCATGTGCTTCCTTACGATAATTGTTTATGTAATCTCCATCTGGGGCTATAACGAACATTTCTGGCCAATTGTCTCTAACTATTCCATTTTGATAATCTTCTAAATATTTATCTTGCGGATAGTCTTCGTATATGTCTAATCTCCAAGTCAAATATTCTATAACTTGAGTTTCAGGTTCAGAAAAACCACCTTCTTTATCTTCATCGATTTTTCCATCTCCGTCGTCATCAGTGTGTTGAGCATCTGGCGGGTCTTCATCTACTCCAGTTTGTGTATTTTGGTCCCCTATTCCGGTAAATGGAATATCACAGTTTAACTCACAATCACCATCATTGTCTACTTGTTCTCGAGGTCCATGATAAACATCAGAACATATATTGTCATCATCAACTGTGATTTCAGGTTCTAAATCATCCCCAATCAGTGCAGTAAATTGAGTATTATGTCCCCATTCAAAAGGATAATTACGATTGATATCTACTCCGTCACATGCACCGCCATAACGATCATCTTGATCATTATCTCGCATATTCTTTCTCCATAATCGATCAGGATCTTCTCTATCATACATATAACCATCTGGATTTAGTATAGGCACGACCCATGTTTCTCTGTGATTAACTAAGTAAGTTACACGAGCTTCGCTAGGATCCTCATCAATTCCCTCATCAATAATTCCGTCTCCGTCATTATCAATTCCATCAAATAAAGCTCTACCATATTCATCTACTCGACCACCTTGTTCACCATCTCCATCATTATCAATTCCATCAATCATATCTTCATTGATAAGTCCGTCACCATCATTATCGGTTGGCTCCATTCCATAAAAATGAGTTAAATAATAAACGAAGTATAATGGAGTAACAACACTCATCCATTCCCTGGCATGATGGTTTCCAACAATGAATAGTGTTTCTTCATCAGGGTCATCATAGTAATCCGGTTCATTGGCTACATTATCGGATATCTTAACTCCATATATTTCATTACCTTGCCAAGTTTGTCCTGCCGGAATTATGTCAGTTAAGGTATATATCTCAACGATTTCGGGATAATCGTTTGCAAATGCTTGTAGTTCTGAAACTACTTCATAATATTCGTGATAATCATCAAATAGGGTATCAAAAGGGAAAGTATTTGTTCTGTTTAGGGTGTCATTACCATCTACTTCAAATCCATTAAATGGGTTATTTTCCTCTTGAAATTCAGATATTTCAACAGTGCCGGTACTCATGGTAGTCAAAGTTAGCATAATGGCTAAAGTGACCGATGAGATTCTATTCATATAATTACAATGAGAGACTAGTAATTATAAGATTTTACCATACCTATCTTATATTAATGTCACTCATTGCACAATTACAATGCTTAAGTGCAAAGATTGTTTACATTGGTATGGTGGAGAGGATTTTGGTTATGGCAGTTGCCGTCTTAAGCTTCAAAGAAGCGAGAAGAAATTCTTGACTTTTGGTCAACAAGATTGCGATGAGGGTTTATTAGATGGTTAATGTTAGAGATTTGAAAGAGTCAGAGCTTGAGTTTGCGAAATCACTTACAGATCAAGAAAATTGGAGTAATTCAATAGAAGATTGGAACCGACTCTTTCGAATTAGTATTCCTCTTGTAGCTTATGAGGGCGATAATCTTCTAGGTATTACAACTCTATTTGATTATGGAAATTTGGGAATGATAGGTAATGTTGTAGTTTCTTCTAATCATCGGGGCAAGGGCGTTGGTCTGGCCTTGTTAAAAGAATCTATGAAAAGATTAGAATCATGTAATACAGTTCGAGTACATTCTAACATGGATGTTATTTCTTTTTACAAAAATTTGGATTTTATGGCTGAAGGGATGTCCACATTATTTAGACTAGATGCAGATATGAAATCAATTCAGCCATTTGAGATAAATGCAGATGATAACATAGTTGCAGCAGAAGACTACTGGGATGAAATATTAGCGATGGATTTACGTCAATTCGGGGCCGATAGGTCACAATTTCTTAAGGAAATTAATGGTTATCTACCAGAATGCTCATTTGTAGCACTTGGTAAAGGGGGTGAGGTTAAGGGATTTATCATGGCCAAAGGTGAAGATAATAGGTATGAGATAGGTCCTTGGATAGTTGAACCCGGATGTAAAAATTGGCAAGGTTTACTTCAATCTTCAGTTCAAGCAATTCCGGATAATTCAATCGTAGATGTTTTTGTTCCAGCTCCTAATTTCCGGATTACGAATTTATTGGATTCGACGGGGTATAATGCAAAATCATATTGTATGTCTATGTATTATGGTGAAGATTGGCCTGATGAAGGGAATATTTGTGCTAGAGGTGGAGGCGATAAAGGTTGAAATTATTTAACACAGCTTCAGGTAAAAAAGAGGATTTCTATTCAGATTCAAAATCGTTAGGATTGTATATTTGCGGTCCCACAGTATATTCGGATACTCATCTTGGTCATGCTAAATCTTATGTTTCTTTTGACATATTGAAAAGATGGTTAGGTTACCATGATTACAATGTAACTCATATTCAAAATTTTACAGATATCTCTGATGAAACTGCAGTTGGTGCCTCTAAATCAGGTGTTGATGAATTAATTTTTACACAGAAATATGAAAACGAATTTCTTGATAAAATGAAGTTACTTTCTAATCTTCCAGCAACAAAATATACTAGAGCTTCAGATTTTGTACAGCAAATAGCTAGAGAAACTAAAAAGTTGCTTGATAAAGGTGAAGCTTATCAGACCGACGAAGGTATTTTTTTACGAATAAAACAAGAAGAACATGGTAAATTATTACTGGTTGATTTAGAATCGTCCTTAGTTCAAGGAACTGAAGAAGTCGATTCAGGACCTAAGAAAAGCCCGCATGACACTTTACTCTGGGGTCCTTCTATGGAGGGTGGTAAAAGTTGGAAATTCGAAGGTTTACCAGAAGGTAGACCAGGTTGGCATTTGGAATGTACATTGATGTCTTCTTTGGAATTAGATTTACCAATTGATATTCACTGGGGTGGAATTGATCTCATATATCCTCATCATGAGACTGAGATTATACTTGCTGAAAAGATAGGTTTAGGGAATTATTGTGATTTTTGGATGCATAATGGATTAATGGAAGATGCCAAAGGTAAATTATCCAAATCAAGAGGTGAAAGGGTAACTTTAGAAGAAGTTTTCAAGGATTGTCCACCAGCTGCTCTTAGATTTTACATATTGACTCATCATTATCGAGAATTTACTCCTTATTCACCTGAAGCTTTACTTGAGGCATGCCAAGAAGGTGAACGTTTAGGGATAAATGCAGTTGATTGTATGGTAATTGAACCTACAAATCCAAATGATGACGAAGAGATGGCAATTTTAGTTTCTAAGTTTGAAGCAGCATTGGATGATGATTTGGATACTCCTAAAGCACTTGATGTTTTGAGAGAGTTAGATGTTATAGCTGGAGACCGATTGAAAAATAAGGGAGATATTGGCCCAATATCAGGAATGTATAGTCTGTTTCAATGTGTTTTGGGTGTTTTTTCTTAGAACCGTCAGTGTTAAATACATTGAAACTGGTTTAATTTATATGTCTTTTAAGTCTTTAATAAATAGTAAAACAATATTTTCGGTTGTGATTTTAGTTTGTTTTTTATTCAATATGGTTCCAAATCAAGCAATTTATGGTAATGATATTTTTACCAATGAATCACCCCTTCTTGTTAATGAAACAGAAGAAACTATCTCTCGAACTGTAAATTATGATTTAGGAATAGATAGTATTGTACATGATACACATTCAGAATATTTTATGGGTGATTGTTCATCGGAATGTGATTTATTAGAATCTATGATGCCTGTAAATTTCAGAATAAAAGTAACAAATTATGGTTCTGAACCTGTTGATAAAGTAGTTATTAATTTAATGCTAAAGACAACAGCAGATGGTTTGGTACAGTATGATAATACGTTTAGTAGCGAAGCATTTTCAGATGGTCCAATGCATATTTCAGAAACCTCTCCATTAGAAACTGGAGATAGTATTGTTTTTACATTTAATAGGACAAATGACAGGTCCCAGCTTATATTCGATGGCGAGAATGAGTACACTGCAAGAAGTGCTTTTTTTATGTTATCTGGGCTTAGTTATATTCAAGCTGATTTAATGGTCGAAGATGGTGATGCCAGTAACAACCGTCTTCGTAAGGATGTAGAAGTAGCAAAGTGGATTGAGAATGGTGAAGCTCTTTGGGATGAAATTGGTCCATGGATTACATTCGGTGATACTGATGACAATGGAGCTAATAGTTTAGATTATATTAACATGCACCGAGCTACTGAGTTCGATCATGATGCTGATGGATGTGGTTGGGATAGAGAATGTACCGAAGAGGAAGGTACTGATAATATTCCTGCGGCGTTGGGTGGTAATTCAGCCATAGCTACATTTAATTCAGAAGGCTGGTACAAGGAGGGAGCAACCCCAAGTGATTGTGATTGGAATACTTTTGGGGATAGTAATTGTCCTAAATTTACATCAGAACCATATCAGGATGATTACTTTGTTTCACCACTACTTGATTTAAGTGGTATGAGAGAATTATCTATTAGTTTTGCTTATAGAGGAAATTTAGAAGATGGAGATTTGTTAAGAGTACAGGTTAAGAATGACAATATGGAGGGCTGGTATAACTTATGGAATTTAACATCAGATGATAGTTCTTGGGATTGGCAAACTTTTGATTTGAATGAAGAAATGTTTGAAGATTTGGCATATTTTTATGGAAATTATGATAGCGATAATATTCAATTTAGATTTCAAGCTTTTTCGGATGGAGATGATACAACGGAATGTAATAATAGTCCGTGTTCAATATTTTTTATAGATAATATAATCATTAGGGGTGGAGAAAATGTAATTCGAGATGTTGCAGTAGGTGATATTTTAATCCGTAAAGGTGATGATATGATTGTCAAGGATTCAGAAGGTAACAGCTTGTGGAGAGAGATTAACGCCACAATTATCAATGCTGGAGAAGCAGCTTGGTCTGATCTTCCGATACTATTTACAGTTGAGAATTTACAAGGTGAAGACATGTCAGATTATCTAGATGTGGAATACGCAGACATTAGTCATATCGGAGGCAATGGAATATATGGCGACCTAAATTTGGATTCAGATCAGAAGGAGTTGTTTGTTTTATTCGAGACTCCTGGTTCTGATGCTTATTACTTAACAGTAGAAGTATTAGTACCGGCCGGTAAGGATTTATTCCCAGCAAATAATTCAAAGACTGTAAAACTCTGCATTTTTTCTGATGGAGACGATGACGATGATGACTGTGTTGGTAATAATCAGGATGGGTGTCATTACACTCCCGATGGCGAAGAAGTAGATGAATATGGTTGTTCATATTCACAGAGAGATAATGATTCTGATGGTATAATTAATGGTGTTGATAACTGTCCTGAGACTCCAGATGGCGAAGAAGTAGATGACTATGGTTGTTCCGCTTCTCAGAGAGATACTGATAACGATGGAATTATAGACGATATTGACAATTGTTCCGATACACCAGATGGTGAAGAAGTAGATGACTATGGTTGTTCCGCATCTCAGAGAGATACCGATGATGATGAAATTACAGATGATATTGACAATTGTTCCGATACACCAGATAGTGAAGAAGTAGATGACTATGGTTGTTCCGCATCTCAGAGAGATACAGATAACGATGAAATTACAGATGATATTGACAATTGTTCCGGTACACCAGATAGTGAAGAAGTAGATGGATATGGTTGTTCAGCTTCTCAGCAAGATGCAGACAGTGACGGTATTACAGATGATATTGACAATTGTCCCGAAACATCAGAAGGTGAACAAGTAGATCAAGATGGCTGTTCAAATTCTCAAAAATATTCGAATTGTCTAAGTTCCGATTATGACTGGTGTGCAGCTTATGATGAAGCTTGTCTTCAACAAAGTGAAGATAACCTGAGTGCAGCTAAAAAATGTGGTGAGTTAAGTGCAGATTTTTGTGACCTACCAGAAAATAGCGAAAAGGAATTATGTACTTTGACTATATCAGGATGTAAAAATGGTACTTATGAGGATGGAAGTGAATTTGATGAAGTTGATAAAGTATTTTGTAAGGCTTTACTCGGCGAACAAGTAGATGATTTAGAAGAAGAAACTTATGATTCAGGTCCTGAGGTTGAGTCTTTAGAAGATGTACCGGAAATTCCAAGTTTAGGCTTGGTCGCAGTTATATTTTCATTGTTTGCAATAGCATTGGTTAGAAGACACTAGTCTTTAAATTCATCAAGGATTGAATCAGTAACGTCAGAAGCTGGCAAGTCTTTCTCCATCAGCCAGCCATACCATTCAATCGATATTTTAGCACCCGTTTCAGTTTTCTTAGCTTTAAGAATTCTATCTTTTATTATTGTTTTTCCATCAAGTAAAATCCCCTCTTTTCCAAATGCAAAAGGGCGAGGATATCCAAGATAAATAATACTTAAAATTAAGAGCGCTAATGATAGATAAATTTCAGTTTCTTGAATATAGTCTAGTGAAATAATGAATATCATAGTACAAGGGATTAGTAAACTATTGATTCCTTTTCTCTGCATCTCTTTCCCAAAATCTATTGTGATAACTTTACTTCCTTCTTCAGGTTTTCGAAATAAAATAATTACATCATATAATAGAACAATAAGTAATATTATTTTCGCATAAAAAAGAAGTTCAACCATTTCTTACCTCTGTGACCAATTTCCAAACTTCTTCAAATATTTCTTCTGGAGTTCTTGTAGAATCAATAATACGAACTAAGGGATCATCCTTCAAATTTAGATAAGCTTGTCTAACTTTTTCTAAATGTTCTTCTTTTTCAAACTCATCAGCTATACTATGCCCTCTGACACGTTCTAAAGCGATATCAACTGGCAAATCAAAAATTAAAACAAGATCTGGTTTAGGGGCAAATTCATTATCTTTTCTTATCCTATTAATATCAATTCCGGCTGCCGCTTGGTATGCCATAGTCGAGTAATAGTATCTATCCATCAAAACAATTTTCTCTTCATCAAGAGCTGGATTTATTTTATCATTCACATGCTCTTTTCGATCCATAATAAATAAATCTAAAATTTCTTCATTAGTGGCTTTTCTTTTTCCACTAAGCATTTCCCATAATTTTTTTCCATGTTTACCGTTCGTTGGTTCTTTCAAAATTATGGTTTTTTCATTATTTTTCTCAAACCTTTCCATCAAAAATTTGCATTGAGTAGATTTCCCACATCCGTCAATTCCTTCAAGATTAATGAGCACTATGAGGATATAGGAAGGGTCTTAATTAGGGGATTTGTTGAAATTAGGTATTTATTTATTCCTTGATCGTTCTTCAATTAGTTCAGGATTCATATTTGGTCTACAATACCATGTCAAATATTTCTCATCACCTTTTTGGAATCTATCAATAAAAAAATTCCCTTTTCCATATTTTTCATCCCCCACTTTTTGAAGAGCTTTTTTCATAGTTCTACTAATCATTAAATCACGTACAACCTCTTTATCTTTCCAGATAATTACGGGAATTCCATTCGAATTATCCAGAATAATATATTCGTTATCTTCCACATATATCTCAGTATTTTCAGAGATATTGCTCAAGTCCATACTTGTCAATGGTGACTCCTATTATTATTTTACCATTAAAGCTAACACTCATCGTCAATAGAGACTTTACGTTTCTCATTTTACTACACACGACCATTGATTACCCTAATAGCTACGTTGATATTAACGTAATTTTACCTGCTATTCGACTCAACACGGCCCTATCTTGTAGGCAGTATGTTTTAATATAGAACTAAAATAGGGAATTATGAAAGTCCATTTGCTAGTAGTCTTGTTAATGATGCCATTTACAGGGTGTTTAGAATCTGAGGACGAAGAAAACCTAGATAGGTATGTGATAGCCAGTGGAACTGCATCTTATGAAAACGCTACTAGCTCATCAGTAGTAATGGAGTACCAATATATTGGGGCATACGAAGATTCTATGGAAACCTGGCTTAATGAGATGATGATTGATAAACCCAATATGACTCGCGAAGAAGCGCTTGAAGTTTGTCGATGTAATTCCACACACGGCTCGGGATTACCCTACAACGAAACATGGGCGGATTACAATAAATACGGATGGGAAATCAATCTAGTGTCGGGCGAAGGTACATGGGATGTGTTCTGGCTTAACTATGAAAATACAATCCGAGCCAACAGTGAGGGCCCAGCATTTTTGAACAGCTCGTTCAGTAAATTAGACCAAAGGGGAATGAGTAATAGTGGCTCTAAGGGGCCAGTGGATAAGCCAGAACAAACCTGCTCTGGTGACCCTGATAATAACTGGTTGACTCCTTATGGATTTTCTTACGATTGTGAAAAGTCCGAACAAAGTCTTATGTTCGACGATATCTACTTATTTATGATTGTGAACACCGGAGACACTGCTTTTGTTCTGGAATGGTCCATTTACGGATGGAAATAATACCAGAGTATTACGTTACTAGACAATGAAGCTAATATACTGCTTTCGATAGAAGAATATGGCAGATTTCAAGGCGTTCATTAAGGGAAAGGCAGTTAAAATGATTAAAGATCCTAAAACAGGTCAGGACAAGTGGGTGCCTATGGACCATGAAGAGTCTGAGGATTCAAACTAAACATTTTGGATTTAGCCTTTGTCTCTGGTTTTTTTCTTAGTTTATCACTAATAATAGCGATAGGTCCACAGAATGCATTTGTTTTACGTCAGGGACTTTTACGTCAGCATGTTTTCCCAGTTGCAATATTCTGCGCAGTTTCAGATATTATTCTTATAAATCTTGGAGTTTTTGGCTTTGGTTCTATAGTTTCAGAAATAGCTTGGCTATCTAATTACATGTTTATGATAGGAGGGTTATGGCTAGCTGGATATGGTTTACTTAGATTAAAAGGTGCTTATCTTGCAGATAGTTATCTTGAAGCAACATCTTCAGAAATTCCAGATGTTAAATTAGCGTTAACGAATTGTGCGGTCTTAACATGGCTTAATCCTCATGTTTACATAGATACATTATTATTGATTGGAACTGTTTCAATAGGTTTTGATAATAATTTCCAATTTAGTGCAGGTGCCAGTCTTGCAAGTGTGATATTTTTCTTTTCATTAGCCTTTGGTGCTAGAATTCTTTCACCATTAATGACTTCTCGTAAGGCGTGGCAAACTTTAGATGTATTGATTGCTTTTGTAATGTTTGCTTTATCATATTCAATGTTTTTAGAATCTTTCTAAAGTAATAATTAGTACTACTTATTGATAAAATAATGAAACTAACGGCTTTAACATTGGGTCACGAAAGATATTTCCCTCGTTATGCCAAGTTTATTACTGAAGCTGAAGGTAATCCTGAAACAATTACATCTCCTGAAGATTTAGATAATTATGATGTTTTGGTTTTGTCAAGAGGTGGTGATATGGGAATCAAAAGTGGAGCTTATGGTAATCAAACCGAAGATTTACCTATTGATGGAGTCAATGATGATAGAGATGAATTAGAATTGGCACTACTTAGAAAAGCTAAAGAGAAGAATATGCCAGTTCTAGGTATTTGTCGAGGATTACAAGTTATGAATGTCTTTTTGGGTGGAACGCTATGGTCTGATATTGGTCAAGGAGGTTTTGATGGTGTAATCCATAGAGGCGGTGAGCCTCCAGTTGGCGATATACCACACTGGACTAAAATGGAAGAAAAAGAGTTTGAAGTCACAAGCCACCATCATCAAGGCGTTAGAGAATTGGGTCAAGGCCTTCAGATTATGTCCAAGTCCTCAGATGGTATGGTTGAAGCAATAAAGCATGAATCATTACCTTGGTTTGCAGTTCAATGGCATCCTGAAAGGACTGAAGAAGGTCTTGGTAGAGCATTACCACGTGAATGGCTTAGAAAAGAACTTCAAAATGTATAATAAAATAACTTTACTAGGCAATGCACAAGATGCGGGGAGACCTCAGATTGGTTGTACACAAAAATGTTGTGAAGATGCTCGACAAGATTCTAATTTGGTAAGAAATCCGGTTTCTCTTGGTTTGCATGGTGATCAATTTGGTATTGTTGAAATTACTAAGAGTATTGCGAGTCAATTAGGGATGATTGATAATCCATATTTATCTGAAATTTGGTTAACTCATGCTCATTTGGGGCATATAGAGGGCTTAGGCCAACTTGGTAAGGAAGCATTGAATTCTAAAAATATAAAACTGAGGTGTTCTGAATCTGTATTAGATTATGTAATGAAACATCCAATTTGGAAGAAATTAGTAGTAAGAGGCAACATAACTTTTGCTAAATATTTTTCTGATAACATTATTCCCGTAAAAGTTCCACACAGGGCTCAAGATTTTGATACTCACGCTCTTCTTTTTAAAGGTGAAAATAACAATTTACTTTTCTTACCAGATCATGATAGTTGGGAAGAAACATTAGAATTTGTTGGTTATGATAATCCTAAAGATTGGCTTCTTTCATTGAATGTAGACATAGTTCTATTGGATGGTACATTTTGGAATACAGATGAACTGAAAACTCGAGTTCAAGCAAGAGTACCTCACCCTACAGTAAGCGAAACTATTGATTTAATTGGTGGGAGAAAAAGTGAGGACCCAAGGGTTGTATTCATTCATTTAAATCATACAAATCCACTTCATTATCCAAATTCAGAAGAATATAGGCTGGTTGAAGAGATGGGTTGGGAAATAGGATATGAGGGTATGGAGTTTGACCTATAATGTTTACCAGGATTAAGAATTTTATTCATATAACTGTGTTGATGAATTTGTATTCTCTTCGTAATTTTCTAACTGGCAACGGTGCAGTATGGTTGAAGTTAAATACTTCGGATCTTGAAAATATGGTTCAAAAAACAGTAGCGTATAAATCCCTTCAACTTAATGGAAAGAATGTTCTTGATTTGGGTTGTGGAACTGGCACTATGTTGTCTTATCTAAACAGAGAAGAGAAATGCATACCTTACGGCGTGGATCTAATTCGTTTAAATATTCATCAATGTCGTAAAAAGATGAAGACTGGTCATTTTTTTAGACAAGATATTATCGAATATTTAGATAAAACTTCGGTTAAATTTGATTTAGTTGTCTTATATGGAGTAATTGGTTGTTTTACAGTACCTCAACAGAAAGAAATAATAGGAAAGATATCGCAGTTACTGAATACTGGTGGTGTTCTTTGGATAGGTGCAAATATTTATACAGATTCTACTTATAAATTCCAAACGTATCCCGTTCCAAGAGGTTTTTATGAAGGAATTTGTAAAGAAGATACCTCTTTAGAATTAGAAGAGTTTTCAGAAGTAGAAGTTTTTGATAATAGAAAGTATGATCAAGAACAAACTACCGTTCTTTTAACAAAGCAATAGTGTAAGAGAAAAATAATACTTCATTAAGTTTATCTACTGAAGTATATAGGGTAATAATGAGTAAAGGTCTTACTGATGGTAATGGATTGACCAATGGTAACGGACTTACAAATGGCAATGGATTAACTAACGGCAATGGATTAACTAACGGTAATGGATTAACTAACGGTAATGGATTAACTAACGGCAATGGATTGACTAACGGTAACGGACTTACTAATGGCAATGGATTGACTAACGGTAACGGACTTACTAATGGCAATGGATTGACTAACGGTAACGGACTTACTAATGGCAATGGTTTGACTAACGGTAATGGTCTAACAAATGGAGAAGGAATTGGAGGTTATTCTCATATTGAATTGGAAGGAAAGAGTAACGCTTCTAGGATTTCAGCTATTGCCATATTGGCTGCACTTATACTAGGTGGGGGGGCTGTGTATTATTTATTTGAGAACATCTCAACAGGAATGGATTTAGATGGGAATATGGGCGATTGGAAAGGGATACCAAAGATTGAATTAGAAACAGGCAAGATTTCTAATTCAAATATTGATTTAGAAATGATAGCTGCTCAAACTGATTCGGTTTATCTTTCGCTATTAACTGTGACTAGTGAACCACTTTTCTATTCTGAAACTGGAGATTTATTGAGAATTTTCATAGATACCGATAATACTACAGAAACTGGTTATTTTATTCCAGGCATGGGGGCTGATTATATGATTGAAATTTATGGCGAAGGATCGCTAAATAATAATAAAACATTTCAGAGTTCAGTTTTGTATAGATTTGATGAGAGTAGAGATAGAAATGACTGGAATGCTTTCGTACCTTTAACTAATATTGATGTTATTTCGGTTGAAGATATTACCGAATGCAGAGTCCCATTATTTGATTTAGGTATAAACGAATATGATTCAATAAAACTTGAATGGCAAACCTCGGATGGGTCTGGTTTGACAGATTTATCTGAAATAATAGTAGGAGTCAATACCGAAAATGTGGTTATCAGTGATATAATATTGTCTTTTCAAAGAGATAATATTATGCCTTCTTCGAACGAATTAATAATTGATGGTTATTTTGAAGATTGGTTACAGATTGAAAAATATCAAGATAGTGATTGGAATGAGTATCAGGAAGGACCTGAAGAAGTAGCAAATCAAAATGTGGATTTAACTGATTATGCTAGTGTTATGCAAGATTCTCAAACATTTTTTTACATGAGCGTTAATGGCGAGATATTGTCTGGTACAACGATTCCTTATGATGGACCTAAACAGAAGAATTCAGGTTATACACCTAATTCAAATGAGATTGATGTTATATCGCCAATTTCAGATAATAAGGCTACTGAACCTGTTCTGAAAGGTGAGGATACAGTCTATATTTTCTTAGATACTAATGGAGATGTTCCATATGGTTTCAAAGTAAATGATTCATTTTATGCAAATCAATTGATTGAGATAACTGGCCAACATGGATTAGTCATATCATCTCAATTGTATAATTATTCATCTGAAGAAGATTTTGGTTTATGGTCCTGGGAATACTATCTGGATGTTTCTTCAGCTTCACATGGTCGTGAGTTGGAAGTTATGACTACTGGTATTGATGACACTTTTAAAGTATATTATCACTTGATGTCTTGGGATGACTCTGATGATTATTCGGATGGATTCTGGGTTTCCGATTCTTCAGGAGCTAGAACAGATCCCGCTTGGGTAGCTAGCGATATTGCAACCAGTGCAAGTGGGGCAAGGTCAGTTTTTGCAGCAGATATGGATGGAGATGGGGATATGGATATTCTTTCTGCATCCCAGAGTGATGATACAATAGCATGGTATGAGAATGATGGAGCATCAGACCCTTCATGGGCTGCGGCTGATATTGATACCAATGCAAACGGAGCTCAATCTGTGTTTGCTGCCGATATGGATAATGATGGAGATATGGATATTTTATCAGCATCAGATAATGATGATACAATAGCTTGGTATGAGAACCTGGGTGATACCGATGACGATGGCGACCTCGAATGGACAGCTTCAGATATTGCAACTACTGCAAGTGGTGCTAAGTCTGTTTTTGCCGCCGATATGGATAATGATGGAGATATGGATATTCTTTCTGCATCCCAGAGTGATAGTACAATAGCTTGGTATGAGAATGATGGCGAATCAGATCCAAGTTGGGCTGCCGCAGATATAGATACTAATGCAGCCAGTGCAAGGTCAGTTTTTGCAGCAGATATGGACAATGATGGCGATATGGATATTGTTTCAGCATCCTATAGTGATAGTACAATAGCTTGGTATGAGAATGATGGGGCTGCTAATCCAAGTTGGACTGCCGCAGATATTGCAACTACTGCTTCTGGTGCTCAGAGCGTTTTCGCAGCTGATATGGATAATGATGGTGATATGGATATTCTCTCTGCATCAGAGAGTGATGATACAATAGCTTGGTATGAGAACGATGGTGCATCTAATCCCGATTGGACTGCCGCAGATATTGCAACTGATGCCAATGGCGCAATGTCAGTTTTCGCAGCCGATATGGATGATGATGGAGATATGGATATTCTTTCTGCATCTAAAACTGATGATACCGTAGCTTGGTATGAGAATGATGGAGCTTCAGATCCAAGTTGGACTGCATCAGATATTGCAACTAGTGCAAATAATGTACAATCTGTTTTTGCAGCAGATATGGATGGAGATGGGGATATGGATATCCTATCGGCATCAGTTGATGATAATACAATAGCTTGGTATGAGAATACTGCCACCTTCAGTTTTGATCCTGGTTGGGCTGCTACCGATATTGCAACAAGTGCGGACGGGGCAACGTCAGTTTTTGCCGCAGATATGGATAATGATGGAGATATGGATATTATTTCAGCATCATATGTGGATGATACAATCGCCTGGTATGAGAATAATAATGGAGATGGTTCTAGCTGGACAGCTTCAGATATTGCAACTGATGCAGATGGTGCAACGTCCGTTTTTGCCGCAGATATGGATAATGATGGAGACATGGATATTGTTTCGGCATCATCTGGTGATGATACGATAGCATGGTATGAGAATGATGGTGCTGCAGATCCTTCTTGGACTACCACACATATTGACCACGGTGCAGATGGTGCCAATTGTGTTTTTGTAGCAGATATGGATAATGATGGCGATATGGATATTCTTTCAGCATCGCCAAATGATAACAAAATAGCTTGGTATGAGAATGATGGGGCTTCAGATCCAAGTTGGGCTGCATCTGAGATTGCAACAAGTGCAAGTAAGGCATGGTCAGTTTTTTCCGCAGACATGGATAACGATGGAGACATGGATATTCTTTCAGCATCCTATGATGATCATACAATAGCATGGTATGAGAATGATGGAGCTTCAGATCCAAGTTGGGCTGCCTCTGATATTGCCACTGATGCTACTACTGCAAGGTCTGTTTTTGCCGCAGATATGGATAATGATGGAGATATGGATATTATTTCTGCATCTGAGGGTGATGATACAATAGCTTGGTATGAGAACGATGGTGCTTCAGATCCAAGTTGGTCTGCATCAGATATTGCGACTAGTGCAAATGGCGCATACTCAGTTTTTGCCACAGACATGGATAATGATGGAGATATGGATATTCTTTCAGCATCAGTAATTGATAACACGATAGCTTGGTATGAGAATGATGGGGCTTCAGATCCAAGTTGGGCTGCTTCAGATATTACAACCAGTGCAAGTAGTGCATACTCCGTTTTTGCTGCAGATATGGATGGGGATGGTGATATGGATATTATTTCAGCATCATTTGATGATGATACGATAGCTTGGTATGAAACCAGTGCGATTCCCGAATTTTCCAATATCATGATGCCTATTGTAAGTGTTTTAGCAATAGTCGGGCTTAACTATAGAAGAAGATTATAGTCTGAATCTCTTGAATGAACTTGGTAAAATACACATTCCAACAAGGAACATTGGTATTAGCGAGTTTTTGGTTG
>Ga0115000_10000357_pt1 | contig 42897 bp, 26 predicted proteins | sample ArcticOcean_MG_C_6_FD_89690 | JGI IMG/M metagenome (GOLD analysis project Ga0115000, IMG submission 89690) | Marine microbial communities from western Arctic Ocean - ArcticOcean_MG_CB8_128 | ecosystem: Environmental > Aquatic > Marine > Oceanic | place: Arctic Ocean: Canada Basin | collected...
ACAATTGGTACTCTTGAGTTAACCGTTGGTTGTTTAAATCACACCACCCTTTAACCAACGTTGGCGTATCTTAAGCACTCAGGCATTGTTTCTGACAGTCGACTTTATGATACATTCGCACTGGCTTTGCCGCTGGTGCGTGGGGGTTGTTTCTGCTATGCTGCTTGAATGACGATGCTTCATCAATTGGCCGCTGAAAAGCAGACACCTGTTAGGTTCTACGATATCGGTGTCAGCGCAGGATTCCCTTCTCCTGCCGACGACTACAAAGAGAAAAAGCTCGATCTAAACGATCTTTTGATACGTCAACCTGAAGCGACATTTTTTGCCAAAGCGTCAGGCGACTCGATGACCGGAGCGGGTATTTTTGACGGCGACATGCTGATTGTTGACCGAAGCATCACTGCTGCTGATGGGAAAATTGTGATAGCAGTGGTCAACGGGGAACTCACGGTCAAGCGATTCAAGCTTGTTGGCCGCACCGCTCAACTACACGCCGAGAATCCGAAATATTCACCGATCACACTTTGCGAAGGTGATAACGTTAATGTTTGGGGCGTAGTAACGAACGTGATTCATTCAATGGATTAATGATCGCACTGGTCGATTGCAATAACTTCTATGCCTCCTGCGAAAGGGTTTTCTGTCCAAGTCTTGTAGGTAAGCCGGTAGTTGTCTTGTCCAACAATGATGGGTGCGTGGTCGCTCGTTCAAATGAGGCAAAGGCACTTGGCGTCGCAATGGGTGTTCCCTTGTTTAAGATCAAGGAACTCGTCGCAACTGAAAATGTGCAGGTGTTTTCGTCAAACTACGAACTCTACGGCGACATGTCCTCAAGAATTGTATCGGTGCTTAGGCGATATGCCCCAGAAATTGAAATCTACTCAATCGACGAATCCTTCATCAAGTTCGATGGCGTGCCTGATATGGTCAATCTATCATCGCAAATGCGCTCCATCGTCAGTCAGTGGACAGGGATTCCTGTTTCTGTGGGCCTTGGTGACACTAAAACCTTGGCCAAGATCGCGAACCACAAGGCAAAGAAGAAGCCCAGCGGCGTGCACCGTACCGGGACTGATTCGATTGTTGATTTGGTTGACCTCCCAGTGGACGAAATTTGGGGGATCGGGTCGAAGCTTGCCCGCAGATTACGCTCAGTCGGGATCTTGACCGCTCTTCAACTCAAGAATGCCTCGTCTGCTTTAGTCAGAAAGATTGGAGGTGTAGTGATGGAGAGAACCCATCAAGAGCTCAACGGTTTTCGGTGCTTCGATTTTGAGCAACCTCAACCACGCCAGAACATTTGTTGTTCAAGGTCGTTTGGCAGGAGAGTCGAAAAACTGGAGCAACTTGAAGCTGCACTCTCAAGCTACGTTTCAACGGCGGTCAGGAAAATGAGGGCAGAAGGAAGCGTTGCAAGCGGTATTCAGGTCTTTATCAACACGGATCGATTCAACAAGGGCACGCTCCAATACCATAACTCGGCTGCTGGAAAGCTGCCTTGTCCAAGCAATGATCTGCTCACGATTGCGCACGAGGCAAACCGCCACTTGAAACGGATTTTTCGAGAGGGATACGCCTACAAGAAAGTCGGCGTGCTGCTTCTAGGTCTAGCTCCCGAAGGCCTCCAACAGCTTCCGCTTTTCGCAAGCTCCGTTCGGCGAAAGAAAAACGGCAGGATTGAAATAAAAGTAAAGAGGCAGCGGCTGAACGAGGCAATTGAAGAAATAGCTTCAAGGCTAGGTAAAGATGCAGTCACGCTAGGCCTAATGCCGCGAAAGAAAAGCAACCCATACGAATCGCCTTGGCAGTTACGCCGCGAACGCCTTTCACCGCAATACACAACTCGTTGGGAAGATTTATTGCTTGTTAACTAGTTGACATCAAACAATCTCCTTTGGCCCGCTGTCATACCCCTTTAAAGAAACAAAAAGCCCACAGGGGTCAACTGTGGGCCTTGTTTTTTGCCTTTAACGGCGAAACCGTTAATCAAGTCGGATTCTGATCTTCAGTCATCTTTTGGTCCATGCATTCAGCACCACAGTCGGGTTTTACTCCTTCATCGCAAGTGGCTTTCTCGTCGCACTCCTCTTTGGAAGCTGAACATTCAGATTCGGCTTTGGCCGAGTTGCTACTGACGTAGTAGAATCCCGCACCCGTAACCGAGACTGCCGCAATCGCTATAAATGTAATTAGAGTCTTCACAAACGAGAAACTATCGTCTGCTGTGGGTTTTGCAAGATCACAAATTTCATCGGAATTTGACGTTCTTGTCGAAGTCTTTGTAGAAGGTTGGTTGCCCTACGCAGCCCTCACCCCCGAAACAAATAAAAAACCCACATCCAGCAAGTGTGGGCCACGTTTTTTGGACAATCGGTCAATCCTCAGCCATAATCATCAAGTTTGTGGGCACAAAAAGCATCCTGCCGTGCAAAAAGAGAAGAAACGCTTACTAAATACACACGTAAACAAATCAAAAATGCACTACGATAAAAAAAGTATTGATCAACTAGATCGTGTCACGCGCTTAAAAATAATTAATTCAGTAACAGGCATAAAACCTGGAAACCTTATAGGAACCGTAAGTGAAAATGGATATACTAATTTGGCGGTATTCAGTTCGATAGTCCATTTAGGGAGTAATCCCTCTCTTTTGGGTTTTATCTCAAGGCCTCAAACAGAAGAGGTTGGTCATACGTTGCGTAATATTCAACAAACTGGTTGCTATACGATTAATCATATTCATCCAAAATTTGCAGAAAAAGCACATTATACATCTGCTAAGTTTCCAAATGATGTTTCAGAATTTGATGCGTGCGAGCTCTCAGAGTCATACATTAATAATTTTAAAGCACCCTTTGTGAAGGAGAGTGTTTTTAAGATGGGGCTCCGTTTTAAAGAAGCCATCGATATAAAACTTAATGGTACTGTTCTAGTAATTGGAGAAATAGAAGAGCTAATTATTTCGGGTAATGCATTTGTAAATGGAGACATTGATTTAGAGGAATCCGAAGGAGTGGGTATATCCGGATTGAATACCTACTATTCCTTAAAAAAGATAGATAGTTATCCCTATGCTCGATTGAATGAAATACCTAAGTTTTAATCAGTTACAGGATACCAACGACGACTAGCCCCATGCAAATTAGATCGTACATTACCTTATGTCATCGGAATTTGACGTTCTTGTCGAAGTCTTTGTAGAAGGCTGGTTGCACCCCGCAGCCCTCTACCACTGAAACAAATAAAAAGCCCTCACAGCTCAAGTGTGGGCCAAGGTTTCTGCCTTTAGCGGGAGTTATCAGCATCAGGGTCCTTGCCCCCGCACTTAAGGGCCAAAAAGTGAGAACCGGCGGTCTTTTATATACCGACGGTTATTACGTGGGCTGTTTCGCCCGTGGCTTTTAAGCCGCCACTACTTGGAGTTTAATCCCGGAGTCTTTGTGATAGACGGCCCAGAACTTCTCGGCCTGTTCCTTCTTTATAAGCTTGCGGTAATGCCTGAACAGGATCGACTCCGTGTGGCCCGCTTGCAGGGCGGTCTTGGCTGCGTTCTCGTGTGCAGCCAGTTAGTAGCTGCAATAGGAATGGTGCAGACAATCATGAGGCCATTTCTAAAACCCCATTTTTTTCCTTGGCCACCACGATCAGGGCGTGCCACCTATTATTAAAGTTGGGCAGAGGCATCTTGCCCCCGAGTTTGAGCCACTCGAAGCAGTTGTCGCTGATGTCCACAAACCTCCTGCGACGTGTCTTGGTTTTTTTCCCTCAAGTTCAATCTCGCGATCGGCGAAGGAGATGTTTGCTTGAGTCATACGTGCGACCTCGGAAGGACGGATGCCGCAAAACAGATTCAACGGCACCGGCGTTAGCAGTTCGGGGTCGTGGTTTTTCGTGATCTCCAGAAACTCAACGACTTGATCGAGCTTAAGGTAGCACGGCACGGATTCGCCAAGAATGAACCCCTCCAACTTGGCCGCCGGATTGGTGCTCAGATAATCTTTCTTAATACACCAAGTGAAGAACCCCCTAATGCGTTTGAGGCTGGTTCACTTGGTTATTGTTGCCCAATTCCCACCGAGCACTCCTCCCTCGTCAATCCAAGACTCAATCGTCTCTAGTAAGATGGTGCAAACTTGTGTGTCGCCCCGATGTAATCCCTGAAGTCTTACATGAGGGACTTCAGGGTGGCGAAGCTGGGGCGGGAAACGCCCATCCTGACCATTGACCCCAAAAAGCCCGAGGCCTTTGGCCCTAGTTCCAAGTTCTTTTCCCGCTTGTCTGAACCTGTTGTTCCCAAGGCATCACTCAGAGTACACTTCTTAAGGAATGACTTGCCTACGCCTTATGTCTCAAAATAGTCAACCGCTGATCTCAGGGTGAACCCAATGTCGCGAGACCGCTCAAAGGCGTCCATCATGTCGGCTCGGTCGCCGTTGGAAAGATTGAGCCACCACATTGCTGGCAGGTGGTGTCTTTGGATTCGGCCTTCAGCCATCGCTTGGCCTGCGGTTTGGTATTGAAGAACATCCGATGCCGTGTGCCGTTGACCCTTCCATCGACGAGCCATCGCTTCTCGCCCCGCTTCGTAATTTATTTAACCTTCATCGTTCGGAATTTCGGACTGCCACTGGCCGCTAAAAACGATGTGCTCCCATTCGCAGAAATAGTCAAACAAGAGAGGTACAGGGTGCCACTTTTGGGCTGTTAAAACGGCTAATACGGGGTAAATTCCGGTTAGTATAGATAACGAGAGAAACTCACTTCAGGACTGTTTTATATGAGTGTAGTTAATTTTACTAAAAAAAGTAAAAAAACAATATCACTCGCGGGTGATGAATTCGTCGAGGTTCAGGAAAATACGGGTGAGTGTGGCCCATGCACTCGATTCTGCGTCACCGTTGAAGGCCTTGGCTTCGGTGTCGTTTTCTTCATAGTACAATTCCGCCTTCTTCAGAAGGGTTAAGAATGCGGCAGCTTCCCTTGTTGAAGGTTTCCTTGCGGTACAGAGTTGGAATCCCATGGCGATGCGTTCACTATCACTGTCTTGTTCCTTTATAAGACGCTTGGCCATCGCCTTGGCCGCATCGGTGAACACGGAATTATTCAGTGTGGCTAGCGCAGCGATGGGGGTGTTTGAAATATTTCGTTTCACGCAAGTGACATTGCTGTCGGGGCAATCAAATGTAATGAGATTCGGGTGCGGTGATGTGCGTTTGAAAAAGGTATATAAACCACGACGATACCGGTCTTCACCTCCACTGACTGCCCATTTGAAATTATTGGCATAACTCAGCTGGGCCACTCCTAGTGGTAGTGGAGGATAGACACTTTCGCCCCCTACTTTTCGTGAGAGTTGACCACTGGCGCCAAGGGTTAGATCGCGTATGATCTCAGCTTCCACACGGAAACGGTTTTGGCGGTGGAGTAAATGATTGTTGGGGTCTGTTCGCGCCAATTCCGGTCGGTGCATTGAGGCCTGCTGATACGTTGCGCTTTGGGTGATGAGCCGGATCATCTCTTTGCGACTCCATTTGCGACGGACAAACTCACCGGCTAACCAATCGAGTAAAGCAGGATGGGTGGGGGCATCGCCACGAACACCAAAGTCGTTGATGCTGCGTACCAGGCCTTCGCCGAACAGATTGGCCCAAATTCGATTTACGATGACTCGCGGAACAATCGGATTGTGGCCGTTCACCAGCCACCGGGCCAGATCAAGACGGTCTCCTTCGCCTCGGTTACTTATCTTTGGCAAGGTGCCTAAGGTGTCTGCAAAGACCCTCTCACGGGGTTGTTTGAATTCGCCGCGATGTAAAATAGGGGTTGTCCTTGGGTTGTCTTTTCGTTGGGAAATCACCCGGACACTCATTACCGGTGGTTTTGGCGCGTAGCTGTTGAGTTTTTCTAATTTAGCCTTCAACCGTATGGCTTCGGAGTCCCTGGTTTGGCCGAAGGCGAGGAGGGACTCGATTTCTTGTGTGGTTTGTTTGGCGGAATTATTTCCAAGCAGTTTCACAATGTTTTCTGGAATGCCGTCGGTGGGGTTTTGCCCCGTACGGCAGGCAATGCGAAAGCGTCCGATGGTGTGTTGTGACCCGTATTCCTGATCGAGCACGATGTGCAGGTAGATGCCTGTATCGATTTCCAGCGGTTCGGCCAGGGTGATACCGAGGCTGTTTGGCTTTCCGTATTCATTGGCTATGGCCCAGCCCGTGCCGTTCTTGCCGGCTCCGCTTTTTCCGTCGATGGCGTTTTTTGCAGGCCAGTCCTTCTGGGAATATGTGGCAGTTGCTTTACCAAGTTTCAACAACTGCGGGGTCTTGCTAGAGAAGTCCGCGTTGGCGTTGGCATATATCCGCACATCATTAAGGACAAAGTTGCCATGAGGCGTTCGTCCGGGGCCTTTCGCGGCAAGGGATTCGTCTGGCAGGACTTCAATCCGGATACCGGTGATACGGTTCAGGCCGGTTTTATAGTTCACCTCATACTCTGCTATTTCAGGGTTTTCGCCACTGACGAGCAGGGAGCCGTCATCTTTTTTGGTGAATTTAACCTTGTCACTAACGTCTGCGCGGGCCGATATAAGTTCCATGGAGTGAAACTTCATAGGTTCACTTTTTCGGTTGGTGATTTCATCGCGCAACGACTTCTCCAGCACTGCAAGCTGCTTCTTCAAAGTGGCATTTCTTTTTGTGATTTTTGTCGTTAGGTCTTCCACCTTGGATTTGTGGGTTTCGTTAGCTTTCGCAAAGTCGGCGAGTGCCTGTTGGGAGCGTGGAATGTTGGTGCTGGATTCGTCGCCGTTGTTGAAGTAGGCGAACAGTTGATAATATTCCTTCTGTGTGAGCTGATCGTATTTGTGATTGTGACAGCGCGCGCAGCCGACAGTCAGGCCGAGCCAGACAGAGCCCAAGGTCTCCTCGCGATCCATCACCGCGGCGACGCGCCATTGCTCCTGGTCAGTACCACCCTCGGTGTTGGTTAGAGTTTGGCGGTTGAACGCGGTGGCGAGCTTTTGCAAGTCAGTGGCATTTGGCAGTAGATCGCCGGCAAGTTGTTCGATGGTGAACTGGTCGAACGGAAGATCTGCGTTGATAGCGTTGATGACCCAATCGCGGTAACGCCAAGCGTTCATGCGCGGATTATCTTTCTCGTAGCCGTCGCTGTCGGCATAGCGCGCCTTGTCGAGCCAGTGCCGTCCCCAGCGTTCGCCAAAGTGCTGGGAGGCAAGCAGTCGACCAACGAGTTTGTTGTAGGATTCAGACGATTTGTCGTTCTTAAAGGCCTCCACTTCCCCGGGAGTGGGTGGCAGGCCGATGAGATCGTAGCTGAGTCGCTTGATGAGAGTGTTGCGATCGGCTTGCGGTGATGGCTGCAGTTTGGTTGCTTCAAGCTTGGCTAGCACGAAGCGGTCAATCTCATTCCGAATCAAAGCGCCAGTTTTCACCTCTGGCGGAGCGGCTTGGCTCAAGGGCTGATAGGCCCAGTGCTCGCCCCAGCGCCCTCCCTCGCTTATCCATTGACGAATCAGTGCGATTTGAGCCGGCTTTAAAGGCTTGCCGTGATCAGGCGGAGGCATGAGGTCATCAGTATCATCCGTGGTCACACGATTGATGAGCTCGCTTCCATCCGGCTTTCCGGGGACTACCGCACGTTTGCCGGATTTCAATTCAGCCCGGGCGCTCTCTTTATCCGTCAAGTTCAGCCCGGCCTTTTGCTTGTCCGGCCCATGGCAGGTGATGCAATTCTCAGAAAAAACGGGTTGAATATCGCGCGCGAAATCGATCTCTGCTGCACCAATGTGCAAAGTCAGAAAAATGCTGAGGGATAAAATGTGTTTCTTCATGAAACAATGTACCATCGTAGAACCCGCTTTCCGGGGAAAAGCATAGACTTCTCATTCAGAACCGGTCAAATAAAAGCTGCCTAAAGGAAAAAATATATTCCTATTTTTGTACCTGACTCCTACATGAAAAGATCCCTTTGTATTTCGCGGTTCCGGAAGGGGAGATCACGCGAAAACCGTTGAAATCCTCATCGCTGAAGGTACAGGTGAGAATGCGGGGGTTTTGAAGGAAAGACTCATTCGAAACGTGCGGCTGTAGTGCCATTTCAACCCCATCATCCCAATGGTTCCCATTCTCGCAAACACACGAACTAATAAGCCGGCTCTGTCTTACTTTTTCTGGACGTGCAGGATGAGGGGGTTGGAAACAATCCCTTTTTCTGCCGTGGTACGGATGTGGAAGTGCTTGGTGGTTTCAGGCACCCAATCGTCTGCGGTAATGAAAAACTCGCGCTCGGTTTGGCCTTCCACGATGAGCAGGCCGTTTAGGCCTATGTTATCCACGTAAACGCCGTGCGGCAGATTGCGCCCCGCGTCGTGGCTGCCCAGTTCAACGCGGCTGTTGAATCCATCTCGCTTCACTCTCACCCGGGCCGAAATGGTTTCACCCGGGGCGATGGTGAATTCCAGCGGATCAGTGGTCGTGCCGGTTCTCGCGGCGCCACTTTCGTTGGTGGTCACTTGCACGAGCAGCTTGGGTTTGTCGATTGGCTTGATATTTCCGAGTTTGCCAATGTCATGGGTGACTTCTTCGCCGTTGATCGTTGCGGTGGCTGTGACAATTGCGAAATCGTTCTCCGGCATGGCTGTGTCCGTTCCAGTGTAAATGGCGCCGAAAGCCATGAGTTGCCCGGCCTCGATGGTGAGTGGAGCGGTCACATGAAACCCTTCCGGCACGTCTGTAATGTTGATCCGGATTGCTCCCTCAAAGTCGTCGAGCCGTTCGGCCTTCACGTTAAACTCGCGGCCGCTACCCTTGGGCACGCCATCGGCAAACCCGCCAATGGTAAGCTTGAAGTCTGGGCGGCGTGGCCGAATGGTCAATGTATATTTGAAATCCTCTCCTTGGAAACCTCGAACATCCGACACACGCACCAGGTAGTCTCCATCAGCGGGGGCAGTGAATGTCAGCTTTGAGTCCTTGCCGAAGCGTCGCCGGCTTTCGTCGTCGTTTTGGTGGTAGATCGTAAACGTTGGCAGGCCATTCGCGGTGGGCACGGCGCCCTTGGCCAAGGGCTCAACGATGTAGGCCGGTTGGCCAAGCGGATGCGCCAACGGCGTTGTATCGAGGTAGCCGTAGCGACTGCCACTGCCGGGGTAGACCATGTAGCCGCTGTCGGGGCCGCGCGGGTAATGCCAAAGCTTCACCACTTCGCCGTTCACATAGAGGAATTGGTTGAGCTTCATTTCGTCCCACTTGAAGAGCCGAAAGTCGCCGGAGGTGTTTGAGTCTTTCCCTCGGAAGGTAAGCCAGGATTCCTGCACAGCCTTGAGTCGAACGCGTTCGATTGGTTGGCCGGAGGCATCGAGAACTTCCACTTTGGAGTCCAATGGCGACTTGCTGCGGGCGGCGTTGATTTCCAACACCCACTGTTCGCCGGTCTTGGCGGCGAATCGGAACACGTCTGTGTCACCCTCTTTCTTGCCATAAATCACGCCGGTGACTTTGACTGGAGCCTTGATGGCCATCGCCGACCTTGGATCGTTGTTGGGTTCTTTCTCGGGAAGTTCCGCTTGGTCAAGCGCGGTCCGGAGGAGGACTTGGGGTGGTGGTGCCTGGGCGAGGGTCGTCTTCGGCTTGGCCAAGCGCAGTTTATATTCCTGAAGTGAGCCATCCATCCGGCCGACGTGTAGCGAGTTTCCATCGTGGCTAAAGGCCAAGGCGGAAACGACATCCTGCTGGCTGGCGATGGTCTGCAGTGGCTCAAGGCTTGGCAGCGCCCAAACTTTCACCGAGTGATCGGCGGAAGCGGTGGCCAAGCGCGTGCCCGCTTGGTTGACCGTGAGATCAGTGATTTCGTCCTCGTGCGCATAGCGAACGCGCTCGAGTGGATTGAATTGCGCTTGTTCGCCGCTGATCCATTTCCATATGCGGATTTGTTTGTCGGCACCGGCAGCTATGACGTGTCGGCTGTCCGGCGTGAATGCGGTGATGAATTGTTCGCCAGTGGGTTGGCCGAATGTGTCGAGACGTTGGCCGGTGGTGGTGTTCCAGAGTTTCACCGAAGAGTCGCCACCGGCGCTGGCCAGCACCTTGCCGTCAGGGCTGAAGGCGATGCCGTACACGGCTCCGTTGTGGCCCTTGAGTGTGTTCAGCAGTTTCCCCGTTTTTGCGTCCCAAAGTTGGATGAGCCGATCGTAGCCGGCAGTGCCCAAGCGCTGGCCGTCCGGCGAAAATGCAACCCCATACAAGGCATCTCGATGGCCTTGGCTGAATTCGCGAACGCGATCCCCGGAATCAAGATCGAACAGAACCGCGACACCGTTCAGGCCGGCAACACCGGAGGCTGCTGCCAGCCATTTGGCATCCGGCGAAATGGCGATGGCGTTCACTTTGCCTGGAATTCCCTTGAGTGACTTTTCGCCTAGTTGAATTTCGCCGTAACGCCCAACAGCAAGCTGCCCGTTTGAGGCGATGGCCATGGCGGTAACCGGGCGGGTGGCATTTTTGTTCGCTGCCGTTTTTGGGACGTTCAGTGTGGCAAGGATGGAGTGATCGTCACTTGGCCCTTTCGCGCCGTCGTTGATCCAAGCTGTAAGCGTGGCGATGTGTTTCGTTGTAAGTTGCGGTTCTTTTCTCGGCGGCATGTAAGGCTTTACCTGCTTGGTGACGACCTTGATGAGCAGCGAGTCGCCGGCATTACCAGGCTGAATCATGGCGCCGTTTTCGCCGCCTTTCATCAGCGTAGTAAATGTCTCCACGGAAAGTTCGCCCTCAAGGTCAATGTCATTGTGGCAACCGGCACAGTACTCGCGCAGGATGGGAGCAACGTCCTTGTGGAAATCAATCGTTTCCCCGAAAGCAGGCAGGGTGATCAGCGAAAGAACGAGAGAAAGTAGAAATTTCATGGTTCAGTGTTGAAACAAGAATTCCCGACTGGTCATCAATGCCCACAAGAGATCTTCCACGACGCCGCGGCGTTCGGTCTCGGGTGCCACCTCGAAAATATTCTGAAGCTGTTTACGTTCCGAGTCGCTGGGGTGGCGGGAGAGGCAGAGCAGGTAGGCTTCGTCGATAATATCGTCGCTGCCCTGCGTGATCATCGTATTTACACAGCTTCGGTTGCTTCGGAGGTTGTTGTTGAGCGTGTCGCCATTGGAGAGGTGTAGCACCTGCACCATGCTGGGTTTGTTGGAGCGTTCGCATTCGCAAGTGATCTCGCGTTCATTCCGCCCGAAGGTCTTGAGAAAGTACGAGGTCACGGCGGAGTCGGAGAGTTGCAGCGCGCGGGTCCCGTCGCGGTATAAGCTCGTGGTCTGCGTACTCCCGTCGGAGAGGGTGATCCGGTTGTATTTCGGAGACACACGGGTTACCGACGTGATTGCGTCCTGCAATACCTCAGCCATCAGACGGCGGGGATAGTAGCGGGAGTAATATTTTTGGTCTCCCACGTTTTCCGGCAATGGCGTGCTGCTGCGGCGATACGTCTCGCTTCGCAGGATGAGCCGCATAAGCGACTTGAGGTCGTAGTCGTTTTTCGCGAGATGCTCGGAGATTGCCTGCAATAATGGTTCGTTGGCGGCGGGGTTGGAGATGCGAAGGTCGTCCACCGGTTCGACGATGCCGCGACCGAAGAAATTGGCCCAGACACGATTGGCGATGGAGCGAGTGAAGTACGGGTTCTCCGGTGAGGTAAGCCAATCTGCCAAAGCTTCGCGGCGACTTTCGGTCGAGTCACTGGCGATCGCCTGGCCGTCCAGCGGGGCCGGCGGTTGGGGTTTGCCGGTGCGCGGTTGGATGAGATCACCTCGGTCGGCGATGAACAGCGTCCGTGCACCGTCGCCGCTGCGGGCGTCGCCACCCCAGCCCTTGGCTCGGACGCGGGCGAATAAATTAGCGAACGAGTAGTATTGGTCATTCGTCCATTTTTCCAACGGATGGTTGTGGCACTTGGCGCAGTTGATGGAGAGGCTCATAAACGCTTGGCTCACGTTTTCCGCCATCGTTTCGGGATCCTGATGGATGGAGTAAAAATTTGCGGCGCCATTTTTCAATGTGTCCCCCTTGGCGGCGACTACTTGTCGGACGAGCTGATCCCAAGGGGTGATTTTCTCGATCTCGCCGCGGAGCCAATTGTAATAGGCTTTGAGGGCCAGGGGGCGTAGCTTTTTGCTGCTGATGAGGAACAAGTCGGACAGCCGATAGGTCCAGTAGTCGACGAATTCCGGCTGCGCTAGTAGTTTTTCGATCAGATCGTCGCGTTTGGTTTCGGTGGTGTCGGCGAGGAACGCCTTGGTTTCTTGCGGTGTGGGCAGCATGCCAACGACGTCGAGATAAACGCGCCGTATGAATTCACTGTCGGAACTTGGCTTGGACGGCTTGAGGTTGAGTCGCCGTAACTGCTCTACGACACGTTTGTCGATGACATTGCGCTTGGGGGTACGCGCAAACACTTCGTCGGGGATCACACTTGGCCAAGGGGAGGTGATCCGGGCCAAGGCGATCAGTCCGGAATACCAGACGCTAATTGCGCCTTCACCGTAGCCGATGACATTGGCCAAACCGGTGGCTTCGTCAACTTCGGCTATGGTGGCATCAGTCGAGGTGAATCGAGCCCAGCGAGTAACGTCCCGCTTGGTTCCGTCGCTAAAAAAGGCGTGTAAGGTTAACTGCTTTGTGTCGCCTTTATTAAGTTGCGAAAGGGCAGGGGAGAGTTCGATCCGTTTTAGTTCGGTATCGTCCGTCGATGGGCCTGGCGCACCTTGCTGAATCCACTTGACCAGTAGTTTGTAATCGTCGGAATCTTCGTGGAGGAGTTTGCCTCCTTTGTGGCGGACGGCAGCAGTGGGTTTGATGGCGAACAAGCTGCGAGCAGGGTCGGAGAACTCGATGCGGCGGCCGCGGTTTTCGCGAGTGATGTTATAATGATCGGTCGCTGGATCGTAGGCGTTCAGGCTCAGTCGAAAACCGCCTTTACCTGCAAGGGCACCGTGGCAACCGCCACTGTTGCAACCGGCCTTTGACAGCACCGGCAAAATATCATGCCGAAAACTCAACGGCTGATCGCTGGCAACGACAGACGTCACCAATGCGAGTAGACTCAAGAAAGCTAGTGTTCTCACGCAAACAGTTCCTTGATCGGTTCGTTGCCGAAATCGACAAGAGGGAAGGGACGACCGGATGGGCCGGGAAGGGTGGCTTTCGGGTCGAGGCCAAGGCTGTGAAAAACCGTCGCCACGACGTCGCCGGGTTCGACCGGTCGTTCAGCCGGGAAGCCGCCAATCGGATCGCTCTTGCCGACCACGCGGCCGCCTTTCACGCCACCACCGGCGAAGGAGCAGGTGAAGCATTGCGGCCAGTGATCGCGCCCGCCTGCCGGGTTCACCTTCGGCGTTCGACCGAACTCGGATAGCGTTGTGACCATCGTATCGTCGAGGAGACCGCGGTCATGTAGGTCCTCGATCAACGCGCTGTAGCCCTGGTCGTACATTGGCGCGACCTGCTCCTTCATCTGCTTTACTGAGATGAACGGCTTCGATCCGTGGATGTCCCATGAGAGTTGGTCGAACACCGTAAGGAAGCTGTTGATGGTGATCATCCGTACGCCATTCTCCACCAAGCGGCGGGCAAGCAGGCAGCATTGTCCAAAGCGATTCATGCCGTAACGTTCGCGCACGGATTGTTTTTCCTTCGTGAGATCAAACGCGGACCGGGCTTGTTCGCTGGTCATCATGCGAAATGCAGAGTGGAAACTTTCGTTCAACAGTCGAGCGTCCTCGCTGGCTTCGAAATTTTTCACAGCACTGTCGACGATGTCGCGCATCTTTCGCCGCCGATCGAGTCGTGCCGCGCCGATCTGATCCGGGGGCAGTAGATCCGGCACCTTGAAATCTTTTTTTGATGGATCGGCGTTTAGCGCAAAAGGATCGTGGGCCTTGCCGAGGAAACCTCCTGCCTGGCCGTTTGGCATGTTGCCGCCGCCGCGCCCCATCAATTCAGGCAGCACGACAAATGGCGGCAGGTCGCTCTTGCGTCCGAGCAGGTAACTGGCGACGGCTCCGGCGTGCGGCGTTTGCACACCGCCGGTAAAGCGCCGGCCTGTCTGCATGATCTGCCAACCGGCATCGTGCACCGCTGCACCGCCATGGTGCACGGTGCGTACGAGTGAAAACTTGTCGGCCACCTTCGCGTGCATCGGCAGGATTTCGGAGATGTCAATATCGGGCGACTTGGTGCGGATCGGCTTGAACGGGCCACGAATTTCTCGCGGTGCATCGGGCTTCATGTCCCAGAGATCGACGTGGCTCGGCGCGCCGAGGTTGAATATCATGATACACGCGCGGTTATCATGGCCAGGTTTTACTGCACCATGCTCCTTTGCGGCGAGTAACTGCGGCAGCGACAATCCGACGGAACCGAGCGCTCCGATTTGCAGGAATTCGCGTCGTTTTAAATGGCTGCCACCACAGATGGAGGCGTTTTCTTCAGCCAGAAAATCAAACATGATTCATCTTTCATTTCGCGGTGTTTCGCACCGCAGTGTTTAGTGAAGAAAGATTACCCTCCTGGCAGCCTATTGCACAACGAAAAGAGTGCCGGATTCACAAACAAGGTAGAATGTTTCATTTACTGCGCCTTGGATGCACGAAGATTCTGGGTGATCCCGTTCAAGGAGATCTCGGCCATTACCATGAAAACCTACAACGGGACGAAGAGTGGTGCCACAGGTTCGTGTGGGCGTGAACGAAGATGAAATCCTGAAAATCGCTCAACAAGGCATGAATAAGTCCATCCTAGTGTCATGATATAGTTTGAAGGATTTAAAGCAGCGTGTTTGAGTTTTCTGAGAATCCTTGCTACTCATTGAAGCAGGTACTGCTTCTGGCGTCCAACTGCTGTTGGCTGTAATAGCTGACCTCAAGGCTTAAGGGCGGCTCTTCCAAAACTTTCCCGTCAGTCTTTGGCCTGTATACCCTTACGCCGGTGACACTCGGTAAACATGCTGTTCGCTGATCATTAGTTCCTCAGTAAGTTGGTAGGGGATAAGCGGCTCGCCGAGCAGTTTAAGGCAGGCGATCCCGAAATGGAGCCGTACGCAATCCTCAAGTACCGTCTTTGCTATTCCCCCCCACGGAGCCAACTTTTTACCTCCATTTAAAAAAATCTAGCCGCTACAGCCCGACCCGCGCCCTTGACCCCGGGCTCCACGCCCGCCTAAAGTCTGCCCAGCAACGACCCGACCTGAATCCCTCAACCCGGGCCAAAATCGAGGCAGCCCTAGGCAGAAAAAAATGACACGCAGTAAACACTCAACCATTGTTCTTCTTTTTTTATGGCCCCTTGTTCTCTCGCTGCAAGCTCAACAAAACAATGTCGATGAAACACTGCGGGTGTTCATCTTCGCCGGCCAATCGAACATGGTCGGGTCGGACTCGAAGGTGAAGGACATCAAACGTTTCCCTCCATTTGAAGGCCTGGAGGCGCCGCAGAGCAAAGTACTGTTCTCCTACTGCATTGGGCGCCAAAACAAGATGCGCTCCAATGGCTGGGTGGCGCTGCAGCATGTGAACAATGTGGTGGGCCCCGAGTTGAGTTTTGCACGGAAGGTTACGCAACACATCAAAGCGCCGATCGCCATCATCAAGTGTGCGGCCGGCGGCACGCACCTTGGAGGTGATTGGAATCCTGACGAGCCCATAGGCTTCAAGATGTATCCGCTGACGCTGGATCTCATCAAGTCGTCACTGGCCGATCTCGACAAACGCGGGATCAAATACCGTATCGAAGGCTTTATGTGGCATCAGGGCGAGAACGATATGTTCGAAAAAGATTATATGCCCAACTATGGGGGAAACCTGAAGAACTTCCTCGCAAAATGGCGGCGCGATTTGGGTACACCCAAGCTGAAGTTTTACATCGGTGAACTCTGCACCAAGACGATTTGGGGCATGGATCTGCGACCTCGCATGTACGACATTAGCCTTGGGCAACGCGCGGTAACCGAGGTTGATCCACGGGCCGAATACATACCCACTTCGCAGGTGGGAGTGGAGATTGGTGGCGGCGTGGGACTGCATTATCATTATGGAACACTCGGCCAGTTACAGCACGGCGAGAACTACGCGACGGCCTACCTGCGGACAATTGGCGCGGATTTACCCCGATCGCGCCCGCTCAAGGATTGGCCTTATAAAAAGGGCAGCAAGGTGAAGCTGTTTGTGCTGGCCGGTCACCGTAACATGGAAGGCGAACGCGCCTTTGTGCAGGAATTAAAGACACTTAAGGGCAAAGCCGCCCTGCTCAAGGATAACCCAAAAATCGCCTACAAATACAACCTCGGCGGCGGCTACAAAACTTCCAATGGCTGGGAACCGCTTGGCCTCACCGGTTACTATGATACGTTTGGGCCTGAGCTGAGTTTTGCGCAAATCCTGCAAGGGGAGGATTCCGGCAACATCGCCATTGCGAAGTTCACTCACAGCGGTTCGCAGATCATCGATTGGACACCTGAAGGCAGCATGGCCAAGTCGCGCCACATCTACCCCAAATTCATAGGCTTCATCAAGGAAGCGGTTCAGGAACTCGAAGCCAAGGGGCATGAGGTGGAGCTGACAGGCGTTTTTTATCACCTCGGCGAAAACGACATGTCCTTCCATCCGTACCGCAAGCAAGCCGCTGAGCGGTTGGAGGCCATCATCGCACAAAGCCGAAAGGATCTCGGGCGGCCCGCGCTAAAATGGTACGTCAGCCAGCAACCGCCCACCAACGACAAGAGCGTGAACAATATCGATGTGGTCGCCAACGTTGACATGGCTGCCGCAGCCGATCCGACGCTCATTCACCTCAAGGCCTTCAATCTACCCTCGCAGGAAAAGAAACTCGTCATCTCCACTGCCGGCATTGTTGAACTTGGGGAATTCATCGCCAAGAGCTACCTTGGGCATCAATAAAGTCTACAACCCTATTTTTTAGGAGAAAATGGAAACTGGAACGAGTGAAGAATTGAAAGCTCAAGGCAAATGAAACACCTTTTACTCAAAATAATCTCAGCTGTGCTGTGTAATGTTTGAGTTATGCTGTTGAAATTTATTCACGTGTCGTTCGGTGCTTTTTTCAGAGCCGTTCTCGGAGGCCCAATACATTCTGGATTTTTGATGGATTCAATTTGAATCCGATTTTCATCTGCGCAGGGGTTTCTGGTGTTTTAGCTTTCGTTTGGGGTGATCCCAGTCATTGAGTGGTTAAAGGAGAATTGGTGGCGGGATTAAACCAACACACTCCACCACTTGAACGCCTTTGGCGTTCAGGTTCCACACCGTGCACAATTCTGTCGCCAAGCGGCCAACGTAGTTTTAATGTTCCTCCGTTTCCTTGAGTCCCATAACGTGTGCGATGGCGTGGTACGCCTCGTGCAGAAACGTGTCGTGTATTCAGTCGTTATTGGGCTGACGGTCAGCTAATCCGATGGACTGGGTTTGCTCCGCTGCCTGCGAAGTTGCTGCTCTGGAGTAATTGAAACGTCTGTAGCTCAACTAAAAGTCTTGCGGCAATTTGGCTCTGGTTTTAGGTTTTCAGCCCCCATTAAAGGGTTCCCAAAATAATTTATTTTTCGTGCAAACAAACAAATTGAAATCAGTACTATATGCAGCTGCGTTGATCGTCAGCGCAGTAAGCGTACAGGCAGGTGACTGGACACAATACCGAGGGCCAAATTTTGACGGATCCTCCTCCGAGAAACTGGAAATACACGCTTGGCCAAGCGGTGGAATTAAGGCCGTTTGGAGAACTCCCACCCGGCTTGGATTTGCCTCATTCGCCGTAGCCAAGGGGCGAGCGTTCACGATCGTTATGGAAGAGGTTGATGGTGTTAACCGCGAAGTCTGCCTCTCGCTTGACGGCAACACCGGCAAAAAACTTTGGAGCCAAGTGCTAAATATCGCCAAGTACGACGGCGGTGGAAACAGCGGCGCTAAAGACAACAAAGGTGGCGACGGACCACGCACCACGCCCTCCAGCGATGGTGATCGTGTTTACATCCTCGACGGACGCCTAACGTTGCACTGCCTAGATGCCCAAAACGGCAGCAACCTCTGGACAGTCAATCTCGTCAAGAAACACAAAGCCAAATCGATTCGCTGGCAGAATGCCGCAGCTCCAATCCTCGACGGTGATTTGGTTTTTGTCTGCGGCGGCGGTGAAAAACAGTCATTGATGGCAATTAACAAGTTATCAGGCGAGACGGTATGGAGCGGAGAAAGCGATCAAATGACTCACGCCAGCCCGATTGTGGCGGACATTCACGGTGAGCGTCAGGTTGTTTTCTTCACGCAAAAAGGCTTGGTCTCCTGCAACAGCAAGAGTGGCAAGGTCCTTTGGCGCGCGGCTCATCCGTTCAAGATTTCCACTGCTGCTTCGCCAATCGTTGAAGGCGATATCGTTTACTGTTCCGCAGGTTACGGCGTGGGAGCAGCGGCTTTTCGAGTCAGTAAAAAAGGCGGCGAATATTCCACCAAGCAACTCTGGCGCAAGCCCAACAAGTTGATGAACCACTGGAGCACCCCGGTCTGCATCGAGGGTCATCTTTATGGGATGTTTCAGTTCAAGGAGTACGGTGACGGACCCCTCAAATGCGTTGAGTTGGCAACTGGCGAAATCAAGTGGTCGAAGTCAGGTTTTGGGCCGGGGGGGGTTATCCTCGTCGATGGAAAACTGATCAGCACCAGCGATGCGGGCGAAGTGGTTGTCTCAAAAGCGATGCCAAAAGCATACAGCGAGATAGGCCGTTTCAAAGCCATCGACGGCAAGTGCTGGACTCACGCCGCTTACAGTAATGGGCAAGTCTACGTGAGAAGCACGAAAGAAGGAGTTCGCTACGACCTCCAAGGCAGCGTGGCGGTTCGCCGACTCAACCGTTAATTATCTTGTTGCCTGCGAGGCGATTTTTTTCAGAGCGGGTGATGGTCTGGAAAGAGTTCAGTTTCTCCGGAGGGGTGCCTCCCGATGTTACCTGTAAAGAGCGTGAACTATAACGGCCTGTCGAACACAAAAGTAATCGGGTTGAGGACCTGATAGGGATCAACCGCAAGGGTGATTTGGGGGGTATAGGCTTTGTGCTGAACTACAAACACAGCTACCTGATGGACCTGGTGCTGACGTGGAGCAGTGCAGCCGGGGGGGCTGTCAATCTTGTGAATGAGAGGGCTGGAAGTGTCGTGACTCCTTTGCATGTGGTGGCTGTGTATGGAAGCAGGGAAACAGCCGAACTGTTAATCGCCAAGGGTGCGGATGTGAATGCGAAGATGGAGCCTGAGTCGAGCACCGCTAGATTTTGTCGAATCTAAAGAACTCAAAGAAATTGCCTGCCTCCTTATAGCAAACACGGCGGCAAGACGGGTGCAGAATTGAAAGCTGAAGGGGAATAGCCCAAACTGTCTCTAGGGAAACAGTTAAAACACCTTGAAAACTGCGACAATGGGGATAATTGTTACCTCGCTATGAAAACACCACTTTCAAATGAGTGCTGTCGGGTGGTGGAGAAGTTTTGTCTTTCGGCTTTGTTCTTTTCTTTCCATTCATCGTTCGCCGAAGATTCAAAATCGGAGTCCTCGAAAAAAGCGGTGCCCATCATTAAAGACGGGGAAACACGAGTCTCGCCGAGGTTTAAAGACTCCGACATGTGGATCCGCCACGATTTATGGGTTGAAACTGATTTTGATTCCGATGGAGACGGCAAGAAGGATCGAATGCACGTGGATGTGACGCGTCCGCGGCAAACTGAAACCGAAGGCTTGAAGGTACCGGTGGTCTATAATTCAAGTCCGTATTTCGCTGGCACCGCCAAACCGGTTCATGGTTTCATGTGGGACCCTAGGCAAGAACTAGGTGTGGATCCACTGAAACGGAGGAAGGCTCCATCGGCTAAACGGAAGGGCGAGCGACCGATCATCTCAAAAGGACACGTCAAGGATTGGGTGCCTCGCGGCTTTGCCGTCGTTCACTCGTCTTCGCCGGGTACAGGACTGTCGCAAGGGTGTCCGACAGTCGGCGGCGATAATGAATCGCTTGCCCCCAAGGCAGTAATCGACTGGCTAAACGGACGGGCGGCGGGATACACGACAGTGGACGGCGATCAACCTGTCACCTCATGTTGGTCAACTGGCAAGGTAGGAATGATCGGTACGTCATATAACGGCACTTTGTGCCTGGCTGCTGCAACAACCGGCGTCGATGGCTTGGAGGCAATCATCCCGGTCGCGCCAAATACATCCTATTACCATTACTACCGATCCAACGGCTTGGTGCGCTCGCCCGGCGGTTACATGGGGGAAGACATCGACGTGCTGTACGACTTTATCAATAGTGGAGATCCTAATAAACGCGAATACTGTAACTCTAATGTTCGCGATAAAGCCATGGCTAGTGGAATCGATCGAGTAACCGGTGACTACAACAAATTTTGGGCTGGTCGAGATTACCTTAACGACTTGGAACCAGTAAAAGCTGCAGTGTTAATGTCGCATGCTTTTAATGATTGGAATGTGATGCCCGAACATAGCAACCGAATCTATCAAGCGCTCAAAGAAAAAGGCGTCCCACTCCAAGTGTATTACCATCAGGGTGGTCACGGGGGACTGCCTCCCTTCAAATTGATGAACCGCTGGTTTACACGATATCTGCACGGCGTCGAAAACAACGTCGAAAAAGACGCTCGAGCTTGGATCGTCCGAGAAGGGGAAGACAGAAATAAACCGAAACCCTACGACGATTACCCGAATCCGGCGGCATCCCCTGTCACCTTTAAACTTATTGCTGGTGCACCAGAAATGGGCAAGCTGACAATTGCAACGAATTCAAACCAGGGTACCGAAACAGTAGTCGACAACTTTTCATTTAACGGCTCGGCGCTAGCCCAGGCTGATTGGACAGAGCATCGGCTAATGTATTTAACGGAAAAACTGACCGAAGCCGTACATCTGTCGGGAACACCCCGAATCACGATCAAGTTGGCCTGTAATAAAACGACCGCAAATCTGTCAATCTGGCTGGTTTCCCTGCCTTGGAACGCCAACAAGAACGCCAAGATTACTGAAAATATTATCACACGCGGCTGGGCCGATCCGCAAAACCATCGCTCGCTGACTGAAAGCGAGCCGCTAGTGCCGGGGCATTTTTACGACATGACATTCGACCTGCAACCTGATGACCAAGTGATACCTGTGGGCCAACAGATCGGGTTGATGATCATGTCCAGCGATCGTGAGTTCACATTGCGACCAGATCCTGGTACCGAATTAACAATTGACCTAGATGAGACAAGCATTCAGTTGCCTCTAGTCGGGGGCGCCAAAGCGTTTGCAAAGGCTGTCACTAAGAAGACACAAAAAAAGAATAACAAATCCAAGAAGACTGCCTCCTCTACCGTAAGCAATAGTGTAAGTAGTAGTGTAAGTAGTAGTGTAATTTATGTGGTCAAGGATACAGATAGAGGGGAATTGCATTACAAGAATGCAAACGGAGAGGCAGCGCTTAAGGTGATAAGTTCAGATGGCAAGGTGGTTTTTGACGGGTTGATCAACACAAAGAAGCAAAAGTCCAAGGTGCCAAGAGAAGCGATGAAGTGGTACGAGGAAGTGCACAGAAAAATAAAGAAATAAAAGCTGAAGGGAAATAAAACACCTTCTACTCACAACAATCCCAGCCGTGCTAATGGTTGGGTGTGGAAAACTCAGTAAGGTATCGAAAATATGGTGCGCTCGAAAGGGCTTAAACCTTCACGCCTTTTGGTCACAACCACCTCAAGATTGCATGCCTACCAATTCCGCCATGAGCGTCATTGATTACGCCTTTTGATCCTCCAAAGGAATGGCAGATAGGCTGTCAGTAGTCCGAAGATCAAAGTGATCAAGATTGGTGTGAAATATTCATCAAGTTCCCCAATACGGAGTGATCCAATCAGAAGGATCATTTTGAAATTTTCGACAACCCCTTGCGCGATTTCGGGGTTAGGAAGGTTTTCCTCAATCAGGTAGGCCACGCAGGCGCAGTAGACGAGGAATCCTAAAAAACTACCCCCAAAAAAACATAGTAAAACGGCTAGTCCCTTAAGCAGCATTGATCAATATACGTTTATCCTTTGGTTTGCCAGGTGAGGCGCGGATGAATAATTTCCGACACGCTGCCGATTCAACGAAAACGGTAGGCAACCCGCCATTATTCCGGTTGAGATTGTTGTGAGTAGAAGGTGTTTCATTTCCCTTTAGCTTCCAATTCTTGACCCGTCTTGCCGCCGTGTTCTCGGAGGAGATCGGCGGTTATGCCCAATAGCGATGTGACTGCGAGTGTCAGGAGTGAGCGTTTCACTGTAAGCCAACAGTCAACCTAATGAGTTCAGTTTTCAAGGCGTTTTAACTGCTGTCACTAAGGCAGGTTGGTTTCTTCCACTCAGTTTTCCATTCTTCATTCGTCTAGACACCCCGGTTCGGGGCTTTGATCTTTCGTTTCCACGAACAAGCCACTAGGCTACAGGCAAGAGCACAGCTTTATGACGACAGGTGAAAAAGTTGAAAACTGGTTTGTCCCGCTATCGACTACGGACCTCACACTCCAGCAGGCGCATTCCCAACTCGATGAGTTCGGCCTCGAGCAAGAGGATGTACCACTAATCATTCAACTTGTAGAAAACCCCAAGTACGACCTGCCGGGCTTCGATATCTTCCATGGCGCGACCAACCTAGGTACGCACGACTACATCCATATCCTGCTCGGACGGGGAGTAATGATCAAAGACGAGGCGTTTGTGCTGGGTTTCACAATGGGCAGCAGCAATCGAGTCACCACAACCGAAGAGAAAATATTCAGTTTTCTCACCAAATATATCTACCCAAAGAACTACCAGTTTACCGATCAGGATCTGGATGTATTCAAGGATGCTGTAAGACTTGGCTTCATCTCAGACTGCCAGTCGCTGGCCAAAGTTGACTACAAAAAGTACATCGAATGGCCAGTGCAAAAAATCCGCGATGAAATCGGCCTAGAAGTGGATCTGCTCAAGGCCTACTACGCCATCGAGGCAAAGCGATATCCGCATATCAAGGAATGCACCCGCAACCTCATCGGCTTTTGAGGCTCTGAATCAAAAAGAAGGATCAAGTTGCGAACGGGACTTGTGGCGGCAGTACCTAGTGATCCGGTAATCCAAAAGGACTAAAGTTTCGTTAGTCTGGAGGGGTTAATTATTTGCTCAATGTTGCTGAGTAGTCCAATGCCAGTTCACAGTCAAGCGGTCAAAAAGGTAATGGTTTAATTATTACCGTATAATAAAATCGCTACGGCGTTCAAGTGGTGGAGAGGGTTGGTTTAGTTTCCTTTAACTCGCAAGAGACTCTTAATCAAAAGGTAAATTGTCTGCTCCAATGAACATGGCAGCGATTCCTCACTTCCCATTAAATTCGGTAACATTGTAAAACGCATCAGTCGTCAATAACACCTTTCCATCTTTGGTCATCCGACTGAAATTAAGCCGTGCGATTCCTTTTTTCGGGGAATCATAAATAACTTCCATCTTATTGACTACACTACGATCCACCGGTCGCTCGCAATTTGAAAAAATCGACTAATTGCGGGGACGGGTCGTACGACCACTCAACTTCAGGACTCATTACACGAACAAAAGGGAAGTGATGGTTTCTTTTTAAAACGACTGGTTCACTACCGCTAAAACCATCAATAAGCTCGCGGTAAAATCTCACCAACTATCGCGTGGCAGTGGACTGTTTTTGGCTCGGTGGACTCACTTTTGTGTGACTGCAAACGGTAAGCATACAACTGATCGTAAAGATTAGGATTAGATTGGGTTTAATAGAGCATTAATTTTCAACCCTTTGACGCAGTTTTCAAGGCGTTTCTAACTGATTGCTCAGAACTAGGAGCAAAATTATGGTCTGATAAAGCGCCTCTCGAAATTTAGATTAATTTTTTGGTTTATCTTGAATAACGATCACCACAACTGGCAGTATTTGCGAATTAAACGTGAGGCTCTTAAATATTATTTTGTTTTTTGCAGTTGCTACGGTTCCCTTTGGAAGAGCGGAAAAATCCGTCATTAAACATGTTGTCATAGAGCCTGCCACAGCTCAGACGCCTCGCAGCGATACCGCCTCGGTTATCTCGCTGCCTAATGGTCTATTAATGGTGGCATATCATAAATACCATAGAGGAAAAGAGGCTGGTAATGATCACGGTTTATGCACGGTTTGGTCTAAAACCAGTGCAGACAACGGTCTTACATGGCATTCACCTCGCCGTTTGGTCGATGTGGCCAAGGGCGATATGAATGTGCAGGCTCCGGCTCTCTTGCAGGCCAAATCTGGTGAACTATTTTTGATCGCACTTCGCGCTCATAAAGGCGGAAATAGTAGCACAATGAGTCTATTCGTTTCACGCGATGCTGGCATAACCTTCACTGATATGCCGCCGGTGTGGGAACGTTCAAAAGGGCAGTTTCTTCAAGGTGGTGCTAGTTGTCTGATGGAATTGGCAGGAGGCCGTTTACTGCTTCCATTTCACGGGGGGATCGGAAACCAGTGGCGACAAAAAAACTCAGCCGGATGTTTTTTTAGCGATGACAAAGGTGAAACGTGGGAACGCTCGTCTATTATCAAACTACCCAAACGCGGTGCTATGGAAGCCTCTGTTGCCGAACTCACGGATGGATCGTTGCTGATGTCCCTTAGGACTCAACTCGGTGGCCCGTATATCGCACGATCTAATGATCGTGGCAAAACATGGAGCATGGCGGCTTTCAGCGGTCTGGAAGGAGGCGAGTCAGGCACTTGTCTGCGGCGAGTTCCAGGGAGCGACCGCGTTGTTTTATTCTGGAACAACAGTCAGTTCAATCCCAAACATCATCACTTAGGTGAACGCACTCCGCTGACCGCTGCCATATCAGATGACGATGGCATAAGCTGGCGCAAGCTAGGTAACATTGGAGAACACCCAAAAGCCGAATATACCAACCTCGACTGCTATTTCACGAAGACAGGTGATGCAATTTTAACCTATATGTATGCTGAGCCTGCATGGAACAGGAAAGCTATCCACTTAAAAGCTGCTCTCATTCCAGAAGATTGGTTCAAGTAAACATCGGATTATGGGTCAACTAACCCGTCTTGCTGCCGTGTTTGAGTGGAAACACTGCAAACATGGAGTGATCTAGAGTGTTCAGTGAACGTATCATTCCCACCTAGGCTTCATCTTAAGGATGTGCTCTACAAAATAATCCATTTGTCTTCGACGACCGTAGGGGGTTCCTGCAGCGCCGTGCCCTGCACCCGGAATAAGAAGGTAGTCAAAGTCCTTATCCGCTTTAATTAAAGCATCAACGACCTGTGTCGTGCTTGCTGGATCGACATTCCGATCAAGTTCACCCACTATCAATAATAACTTACCTTTTAGTTTGTGGGCGTGAGTGACATTGCTGTTTTGAGAGTATTCCGGGCCGACCGGCCAACCCATCCATGCCTCATTCCACCAGATTTTATCCATGCGATTGTCATGGCAGCCACAATCTGAAACACCAACCTTATAAAAGTTCCCATGATGCAGCAACCCACTCATTGTGTTTTGACCTCCCGCTGAACCACCGTAAATACCAATATTGGACAAATCCATCTCGGCGTGTTTTTTGGCAGCAGCTTTTATCCATGGTATTCGATCCGGGAAACCGGCATCCTTAATGTTTTTCCAGCAAAAATCGTGAAATTCTTTCGAGCGCCAGTTGGTGCCCATTCCATCAATTTGGACCAGAATGAATCCCAACTCAGCCATTCGTTGCTGACCGTAATAATCACGGAATTCTTTTGGTACATAGAAGCTATGTGGCCCAGCATAGATATTTTCTATCACTGGATACCGCTTATCCCGGTCGAAATTAGTCGGACGCCAAATTACTCCAAAAATATCAGTTTCTCCATCTCGCCCCTTGGCCACAAAGCGTTCGGGCAACGTCAATCCGGTTTTATATAGTTTCACACAATCAGCTCGTTCCAATTCACAAATGAATTCCCCATCAGCTGAACGCAGTTCATTCACGGGAGGTTGATCCACTCGTGACCATTTATCGATAAAGAACCTTCGGTCAGGAGACCACTGCAGTTCGTGTGTACCATTTCCCTCGGTTAAAACAGTGAAGCCTGTGCCGTCAAGATTAACACGGCAGTGATGGATGTAATAGGGGTCCTGTTTCGGGTGAACCCCCATTCCCTGGAACCATATTTGTCGTCCGGATTCGTCAATATGTTCAACCTTTCTAACGACCCAATTTCCATGTGTGAGAGCGTTCTTCAGTTTCTTTTTTCGCACGTCAAAAAGGTAGAGATGGTTCCATCCGTTACGTTCACTCATCCAAATCAATTCTTCACCATCGCCAAGCCGGTATTCATAGTTTTTTTGCGAATAATCGATAAACGTGTCGCTTGTTTCTTCAACAACAGGCTTGGTTTTTCCATTTCGCGAGTTTACGGAAATTATTCTAAACACCTGATGTCCTCGCTCGTTATAATTAAAGGTAAACTCCCGTGAATCCTTTGCCCAGCGAATGCCATTGATTCGCCACGGATTGTTAAATAACCCCTGTTCGATTTGAATTTCTTGCCTTTTGCCAACATTAAACAACTTGGGGCGTTGTTTTTCCACTCGATCACCCGGTTTCAGATAGCTGAAGGAATGCAACTTGGGCTGCAATTGATCCTTTGGGGACGACTCAACAACATTAACAAGATGTTCCTCTTTCTTAAGCGTACGAAAAGCTGCCAACCGCTTCGAATCGGGTGACCAGTGAATGTCCCCTCTGCGATAAGAATCCTCAACAGTACCATCTTTACTGAGTTGATGATACTGACCGTTCTTGCCCTGAATCCAAAGGTTATGCTCTTTGAGCAGCACCTCCCACTTGCCATTAGGCGAACGCAAGCCTTGGGGTGGACTGTATTTCTCATGTTCAGGTCGATTGAAGTCTTCATCTGACTCGTATGTACTCTTCTTAAATGCCGTAGTTTGGCCATCGATAATCACGGTGTGGTTTCCGGGTTTTGCCTCATAGATGCCAAGACGTTTTCCTTTTTCAGTTTCAATGAGCCAGACATGGTTTGCATAAGTGAATTGTTTGAATTCCGATTTATCGCCAATCACCTCGTAAAGATGCCGTCCGCCATCGCCTGACACCCAAACCAAGCGAATGATCTGATCCGACACATTGCGGAATGTGACATAGGTTTCTGGCCCGCTACTGCCTGACGGACGAATGGACTCGGGGGGTTCCAGTAACAGAGGTTCATTAAAAGGTAACGTGAACTCACCCAACTCATTGTTTTTTAGGTCCAGTACCCATATATTATTTTTCCCAATCAGGTGTAGCTGATTCGGGTTATCGGTAAAAGCCAACTCATTGATTGGAAGTTTCTCAGCATCTACAGATTGGCCAAGAGTGTTAGTCAGAGTCTCAGCAACTTTGACATGGTCGAATGCCAATTGACGTTCCCCCTTGCTGGCGTTAACCAAGACAAACTCACGTCGGTCGTTCGACAAATCGTTGCGATACCAGAAACGATCTCCGTCCGCGGACCACTTGGGATTGACATCCTTTTTGAAGACTTTATTTCGAACCTTATCTCGTAATCCCATTGCACGCTCATAATCCGCTTTGGACCCCTGCGCGAAAAGCTGTGTCATACAATTAAAGCTGACGACAAAAAGCGCGAAGCCAAGACGAATGATATTGTTTGAAATCACAGCCAAAAGTTTGGTGTGTATTCAGAAGAATATCAAGCCGTAGATGTTGGGCGAATAAGATTTTAAATGACTGCGAGAAGTTGAAGCCCTAAGGACTTATCTGGCTCCTTTGAGCTTTTAATTCTTCACTCGCTTTGCTGCCGTGTTTGCCGATGAGGCTGACGGTTTTTCAGATTCTTAGTCTCACATCGAGAGGTTTCGGTGTGTCCAGTTGCCGTCAAAAGTTAGTTGATGTACGGATGTTCCATCTCCCTGGTAAATATAGTGTCTCGTCCCAACTTTGCCGTCAATCCAGCCTGTTGGATCACCTATTGCATTTGGGGCATTGGCAAGCTCGGTAGGTTTGGTCATTTCCCATGTTTCACCTCGAAGCACATACTCCCGGATGGTTCCCTGCATGTCTCGGAACGCCAAATAGTGTTTAGCATTCGAAGAACCACTTAAAAGATGGAAAGTTCCAGCAACTTGATCGGTAGTTCCTTCAATTGACAACAAATCCTTAAACCGCTGTCCGATATCCATAGCGTAAACCAGCGTGTTGCGCTTGCCTTGATAAGTGCGATAACCCGGCACCCGCTTACGCTCGTTCCAATCGAAGACGAACGGAGCCCGTCTTGGCCAGTCGCTGGCAGCTAGAAAGACTGCATTGCGCCTGCCATTTACAGTCAGCCCAAACGGTTGGCCAGCTGCGGGCAGTCTATGCACACCCCTCTTTGTTATCCATTGTCGTCTATCTTTGGTCGCGGCTCTCAGGTCAAGCGATTGTTCGTAAGATACTCCGTACATAGAGCGATATATAACATGTAATGTGGACCCGTTGAGTGCCGCCACAGCCCCGCCCTCGGCACGAGGCAAAGAGGGCAGGGGATAGTGCCGCCACAGCCCGTCATACCATAACTCATGAACCCGTCCCTTTTCATCAACATAAAAAACGTGTGGCTTGCCGTTTGCAACGACTACCGAAGGTTCTGATGCTGCTTTCGGCAAGCCAAGGGTCAAATTATACCCGTTCCACTTGCCGTCTAGACTAGCGTTCGAGTCACTGGAGTACTCATAAAGGTGACCGTTCGTCGCACGATAAACTATCCTTCGTTCATCCTTTGAAAGAGCATACAACGCAGGGCGCCCAGCGGGTGGAGGTGAAACTGGCAAACTTCTTATAGTCCATTTATCTTCATCGGGTGCAGCAATGAGTTCCTGCCACTTGCCTTCTGAAGATCGGCGAACAATGTGCCGATACCCCGCTTGATTTTGAAAGCGAGCAAGTCCCAAGTTGGAATTTGGCTTGTTGCGATATGCAAAATATTCATCTGTGCATTTCTGGAAAAATGCTCCGCCAATGCTGGCAAACTCCTCAACCTCCTTGATTTTACGTCGCCAATTATCGATATTATAGTTGCGCAATTGGTATGTGTTCTCTACTTCGGCTGCTATTAAGTCACACTGCTGACGGATCCGCAGCAGCACGTTTTCCTTAGACAGCGCTCCCCTCAAGTGGCGCCGAACTTCACTCTGATAATACTTACGATAGTCACGGTTCCCGAGTAGGGCGGCAAACATCTTTCTTTGAAGAGCGAAACCATACGCACCTCCGCTATCAATAAATGCGTAGGCGTCTGTGTCGGGTTTATAAGGTCCGCCGCGTATCCCCCATTCGGCATCCCAGCACATGAAATGCCACTTGCCGTCAGGACGGCGGCGAGCAGCGTACCAGTTGTTGTGAGGCCAGTCGTAGTTTTGCCCCCAAAGGTTTACAATCATATAAGAAGTAAAGTCCTCGATATCGACGCGCGATTTCAACATCTCGTAGTTTTCCGGACGCGAAAAATCCTTTGAAGAGATGAACTCTTCCAACTCATCCCAACCATCGCGCGTGCCGCTAAGTAACGTACGGCCAGTTTTCATAATATCGAACTCCCCCTTTCCGGTGTGCGACGCCATAAACTCCTCATCCATCCGTTCAACGACGTTGTACACCCCATAATTTACGCCGTTGACGTAAAGGAGGTACCACGTACCGTTTGAGATGAGGCCTCCCATGTCCTTGTGCAGATCACGCATTAATTGATCTCGAATGTAGGCTCCCCCCGGAGGTCGGTCATTGGCATTGGCCCGCAAGACAAGTTTGTCGAAATTCTTCACATCAGCCGTGGGGATGATGTTGTATTTCACCTTGGGCGAACCATAGACATCCCGGAAATAGGTACGGTAAGACTTTTTGGTTTTGAAGTCGCCGCGGCGACCGGCACCACCGTGCAGCCTTAACCCAAAACCTGTCGCAACCTTGCGATTCCCCTTGGTGTTGAACAGCTCCAGATGTGACGCCCGTTCGCTGCCTCGCCCAGTGGCGCTGCTTCGCATGTGCACTTCGTAAAAATCCCCTGGCTTCATCGAGATCGACATCACAGGCAACGTAGGCCGACGCCCGACGATATAGGTTGCCGACTCTATCTCCCCCAAGCGCTCCCTGCCGATGAATGCTGCCGCACGAAAAAGCATTGTTTTATCCAACCGCACCGGACCATCCACTCGGGTGCTTTTTACAACCGGCTCCGAGCCGTCCTGCGTGTATCGGATGTCCACTTCGGTCGACGCATTCACTGTGATTTGCACCTCGACATCGGCATCGTGAAAACCTGGCTTGGGTGTGAACTTTAGTTTGGACTTTAACGGCCCGGTTTGTTGGGGGCCGTCGTTGGCTGCACCCGGGGTGGGCGTCAGGAAATATCCCCAATCAGCTTCCGCTGTTTGAGCCCTGCCATATGATTGGTCGCTGGCTTGTTGGTCGTAAAGAACGCTATCCATGACTCGCCCTTCCGGACCAATCAGCTGCAATTGACCGCCTTCCTTCAGTAGTCGAAAACTGGCGTGCAAAGTGGTGGGTAAAAACCCCAGCCCCGCTTTCAGACTCATGTCGGAGCTCCCACGACTTGAGTTTAACCCCGCGATGGCGAGCATGTTATCGCCTCTGCGCAAAAGACTCGCATGTGCCGAAAGGTCGAACCGATCTGCCACTCCGGCCTCGCGTGCGTTTGTGGCGAGGCTGTCCAACTGTATTTCACCCTTGGCGGCGTTTAACTCAGCAACGCGGATGCCGTTCAGGTAGGCGACGAATCCATCGTCAAAATCCACCTCCAACACGATCGACTCCGACATCGGGAGTTCGTCGACCCGAAACTTGTGCCGCAGCAAAACCAGTGTCGTTCCTACCGGGAGTTCGGTTGCGTCATCCTCGTCCCCAAATCCAAAGCCCGCTTGTCCAAGCTCAAACGTGCTATCATCGAAATCCAATCTCGTCCAATCGGTGGGCACTTCCCCTTTATTTGCCGGGGCGAGATACTTCCACTTTGCGTTGGAAGGGATCAATGTTGATTCAAACGGAAGCGTTGCCACCGAGGTTCGCAATGCTTCAGGGGAGAGGGTTACTCGATTCAGCCCGGACATCCAGATAACGCGAAATCCGCCCGGCGCAATAGCGATATTTGGCAACTGCCACCCATCCGCTGGAGCCTCCGACTTGGCCAAGCGATACCCACCCAATCGGAGCACTTTGCTGCCGGTGTTGTGGAGTTCAACCCAATCGCTGCTGTTTCCCTCGTCATCCAACAAACCGTGACGGTTCGAGGCCTGCAGTTCGTTGATCCGAAGCGAATCAATCGGTGTAGGTGGTTCGGCATCGACCCTCACCAGAAGCACAGCTGAGATTATTGTGAGTAGTAGGTATTTCATTTCTTTCGCTTCTGAGAGAACATCCACTCCATAAACCCATCAGTGAAGTAAGCGAAGTCATCAATAACGTGACCTTGTGCTTTATATTCGTGATATCTGATGTCGGCGGCACCTGCTTCCTTTAGAGCCTTGAAGCTGATGCGTGAGCCTTTGACCCCTTTATCGCCATCACCGTTGAAGATCCAAATTGGGATTTGCTTGATGGGATTTGCTTCTTCAGCATTTTGCGGGCCGTGGAAGTAGCCAGATAGAGGAGCAGCGGCTGCAAACTTGTTTGGGAATATCCTGATAAAATTCCACGTGCCCTGGCCTCCTCTAGAAAAACCGGTCAGGTAGAGTCTATTCACGTCTACATTAGGGGTATTTGGGTTGTCATTCAGTTCAGCAACCATGTCATCAAGGGCATTAATGGTCATCGTTCGATATTTGTCGCTAGACCAGTTGTCCTCTTTCTTCTGATTCCGTGGCACGAAAAGAATGTGAGGATGGGCTTTTTGAATCTTTGGCAGCGACCACACCCCCTTGGGGAAACCTTTGTGCGTATCGATCGTAAGGTCAGTATAGCCATGAAGAAAAGTCACCACCGGATACTTCACACCGGCCTTGAGATGTTTCGGGACATAGAAGTGATAAGGCAGCCCGCTTTTGTGTTTCCGATCTTTGTAAAGTGAATTAAGGTTCTTTATTGATCCAATCTTGTCTCTAACCGCCTTAAGTTTTTTGGTTTCTTCTATGTGGATAATTCTAGAAACACCGGTCTTAGCAATGGCTAGTTGCACTACAGTGAAATAGAGGATTAGCGTAAAATAAGTTTTATTTTGGGTGTATTGTTTCTTGAGATTCATTTTTCCTGCCTGGGACTGTTTCGGTTTCGGCCAGGGTAGTGGGGTTCACGGCGAGTCGTTGCAGGGACGATTGTAGACGGGCGCGAAGCGCTGGGTCAAGATGGGGGCTGGCCCGGGCAGTGATTGAGTACTGGTCGATATCCTCGCCGAGGGAGTGACCGTGGTTGTTGAACATCCCAAGATTAAGGATGGCTCAGGCGGCCCAAATCGTGTCATGGCCTTAGTTTAGCACTTGGCCAAACGGGGTTAGTCAGCTGGAATAAGAGGCTCTTCGACCAGTAATTTGACGAGGGAGGGCTCCATGGCCCTGGCCCAAGCGGCGTAGCCTTGTTGGTTTGGGTGTGAGCCGTCAGGGATGAGGTTTTGGCGAAGTCTGCGACCGTTGAGAAAGGCTTCGTTGATGTTTAGGTAATGCACCATTCTGCCGTCGCCAATATCTGAGATGAGTTCATTGACTTTCATGTTGATCTGCCTTGCTCCGTCATCGTCCCCCCCGCCTCGTGGGAAGATTGCTAGGACAAGAACCTTGGTTTGCGGTAGTTTTTTTCGGAGTTTTTTGACAATTAACCGGATATCGCGGGCGCTGATTTCCGGAGGACTGCTCATGTGGTTGTTGGTGCCGATCATCAGCACTGCCAGCTTGGGTGAGATGCCGTCGATATTGCCGTTTTCGATTCGCCATAAAACATGTTCGGTGCGGTCGCCGCTGATCGCTAAATTTACGGCGTTGCGATTGGCGTAGTATTGATCCCAGACTTTTTTGCCGGCTTTATCCCACCAGTGGGTGATAGAGTCGCCGATCATGATAAGGTCGACATTTCCTTTCTTGACTCGTTTGTTGATAGAGTTGTGCCGCTCCAGCCAAGCGGACTTGTGCCAGCGCGGCTCGGGGCGGGCGGTGATGATTCTGTCGCCGTCGCTCATCCGCCAGGTGGGAATGCTGACGTTGTCGTAAGTGACGGTGGTGGTGACTTTTTTGAGTTGAGAACAGGCAGGTAGCCCGATGTAAAATTTTCGACTCATCGGGATTTCAACAGAACCGAGTTCCTGCCAATGAAATCCGTCGGGCGACATGTACCCTGTGAACCGGTCCCGGAAACGGATGAGCCGAACCCAGTAAGGGGTGCTTAGTCGGTTCTTTTTGATGATATGTTTTTCGCTCAACTGCCTCTTGCCATGGATGGTTGTTGTGCCTCCACTTTCCATTCGCGTGACCAAGGCCCCGCTCCAATGTGGTAATAGCAAAACGGATGCGTGTCGTGAATCGGCGTCGAGGCTTTCGCGCATCATGACGCCGGGCTTGGTCCATTGCGAACTCATGGGGCGAATGATACGCGCAGTGATGGTTCCTTCGCCAATGAAGGGAGCGAAAGCGAAATGTAATTTGTCACTTTCCCCATTAATATCGCTGCCTTCTCCTTCGAGCGTGAAGTTTCTGCCGTTGAATTCCGTGAAGCCAGAAATTCCAACATTGCCAATGTCCAGACTCAGCCAAGGATCCGGCAAACCCGCACTAGCTCGGAGTTCTGCGGAAGCAGTGCTGGCGCCGATTTTATTCGCCGCTTTGACAACGTAAAAATAGAGGCCGCCGCGCTGAAAGTCTGTGTCGTGAAATTCAGGTGCAGAAACTTTGTCGGCGATTACTTGGTAGGGCCCACCGGATTTGATGGCACGGTGAATCGAATAATTTTCCGCATCAGTATAGCTTACCGGATCGACCGACTTTACCCAAGTAAGCTTGATTCCCTGATCGCTTGTGCGCGCAACGAGCCCCGCTGGAATGCCGGGAGCTTGGTTTGCTTTGCCTTGGGTCAGTTGTGGCCGCCAATGTACAAGTGTGCCCAGCCCGACATGATCGCGATTGTGGTTTTCCGGCATCTGCATTTCAGCGACCTTCGCTGAATAGGGTGCCGGAATGCCTCGGCGATTTTGATAATGATGGTAGGACCGTTCGAAGATGGGCCAAAAGCCACCCCGACTGACTGTGGAGATTTTGTTATATTTGTTGTGGTGACCTCCGAACCCATATTTGCCGGTGCGATCGAGGTAATGCTGATACGGCACCTCTTCGCCGAGGCCGTATTTTGCGGTATACTCGAAGCCTTTCAGAATGCGATTGTCGCCCCAGCCGTAAAGATCAACACCCTGATTCCAGGCAACTTCCGCGGCGCTCCCAAGCAGGCCAAGGCCAAGTTGAGCGTAATGTTGGGCGCGACTTGTCTCCTGACATTGGCCGGTCGGATAGACGATCATGTGTGGGATGCTGCCGTTGCCGGCTCCGTTCACGGCGTACCGCACCGTCCTCTCATATAGTTTGCGATCATTGCAAAACACTGCAATCGCCATGTTGGTCTGTAGTGCCGCCGTTCCCCAATTTCCGTTTGCGAAATAAGCGTAGTGCTTAATCGTCGGATACCATATCTCCACAAACGATTTCTCGCAGCGCTTGGCCTCGCTCTCCGTCCAGCCGGAGTCTGTGTAACGCAGAATCTCGGCCGCATTGGCAAACTTGAAACCCTGCAATCCGGACGCGAGTACACCGTCGATACCACTCACTTTTTTCAAGGTGCGAGCCCAAGCGTTCACAATTTTGATTGCCTTGTCGGCGTGGGCTTGTTTGCCGGTAATTACCCACATGAGAGAGTTTTGATAAGCCGCCTTGGCATCACTTTGGGCGATGCCGGTATTGATGTTAGGCGCTCGCCCCCATTCCTCAACCGGCCCCCGCATTATGTAGTCCGCCTTCGCATTGTCACTTTGTTCCAAAACCTTGAACCCTTCGAAAATCGTTCCCTTTTTTTTAGCAACCGCCTCCTTCATCCGAACAATATCCTCCCTGCTATGGAGTAGCCCGGGATGGATGAACCCATCCGCAGCATATCCCATTAATGATGTGACCAAAAATATCGTTACTACACTTATTTTAAAAAAAAATTTCACACTAAGATCACTTTGGGAAAATCGTATTTTCAAGATTTCAACGATGTGGCGGCATTGTTTTGGATAAACAAAAAAAATGGGCAGTTTCGCCTGCTGTTCTCTGGATACTCATTATTCCTTGTAGGTACCTCTCTACGAGGTGTCGTCCGTTACTTTGAAAATCTACAATGGCAAATGGGGCTGTTTCCACAAGTTCGAGGCTGTGTGTGGTCAATTTATCCAAACTGGGTCAAAACTTTTGTTAGTCTGGACGGCTTAATTATTTGCTCAATGTTGTTGCGTAAGTCAATCCTAGGACGCTGTGAGGGGATAGCTCGGTCCATGTCCCTGTATTGGCCTTTGAGCCTCTTCTTCAACAAATCTGGACCTTGAAACTCTTTTGGTGCTTGTCTGAGTTAGGCTCATTGCATCACATTTCTGTGCGTTGAAATTTTTAATTGAAACACTTGCTGTATGCTGTGTTATTTGTGTGGATTTGGTTTATGCAGATTCTCAGCACTTTGAGTTTTTTGAAAACAAAGTGCGACCTGTTTTGGCGGATAATTGCTATGAATGCCACAGCGGACTGAATGAGAGACATAGGAGCGGACTCCGTTTGGACAGCCGGGACGCAATTTTGAAAGGGGGCGAACACGGGCCAGCCATCATTCTTGGAAACCCGGACGATAGTCGAATGATTCGTTACGTCCGGCACCAGGGCAAGAAGATGCCGGCAATGGGTAAACCTAAGTTGAGCGACCCGGAGATTGCGGCTTTGGCGAAGTGGGTTGAGTTGGGGGCTCCTTGGCCCACAGCAACGGTCGTGCCAACGACGGATAATTACGATTGGCCAAAGGCTCGCGAACATTGGGCATGGCGACCGGTGAAAAAAGTGATCCCTCCGAATGTGCCGGGTGCGCGGGTACGTAATCCAATCGACCAATTCGTTGCTGAAGGTTTACGCGAAGCCGGCTTCATGCAGCCGCCGGAAGCCAAGGCGTCTGTATTCGTTCGCCGCGTATTTTTGGATTTAATGGGACTGCCGCCCACGCCTGATGAGTTGCGCTACTGGACTCAGCGGTTGGGGGGCGACTCCGAGGATGAGCTAAACGATCAGGCTGTGTCTGTATTGGTGGATTCGCTGCTCAACCGTCCCCAGTACGGCGAACGCTGGGGGCGTCATTGGCTGGACGTGGCGCGGTATAGTGATGCGGGGGGCTGGACGCAGGATAATCGGTCGCATCCCAAGGCGTGGCAGTATCGCGACTGGGTGGTTCGCGCGTTCAATGCAGATCTACCGTTCGACGAGTTCGTTCGAAGCCAGATCATAGGCGACAAGATGGGGCGCGAGGCAGCGGCCGGTACCGGTTTTTTTGCGCTGGGCCCCACATATTCTTCGGACGGCGGCGACCCGGAGAGCATCGCGCAGGCAAAGAGTGAAACACTCGACGATCGCGTGGACACTTTTTCGCGTGCGTTTCTCGGGCTGACAGTGGCGTGTGCTCGCTGCCACGATCACAAGTTTGATCCGATCCCGACTGAGGATTACTACTCGATTGCCGGCGTATTCAAAAATACGCGCGAAGGCGAAACACCGTTGGCTAAGGAGAAGGTTATCAACGCCTACCACAACGCCCGAAAACCCATCGATGCCCTGCACGATAAAATCGGAAAATCCAAGAAGCAGCCCCAGTCGGACGAGATCAAGAAACAGATCGCCAACTGGCAAATTGAGCTCAAGGAGCTGGAGGCAAAGGCACCGCTGAAATTTGAGTTTGCCCATACACTGCGGGACGCTGGCAGCGAGGATATGAAAGTGGCGCTACGCGGCAATTCGATGAAGCCGGGCAAGGTGGCGCCGCGCCGGTTTTTGCGCATTGTCGCCGGCAAAGACCGCGAGCATTTTAATCAGGGCAGCGGGCGTGAACAATTGGCTAAGGCAGTGGTCGATCCGACCAATCCGCTGACGGCACGAGTTTTTGTGAACCGTGTGTGGCAGCATCACCTTGGTGAAGGGTTGGTGCGTTCGCCGGATAATTTCGGCGTACTTGGTCAAGAGCCAACACACCCTGAATTGCTCGATTGGCTGTCTGCGACCTTCGTCGAAAGCGGCTGGTCGACTAAGGCGTTGCATCGACTGATTCTTACCTCCGCGACCTATCGTGGCAGCAGCGCATTTGACGAAACATCCTTTGCGAGCGACGGGGATAACCGCTCGCTCTGGCGCATGACACCACGCCGGATGGACGCGGAAACGTGGCGGGATTCTCTGCTCGCAGTCACTGGCGAACTCGACCTTCAGATAGGTGGCGGGCCGGTGCAGGATATCGTCGCCAGCAACCGCCGCACACTTTACGCAAAGGTCAGCCGTAACGCGCCCTTGGCCTCGGATAAATTTCTTCGCCTGTTCGATTTTCCAATCCCGCGGGCCAGCGCAGCCAAGCGCACGGCTAACGTCATTCCTCAACAGTTTTTGTTCATGATGAACAGCCGGTTTATGCTCGACCGTGCCAGTGCATTGTCCAAGCGTTTGGAGAGAGAGTCCGACGATATGGCAACCCGCATTGCACGTGCCTACTCTCTGCTCTATGGTCGTGCCCCTACCGACCGCGAACAGCGCCTAGCCAAAGGATTCTTGAAGGGTTCGCAGCCGGTCGCCAGCGGACTGACCCGCTGGCAGCAGTATTGTCAGGCCTTGCTCAGCGCAAACGAGTTCATGTATATTCGATAAACCGTTCCAAACAATGCAACTCCACAGAAATCCACTCCCGCCGATTTCCCGACGTGACGCCTTGCACCGGATCGGTGCGGGGCTTGGGAGCGTCGGCCTCGCCGGGATGTTAAGCCAAAGTGCCAGCGCTGGACAGGCTTCGCCACTAGCGCCCAAGGCGCCTCACTTTGCACCCAAGGCCAAGCATGTGATTCAGCTATTCATGCCAGGCGGGCCGTCGCAAGTGGATACATTTGATTACAAACCGAAGATCGCCGAGTTCGCCGGTAAACGACCGAAGATTGTCGATCGAAAGTCGCTCCGGAACACCAAAAACGGCTTGTTCCCGTCGCCCTTCGGTTTCAATCAATATGGGCAAACAGGCAAATGGGTGAGCGATATTTTTCCTCACACAGCGAAGTGCTCCGATGACATTTGTTTCATCCACTCAATGCATACGGACATTCCCGAGCATGCGGGCGCGATGATGATGTTTAATCTAGGCCACCTGCAGCCCAGTCGGCCCAGCCTCGGCTCGTGGTTATGCTATGGTCTCGGCACGGAGAATCAGGAACTGCCCGGTCTTGTTGCCATGAGCCCGCGCGCTAAACCTCGAGGCAAAGCGGCGCACTGGGGCAACTCGTTTTTGCCAGGAGCCTATGCCGGTGTGTACGCGAATATCGCCGAGATGAAGCCAGACAGCGTTTTGCGTGACCTGAAAAATCCGCATCTATCCAGGACCGAACAACGTCAACAGGCCAACCTACTCGCTCAGCTCAATAAGTTTGATCTCGAGCGCCAGCAGCAGGATCAGAAACTGGAGTCAAGCATTCAGGCGATGGAGATGGCCTTCCGCATGCAGTTCGCCGTCCCGGAGGTTTTTGATACGGCCAAGGAAAGCAAACCTACACTTGATCTCTACGGCAAAAGCGAATTCGCCAAAGGCTGCCTAATCGCTCGTCGCCTTGTTGAACGAGGCGTGCGCATGGTGCAACTCTCGCACTCCATTAGCGGCTACGACATCGCGTGGGACACCGGGCATGGCGATATCAAGGGTGGCCATGCCCATCTCGCCCGCGAATGCGACCAGGGCATCGCAGGTTTGATTCAGGATTTAAAACTCCGCGGTTTACTCGATGAAACACTGGTCATCTGGGGTGGCGAGTTCGGTCGTGCTCCGACTTCCGAGGGTCAGAAAGGCCGCGACCATGACCACTACGGATTCACCGTCTGGATGGCGGGCGGTGGTGTGAAACCCGGCTTCACCTACGGGTCCACAGACGAGTTCGGCTGTTCCGCCGCCGAGAATCCCGTGCACGTACACGACCTGCACGCCACCATCCTGCACCTCATGGGGCTAAACCACGAAAAGCTCACGTACCGCTACAGCGGTCGTGACTTCCGCCTGACGGACGTCCACGGAAAAGTCGTACACGAAATCATTGCCTGAACCGCAAAGAATGGAGTCGGGCAGGCTATTGTGATTCGCATCGACCGGCACCTGGCTGTTCAGCTTGCAGTGATTGAAAATCCAAGATTCCCCTAATTTCTTATGTCAGCATCGTTATCACGAATGCCGGCTGAAGACCTCAAACCATCTCCTTGACGGAATAAGGGTTCATGTTCTGGCGCTTGGCCAAGCGGTTTGCCGGGTCGCTGTCGATGAACCGCTCCGATCTGGCGTCGTAACGCAGCTTTTGGTTGCCGACCCGGTGCGCGATATTACCCATATGCATCACAGAAGTTGTCACCTGCGCGAGCCCAACGTCCGCGTTGGGCAACTCGCGCGAGCGGATACAGTCGACAAAATTCTGCTGATGCTCCGGGTCCGGATGTCGGCCATACTGCTGCCCCGCTACCCTGCCGTTTGAGGCGAACACCTGCCAACCGCCGCCGTGTCGCCCGAGCATCATCATGTCCTTAGTGCCGTAAAACTCGATGCGAGTTGCGCACTGTGGCCAGTGCGGAAACTTGTCACTCGAACGGATGCTGCCGTTAATCTTGCTCATTGCACCGGCGAAATGCGAATGCTCTAAGGTCATAACAAAACCGGGATAGTCATACTGCAGAATCTCCACATCCGGCACCTCGGCGTCGTCACCCCGGTGCTGGATACGACCGCCCGAGGCGGACACCGCAGCCGGTGCGGCGGGATCGCCCATCACCATCAGCGCAAGGTCGAGTTGGTGAATGCCGCAGTCAGCCAAATCACCTCCGGAGTAGTCCCAGAAATAATGCCAACCAGCGTGAAAGATGCGGCTGTGATAAGGCCGCGCCTTTGCCGGTCCCAGCCAGGTTTTCCAGGAAAAGCCTTTCGGTGGACTACCGCTTGCCCCGAGATGAAACGGCCCGCCGCCCTTGAGATTGAATACCTTGACCAGGCGCACATCGCCGAGTCTGCCGGATCGGATGTACTCCCGTGCCGCTTGGTTGTATGGGGCACTGCGATTCTGTGTGCCAACCTGCACGATGCGCTTGTACTTCCGCGCCGCCTCCACGAGCTTGCGACCCTCCCAAATGTTGTGGCTGAATGGTTTCTCGACGTAGACATCCTTTCCCGCCTGACAGGCGAGGATGGCAGCCGGCGTATGCCAATGATCCGGCGTAGCCAACACCACGGCATCGACGTCTTTATTGGCAAAAACCTCCTCCATTCGCCGGGCCAGCAACGGCTTCCGGCCGCTCTGCTGTTCCGCCATGTGGTCGGCAATCCGGACTAGGCGCTCCTCGTGGATGTCGCACACCTGCGAGCACTCGACATCACTACGCCGGGCCATGCTCGCGGTGACCTGCGTGCCCCGGCCGCCGCATCCAATCAGTGCCACCTGTACTCTGTCGTTGGCCCCCCGCACTTGGCCAAGCGCCGGGAAACCCAACGCGGAGGCGGCCAATCCACTTTTCAAGAACGTTCTGCGTTTGATGGGGTTCATATGAACGGAAGTTTAGCAAGCCAGTCTTTGAACCACACGACTTTATTGATTGCCCATCTTGGCCAAGTGAGGTGAAGCTTCGCTCACGTGGTGTTCGGATTTCAGGCAACCGTCGGAAGGCAAAGATTCCCAAAGGTTTGTTTTCTTCAACATGGATGGAGATCCTCAGATAGTATTCACCCATCTGTCTTAAACTCACTGTTGAAGATCAGCTAGAGTTTCATGGAAAGCCCTTGTTTTTTTCAATCAGAAAACGTTCGAAGGCTGCCGTGGGCTGGAGATTAACGCAGAGATTCGGGTGTCCGTTGCAGCTCCGGCAAGCGTGTTATTGCTACACCGCGAACCGGCCTTCTATTCGACGCTGCGTACTATCCTTGTTTATCCCTGCTCGCACCTCGCAAAAACAGCACTTACGATGAGAAAAGCCATGTGCATCGACTGGAGGACTGTTGCCTGTATGCAACGGCTCATACAATGACTGCAAGTCTGGTGAGCAGCGCTTGGACTAAACGCACAAAAAAACTGAGAAGGATTCAGAGGGAGGTCGTGTTACACCTCACTATGGGCGAATGATCGTACTGCGTCATACCTACTGCTAGAACCTTGCCCGGGTTGATTGTTTTGACGGTAATAATAAGATTCTTTCAAATTCAGGCTATCCTATTTGATTTGAAGCTTTTATTTTTTTTTGGGCTCATCAACGTCGAGATTTAACTCAACTATTTTTGAGAATTCTTCTAAATACGGTTTCATTGAACTGATTAAATCTACCGTTGGATGCCCTTTTAGTACCATGCCGTCCAAATACATAAGTGAACGGATTATTGGAAATGATTCTTCACCAAATTCGCAGCCAGCTAACACTGCAGTTTTGACCGTCTTCATCATTTGTTGGGTAAGTGAAATTTCACTTACGCTTTTCCCACTGAATCCGTTGTAAAGTTTATGCATGGCCTCAAAGTACTCTTTTTTTGTTTGCTCATCCGGTTCTTTTTTTGCCATACCTAGAAGAGAGCTGTAGGCGTCTTCCAATTTTCCGTTTGCCAAGAAATAAAAGAACCGGAACAAGCTTTCTCTTACATTCTTTGGAGACTCACAAATTGCTCCATTATCAATAAAAGTAAACGTGCCATTCTTGTCGAGCATGGAGTTTCCAGGGTGAAGGTCTCCGTGAAACCTTCCCAATCCAAACATAAACGCCCCGTGTATACGGAATAGTTCCAGCATATCTTTCCACAAAAAAGTTTTTTGTTCCAAATGTGTCTGGATGGTAGGTGCGTGTATTCTCTCCATCACCAAAACATTTGAATTGGATAGTTCTGGGTACATCTTAGGGAAACTCAGCTTGGATATGACAAAGCCACTGTCATTCAAAATCTTGAGGGATTTTTCAAGAAAAGCGCAACCCTTGATTTCGTTTCGTAAATCGAGTTCTCTCATTGTGTAATCCTCAATGTGATCGAGAAGGCCCATTGGATTGCCGACCCTTCGTAGAGGAGGATAAAGTAATAGCCCAATTTTAATCCATCTCCTCATTCTCCTTAAATCCCTTTGGAATGTTTTTAAGTAGTCATTCTTAATTATTTTGATTACGACCTCATCGCCATTCTTTAGTTGACCTGCATGAACCTGGCCAATGCTAGCGCTGGCTATCGGGTGCATATCCAGTGATGTGAAATTTTCTTGAAACCCTTTTGGAGAGACTTTTTGGAGCAGGTTTTGTGTGTCCTCCGGGGGTAAATGCACTCCATCTTGATAAAGTTTTTGAAGTTGGACGCATTTTTCAGTAGGAAGAATGTCAGGCCTCAAGGCTAGTAGTTGACAAAGTTTAACTGTCAACAAGCCCATGTCCTGTATGCGCTCTATATCGACTGGAGCGGTTCGGAAAAAACTACGAACCAGTAAAATGAAACTAAATAAATTCATCAGGTCGAACTAACATTTTAAGAGGATTGACTCATATCAGA
>Ga0115000_10000359_pt1 | contig 42882 bp, 38 predicted proteins | sample ArcticOcean_MG_C_6_FD_89690 | JGI IMG/M metagenome (GOLD analysis project Ga0115000, IMG submission 89690) | Marine microbial communities from western Arctic Ocean - ArcticOcean_MG_CB8_128 | ecosystem: Environmental > Aquatic > Marine > Oceanic | place: Arctic Ocean: Canada Basin | collected...
CAGGGTGCGTACCACCGCCTCTACAACTCGCAGTTCGAGGGCGCCGCCGTCGAAGGCTGATTTCCGTCCGGCGATGCGAGCTGAGATTGGTTGGACGGCTTCCTTCGTTGTGGCAAAAGCGTCCCCGCGGGGACGCTTTTGCGGTTTCGGGGGTGTCATAGGGCATCAGTAGTTTTGGTTGGGATCCCTACGAAAGCGGAGCCCCCCCGGATGTCTGATCTAACGCTTGATTCTGTTGATTGTGATCTCGATTTTGATGCGGTGCCGTTGGAGCGGCTGGAGGCGCAGATCACGGAGTGGTCGGGCCATATCGCGGCGGCGACGGCGCAATTGTTGGAGTGGATCGCCGAGTATGACCGTCGTGAAGGGTGGGCATCGTGGGCGTGCAAATCAGCCGCGCATTGGATGTCCTGGAAATGCGGCGACACGCTCCACACCGCCCGCGAAAAAGTGCGGGTCGCCCGCGCTCTCGAAGAACTACCCGCGATTGCGGCGGCGTTTCGGCGCGGCGAAGTGTCGTATTCGAAAGTGCGGGCGATCACCCGCGTTGCCTTGGCGACCGACGACGCCGATTGGCTCGACATTGCCCGGAGCACATCGGGCAGCGAACTCGAACGCATCGTCGCCGAAACCCGCAAAGCCCTCGACCGAAACGAAAACGACGACGCCAGTAACGCGTTCGCGTTGCGGCGACTGTCTCGTTCATCGTGTGGCGGCGCCGTCGACAAAATCGTCATAAAACTGCCCCGCGACGCCGGAGCAGAAGTCCTCGCCGCGCTCGACGTGATCGCTTCGCAACTCATCGACGACGCCGTCGCCGGCTCCGGCCGCACCCGCCGCGACATCGTTGCCGAACGCGGCGGCATCGAAGCCATACGCGTCGACGCATTCGTGCAAATGGCCGAACGTGTTCTCGCCATGGAACCCGCCGCAGCCGAACGAGGCGACATCGGCCGCCTCCAACTCAACATCGACACCGACGGCATCAACGAACTTGCCGCCGGCGATTCCGTGCCGGGTGAACTCACCCTCGATGGGCGCCGTGTGGCGCCAGAGGTTGCGAAGCGGTGGGCGTGCGACATTCGAGCGTCGGTCATGTTGGAACACGACGGCCACCCCCACGACTCCGGAAGAGACACCCGAACCGTCAACCGACGCTTACGGCGAGCGCTACACCGCCGCGATCACGGCGTCTGTCGGTTCCCGGGCTGCGCAGCGTCGTCATGGCTTCACGCCCACCACGTCAACTACTGGGACAACGGCGGCGAAACCCGCCTCGACAACCTCGTCAGCCTCTGCTCGTTTCACCACCACCAAGTCCACGAAGGCGGCTGGACCACCGAGATCCTCGAATCAACCACAATCGCCTGGACCGACCCCCACGGCCAACCCGCCACAATCGAACCCCTCAACGGCAACACCACACCCATCGAAACACGCGGACGACAACACGGCGTCGATCAACGATCAATCGAATCGCAATGACACAACGACCGACTCGACTTCGGCTTCGTCATCTCCGTCATCATCGAACACAGCCTCAACCAACAACAACAAAACGTCCCCGCGGGGACGCATTCTGACCGGTCATCCTGACTCTGACTGCACCGCTCCAGCAGGACCCGAACTGGTCGGCGATACTGCTCGGGTGAGAGGAATGCTCCGTCGGTGGTCGCAGGTCTTTGTCGGTCGACTCTTCCTCTACGCGTTGGCCACAGTGTTGGGATCACTGGTCGGCCGTCAGCTGGTGACGGTCTACGGCAACTGGACGTCGATGAGCGTTCTATCGTCGCTCTATGTCGCGGTGTTCGCCTTTGGTCCAGCGCTACTGATCGCCGCCAGCGCGAAGGTCCCGCCACTGCTCGCCGCGGTGATTGCCATCATGTTTGGCGGTGGGGTGACCGCGCTCTGGTGGGCGTTCGCGTCAGACGATTCATCTACGTCAGCACTGGCCTTCCTGTCCGGCTGGTTGATCGGAATCCCGAGCGCGACCGCCCTTGTTGTTCTTTCGGCACTGTCCAGACGCCGGGCGTTGGCATCCGCAACACTGCCGGGGTGAAGATTCCGAACGCTGACCCCCGCTCAAAATATCGCTCTCGGGATCGAGAGGTCTCGGTTGCGGAACTCGCCGAGTTCCTCGCCGACCGTCATCGCTGGGTGTTGAGCACAACGCGGGCCGATGGTCGGCCCCAGATGAGCATGGTCACCGGTGGCATGACTGCCGATGGGCAGCTGGCGATCGCCACCTATCCCGAACGGGTGAAGGCGATGAATGCGCGGCGCAATCCGCTCGTGTCGATCGCGGTGATGGGTGAGGAATTCAACAGCGAGTGGGTGCAGATCGATGGCACTGCCACGGTCATGGACATGCCTGCCGCCAGCGACGGACTTGTTGCCTACTACCGAAGCATTTCCGGCGAGCACCCGGACTGGGACGAGTACTGTGAGGCCATGGTCGACCAGGGCAAGTGCCTGATCCTGGTCGCACCCACACGGTGGAGTCCCGTGAGCCGCGGAGGATTTCCGCCGTCTCTCTTTGCTGACGACTGACTCTCGGCGGTTGCGGTGGCCGATGAGTGCGGACGCGACTAGAACAGACGCCGCGACGGTGCGTGTAAGTCGATTGGCGCGCGTCAGCAATAGGGAGAGTCTGATGCAGAAGGTTCTTGTCACCGCTCTCGAAAAGGGGCTGGGCAACGTCATCGACAACGAGGGATCGAGCGGCGCCTACCCGTATGGCGCGGGCATCCGTTGGGACGTCAATGTGACGGCCGCCTTTCTCGACTACGCCCAGTCGTGGACCGATTGGCTCATCGAGGAGGGTCCGGTCGCTCGGCCCACCGAGTTCTCGACAAAGTCCTACCTCCCCGTCCCCACGTAACCCGATGGCACGATCTGACCAAGAACGGTTGATGGACGGGATCTATTGGTACGGGATCCCGACCCTCTTCCGATGCGAACACGACCCCGACCCGGCCAATGCTGACATTGGCTTGGTCGGGGTGCCGCACTCCACGGGCAACGGCACCACACAACGAGATCAACACCTCGGCCCGCGGGCCGTGCGAAACGTGTCGGCAATCGGGCGTCGAGTCCACAATCAGTTCGGCATCGACCCATGGGAGCGCTGTCGAATTCACGACCTCGGCGACGTGCCGCTCTCCGAGGGCAACAACAACGAGCGCTCGATCGAGATGATCACCGAGTACTACAAGGAACTCGACGAAGCCGGCTGTCGGCCGGTATCGATCGGTGGTGATCACTCGATCACCGGCGGGATCCTGCAGGCCATTGGTGGCGCTGATGCGAAGCTCACGGGCGGCGAAAAGGCATGCTTGTTGCACTTCGACGCCCACACCGACGCGTTCCACAATGTCGATCACTTCATGGGTGCAGTGAAGTCGGCCGCGCACTGGGCGAGCTATCTCGTGCGCGACGGTCACGTCGACGCAGAACACTCCGTCCAGGTGGGAATCCGGGGCAACGTACGATCGCTCGACTGGCTCGACCCGAGTTATGACCTCGGGTACGAGGTGATCAAGAAGGAGGACTACGACGTCCTCGGCGCTGAACGAGTCATCGAGATCATCCACGAGCGGATCGGCGATCGACCCGTCTACATCACGTTCGACCTTGATTGTCTCGACCCGACCGTGGCGCCGGGTGTGGCCAACATCGAGGCCGGGATCGAAGGCTTCGGCATGGATCAGGTCACCGAGATCATCCGGTCGATGCGCGGCAAGAACGTGATCGGCGGCGATGTCGTGTGTCTGATGCCCACGGTGGACTCGCCGAATCAGATCACGAGTTATCGCTCGATGGCCGTGATGTTCGAGATCCTGTCGCTGATCGCCGACCAGTTTGAGGTCGACGGGGACTGACCGGTTAACTCGCGGCGATCTCGTCGTAGGTGAGGAGCGGCCCGATGGGTCGGGTTCCGCCGTCGGGGAGGTCGGTCGGATCGAACTGCACGAGGCGGGTGGCGTTTCCGGCACTGTGGCGGCCGGGCCCGAGCGACGCCGGCCCTTGGCCGACGAGATCAAATGCACCGATCTCCTCGATGCCGGTGACGAAGGTCTCCTGCGTGAGGTCGGGTCCGGCGTTGTGTGCGCCCCACTCGAACATCCGCATGTAGTTACACACGGACGCGATGCTGGCGCTCCAGTTCGGCTCACCGGACAGCACCGTATTTGACTGCAGCACGGTGATATCCGGGTTGGCCGCTTCGAAGACGGCGACACACTCCTGCATCACGACTTGCGCCCAAGCTTCCGGCGAATCCAGCCAGCCGGTACCAATGATGTGGGCAAGGTCTTCGAGGTCGGATTGTCGACGGGTGCCGATGGTCGCCGTGATGCTGGTGTCATCGAGCACGAGCATGCCGCCCTCAAAGCCGTTGGCCAGCAGTTGGTGGGCGCCAAAGGTTGCGGTGACCTCCAGCATCAACATGGTCTCCACCTCGTCACGCTCGATCAGCTGGAAGATCGTCTCCCACTCGACCTGCCCGGCGAAGGCATCACCCTCTTGTGTGTCTTGGACATACGTGCCGACCACGTCGATGCCGAGATCAGTGAGCGCGGGAAGGACGAGATCCTGTGCCATGCGGTCCTCAGTAATGTCCCAGCTGACGCCAACCCGGCCATCGAGGAGACCCTCGGACTGCATCAGCTTGAGCGCGGCCGGAAAGTGCGTGTCGGGACCTGCTTGAGAGCTAATCCATGGGGCAGTAGCCGCCCGTCGCTCGTCGGTCGACGGTGCGCCGCCGATCATGATCGTGTTTTGTTGCGTTGTGAAGCAAGGATTGGCGGAGGCAGTAGGGCCGACCAAACCGCCGAGTACCGCGAATACCTCGATGTCTTCGGTCAACCGAATACACGCCTCATCGGCGCCAATCATGTCGACGGGTGAGACTTCGACGACAGTGGACTCCACCATGCGTCCGTGGATTCCGCCGCGGTTGTTGAGGTCATCCACGAAGGCGTCGACGATCTGGTTGAAGTCGCCGCGATTGATGTCGACCAAGCCGAGTTCGCGCAGGATGTCGAAATTGATCCCGAGGAAGCCGAGGCGGATGACCTCTGGTGTCACCCCGACATCGCTGGCGGTGAGGACCACCGGAGGTTCAGTGGTCGTTGATGTTGTGGTCTCGGGTGCCGCGCCGGGTTCGTCGCTGGCGCAAGCCGTAGCCATCAACGAGAGGGAAAGAACGGCCAAAACCATGCGGCGCGACATACATGGACGCTAGTGGAATCACCCTTCGCGGTCCATAATGGCAACGCTCGATACGACGACAACAGGAGCCTTCGATGGGTTCGAACCAGCGCTCGCAGATCACCATGACCGACGAAGAGATTGATGTCTTCCTCGATCAAAGTCGAACCGCCACAATGGCCACCGTCGGCCCCAGCGGCGCGCCCCATCTTGTGGCGATGTGGTACGCCTACCTCGACGGCACGATCTGGTTCGAGACCAAGGGCAAGGCCCAAAAGGTGAAGAACCTCGAGCGCAACGAACGCCTCTCGGTCATGGTCGAAGACGGACTCACCTACGACCAACTGCGAGGCGTGGCGTTGGAAGGCCGCGGCATCGTGGTCACCGACCCCGACGAGATCTGGACGATGGGAGTCAACGTCTTCGAGCGTTACAACGGCCCCTACAGCGAAGAGATGAAGCCCTTCGTTGAGATCATGCTGCAGAAGCGGGTGGCCGTGAAGCTGGAGATCGAACGTGTCCGCTCCTGGGATCACCGCAAGCTCGGAATGAACCCGATGGACCTCGCCGGCACCACCGCACCGTTTGTGGGTGGCGCCGGCTGAGCTACTTGGCTTGTTTCGGCTGCTCGGCCGCGGTGCGATAGTCGTCGTAAGGCTCGTCGCGCTCCGACAGCGTTGAGGTGAGACCCTTCTGCTGCACCGATCCGATGAACTTCTTCATCGAATCCTGATGGATGCCCAGTGAGCACAACTCGGTGCCCTGGCGGATACCGGTACGCAGACCCATCACTTCCATTTGGCGATGCACGACTCGCTTGTTGAGCTGGGCCACATCGCCGGGTGTTTGCGCGATTCGGGCGGCGATCTCGAGCGTCTTCTCGGAGAGTTCTTCGGCCGGGAACGCCTGGTTGGCCCAGCCGTATTCGACGGCCTCGATCCCGTTGACAGAGTCGCCAGTCATCATCATCTCCATGGCCTTACGCATGCCCATGAACCACGCATGGAAATGCATGTCGGGCACTCCAAAACGGGTAGCCGGGTAACCCATCTGCGCGTCCTCAGCCATGTATACGAGGTCACAGCAGGTGGCGAGTTCGGAGCCGCCGGCAAGGCAGTAACCGTGCACCTGGGCGATCACCGGCTTGGCGAGATCCCAGATACTCATCCAACCTTCGGTGACGTGGCGGGGCCACTGGCCTTCACCGCCGGCAGTGAAGAACGGAAGTTCGTGCCCTTCGTTGCCGCCGGCGAGGTCATACCCCGCAGAGAACGAGGGCCCGTCGCCGCGGATGATCGAGACCTTCACGGCCGGGTCATTGTCGGCGTCGCGCAGGGCGTCGAGAATCGCGCCGCGGAGTGGATGGATCAGCGAGTTGCGCTTCTCTGCCCGATTGAACGTGATCCGGCGCACGCCGGGAATCGGGTCATCAAGGAGGACCCACTGATGGTCGTCGTCGACCGCGCCGGCGGTTGGATTTGCGGACTGTTCACCGTATTCAGACATGCCACTGACCCTAGAGCGGACTTCGAGCACAGGGTTAACGGAGGCAGGTGCAGTCGACTTTGTCTTCGAGGGCCTGCCACTTGAAGGCGCGGAGTTCGCTGGCGACGCTGCATCCGGTGCAGCGCAGCACCCACTGCTTTTCAATCGCTTCGAGTCGAACCGGATGTTCGCCGGTGGACAGGCGAGGCTTTTCCTTGACGATCTTTGGCTGCGAGATCGTCGGCAGCTCCGGCGCCCGAATCTCGAGATACGGCGCTGAGTCGGTCCATTCGGTGATTTCTGCGGGCGACAGGCTGGGTGCCGTGAAGAAGCCAACCGTTTCCGGTTCGATTATTTCTTCTGGGCCGTGGTAGTCGAGGAACTCGGCTAACTGGGCGGTCTGCTCGGGCCCGAAGATGTTAGACGACTCGGAGATCGCCTCGATCTCGTCGAGGAAGCCGTCACCGCCGTCGGAATAGCGAGGGTCTTCAAGCGTATCGGCCGAGAAGATGATGACGAATCGGGCGCCGCTGCCCTTGGGCTTGCGCCGAAGGATGCGGCCCATGCGCTGGATCATCTGGCGGCGGGTACGGCTGGCGCTCACCACGATGCCCAGGTTGGCGTTGGGAACATCGACGCCCTCATCGAGTACCCGAGGGGCGGCGACGGCATCGAGTGTGCCGTCGCGTAGGTCTTCGAGAATCTGGCCGCGGTCGCGGCGGCCGGTGCCGCCGGTGATGATCTCGATGTCGACGTGGGGGTCGAGTCGGACGATGGCGTGGTTGGCCGCCCGTACCGTTTCGGTGAAGATCAGGGATCCCTTGGCTGACTGGATGGCATTGGCGAAGGTGCCGAGTGATTCGTACTTCGCCGAGCTGGTCGCCACGATCTCGCGGCGAGCGGAGAAGGCTTCGAGATAGTCGTTGGCCGCCTTACCATCGGACCCGCCATCATTCTCGGCGAGGTGATGCACCGCCGCGAGGAAGTCGCCGAACGGCGTGTGGGGTACGCCGGGGATGCCCTTGAGTACTCGGCGTGCAGCAACGATTGCGCCCTCAGTGGCGTCGTACTCGTTACGTTCTTCGGCCGTGAGCGGCACCGCCACGAAGGCGACGCGCGGCTGCGCGCAGACACCATCACCGATGGCGGCGCCGAAGTCGTAGCGGTAACAAATGCCGCCGAAATAGGGGAGGAGAATGGACTCGACGGCGTCATCGGAACGCTCGAGAGTGGCGGTGAGGCCGAGACGTTCCTGATACTCGGGCAGCAGTGACTTGCGAAGCACGGTGCCGCCGAAGCCGTGGCATTCGTCGGCCACAAGAAGGCCGCCGGCATCGGTCTTCGGGAGCGGGACCCGGCTCGCCGCACTGTGGCGGGTGGTGACCAGCACGTCGCAGTCAGCCGGACGATCGCGGTAGCCGTCGCCGAGCCGGCCGATCGTGTGATTGGGCAAAGACTCGACCAGGCGTTCGTTCCATTGCTCCATGAGCACACGCGAGGGAACGATCACCAGGGTGAACAAGCCGCGCTCGAGCGCGTCCGCAATTGCGGTGATCGCAACGTCGGTTTTGCCTGAACCGGTCACCGCTTCGATGACGCCTTTGCGGCCACATCGGTGCCAGGCCGTCAGTGCGTCGTGCTGCCAGCGGTAGAGGTCGCGCATCGTGGCAGGGTACGCCCCAACCCATGGTCGCCCACCGACCTAGGTCGAAAACTGCCCCTCAGACGACGATTATTGCTTCGAGCGGCGCGACTGGCGAGGCCGGCGAAGTCGAGAATCTCTTGGCAGGTGTCGACCGGGGTGTCCATCAGCCGCTCGCAGCCGATCTCGGTGTCGATCAATTCAACAACGCGATTGCGGTTGTGGGTTGCGAACTCGAGCATTGTTTCGCCGCTGTCTCGCCAGCGATCTCGCGCCGATTTGGGCCACTCGACGCTGGTCAGGGGGCGCTGACGATGCCCGCAGCGAGGAGCCGTTCGATCTCGGCGTCGTCGCAGCCGATCGAACGCAGAATTTCGACTGTGGATTCGCCCACGTCCTCGATGTGGCAACGCATGGTGGTGGGTGTGCCATCGAAATGGGGGGCCGGGCGGGGTTGACGCAGCCGGCCGATCATCGGGTGCTCCCACTCGATGAGAATCTCGTTGTGAACTACCTGGGGGTCGTTCAGCACGCCGGGTCGATCGTGGATCGGGCCCGCAGGGACGCTCTCGCGAGCGAGTCGGGCCAGGATTTCGACCGTCGGGAGTTTCCCAATCTCTTCCACGATCGTGGCGCCGACCACCGCGAGGGCTTCCGGGTCGATGCCGAGACCGATGTGGTTGTAGCGGCCGTCTTCAAGCATGTCGGTGCGATCGAGGGCGCGCCACATGCCGCAGATCTGATCGGTCGACGCGAGGTAGTAGATGATCTGGCCATCTGCGGTGTCGGTGAGTCGGTAGCCATCACTCGCTCGACGTCGTGGCTGCGGATCATCGAGCGCAGTGTGGTCGCTCATACCGTCGGGCCAGAACCAGGCGAGGACCGCGTCGAGCATTGCGAGTTCGATCCGTTGGCCGCCGGCGCCCCGCTCGCGAGCAAAAAGCGCGGCCGACATCGCCTGGGCTGCCGTATAGGCCGTGGTCTTGTCCGCAACGAGCGTTCGAATGAGGTCGGGGAACGGAAGCTCGGTGCTGCGCTGACCGTCGACGATGCCGGTGAGGCCCTGAATCACGGGATCGAGGCAGGCCCGATCGGCATACGGTCCGCTCGGGCCAAAACCGGTGATTGAGACGTAGAAGATGTCGGGATTCACGGCCCGGATCGCTGCTTCGTGAACCCCGAGCCGCTCGGCCACCCCCGGCCGGAAGTTCTCGATGAATATGTCGACATCGTGGGCAAGCGCCACGATGAGTTCGGTGCCCTCCGGCGTCTGGGCATCGATGGCCACACAACGCTTGCCGCGATTGTCGCTGGCGAACAATGGCGGGAGTCCGCCGCGGAGTCCGAGGCGCAGGAGTTCGCCGTCGAGGGGTTCGATTTTGATGACCTCAGCGCCTTGTTCGGCGAGCATTTGCGTGGCGAGCGGCCCCGCAACAACCTGGCTCAAATCGAGGATCTTCACGCCAGTCATCGGGCCGGTTCCGTGGTTGTTCATGCGGCAACCTAGATCGCGGCGAGTGCGTGGTGCCGGGGGGTAGCGTGAGCGCGTGACAACGAACAATGACTTTGAGCGATCCGCGGGCGGCGCGGTTCTCATGGATGGCAACAAGCTTCGCGATGAGATTGTCGCAGGCATTCGCAGTGAGATTGACTCACTCGGAAACCCCGCCGTCTGTCTCGCTACCGTGCTTGTCGGGGTCGACAAACCCAGTCAGATCTATGTACGCAACAAGCACCGCAAGGCCGAAGAAGCCGGCATGGTGTCGCGCCACGTGGAACTGTCAGTAGACGCCACCCAAGATGATGTCGAGACCGCGGTTCGTGACCTCGCCAACGATCCTGAAGTGCACGGCATCCTGGTGCAGCTACCACTTCCTGATGGGCTTGATGCCGAAGCCGTTCTCGATCTCGTCCCGCCAGAGAAGGATGTCGACGGTCTTACCGAGCGCTCGATGGGACGGCTCGTTCGGGGTCGTGTCGGTCATGTGCCGTGCACGCCGCTGGGCGTGATGCGCCTCCTTCAGCGTTATGGCGTGGAGACCGCCGGCAAGCAGGCCGTGGTCATCGGGCGTTCCACCCTTGTCGGGTTGCCGCAGGTGCTGCTGCTCGGCCGTAAGGGCTGTGACGCCACAGCCACGCTCGCCCACAGCCGTACTTCCGACCTTGCGGGAGTCTGTCGACGGGCCGACATCATTGTTGCCGCCGCCGGTATGGCGGGGCTGGTCAACGCGGACCACGTGAAGCCGGGCGCTGCAGTTTTTGATGTCGGCATCTCCCGCACCGAAGCGGGCATCGTTGGCGATGTCGACTTCGACAGCGTCGAATCCGTTGCCGGCGCGATCACCCCGATGCCGGGTGGCACGGGCCCGATGACCATCGGCTGCCTGATGGAAAACACGCTCGCCGCAGCGCGCATGCTCGGAGCAATCGGCCCATCAGCTTGACGGTAGATGTGCCGTCGCCCCGGAGCCCAGGACGCGAAGGAATACTCCCGAACGCGGCTTGGGTGCAAAGTAGGATGACTTCGGCGGCATCAGGTCTCCGGCCATGGCAACGGCCATGAGGTCGTTGATGTCGGTGGGGAAGACAAGGAAGCCGAGCATGTTGTCGGCATCGCAACGATGGACGAGTTCGCTGACGCCCGACGGGCCGGGGACATAGTCGACGCCGCTCGCGGTCGCGAGTTCGTCGATGCCGAGCACATGACCAAGGACGTCGCGGCGCAGGCGTTCGACGTCGAGCGAAGCCAAGGCCGAGGGACGCTCGAGTAAGTCGAGGACAAGGCGACTCCACTCGCCATGGTGGTACACCCCGATCTCGCCTCGAGCGGTCGGCATCGCTTCGTCGGCGGAACCTGCGGGGGTAATAGTGCCGACGGTTGCGAGCGCAGTCTGGAGATCTTCGACATTGCGAATATTGACGTCGAGGGCGCGCCGGTGGAACGCCTCGACTCGCAGTTCGTCGGCCGGAAAAAGTACCGCGAGAGTGCGACTGAACGATGGGTCGTCGGGGTGTGCGTCTCGCCCCGCGAGCGCCGCTGCGGAACGATGGTGTCCATCAGTGACGTACACACTTGTGGTCGCGAGGAGCGCTTCAACATCCGCGCCTTCGGCCTCATTGAGGGTCCAGATCAGATGCTGTACGCCTTCGACGGTGTGGTCGACGTGGGCGGGCCGTTCGGCGGCCCCGGCGAGGATCGTCCGGAGCTTCTCGTCGGGCTCGTGGGTGAGCGCGATAGGCGAGGACGTTGCGCCCACAACTTCAAGATGTTTGCCCAGGAGGGTGGCTCGCCCGGGTCGAACGTTCTCGTGGGTGAGCACGCGCCCGTCGCTCAGGCCATTGATGTCGAGCGCGCCGACCACCCCGGTCTGCACATGGTCGGCGTAAACCAAACGGTATGCGTAGAAGGCGCGATGCGAAGTGGGCTCAAACGCGCCAGCGTCAAGGATGCGAGTGAGTGTCTCTGCGCCGAGTCGGAGGAGATCGGCTTCGTCGGCTGACTCGTCGGGAGCAAGGTCTTCGGCCGAGCGGGTGACTCCAAAGTAGCTATAGGGGTTTGTGTCAACAATCGATCGACGCTGAGCCGGTGTTTTCCCGTCGTAGGCACCAGCAATCACGCGGCTGGCCCAATCGGGATGGATCAACCACCCCTGAAAAGGGGCGAACAGCGGACTACTCATACGAGGTTCACCGACACGTTGATGACGTCGTCGTGGGCCTTGATCTCTTCGAGCACTTCGGCGCTCGGTACCTTGGCGACATCGATGGTGGCGACGGCAGCCTTCGCGCCCGCGAAAATCTTGTTGCTCATGTTGGACACGTTGAGATGCTGGCCCCGAAGGATCGCGAGAACGGCGGCGAGCACTCCGACCCGGTCATGGTGCCGCACGACGATGGTGGCCGATCGGGCCGGCACTGCTTCCATGTTCACGCAGTTGGCAACTTCGCCGGCTCGGTAGGCGTCGATCGCGTCGATGGTGCCCGCCGCAACGGCGTCCTGCGCCTGTTCGGTAGAGGCACCGACATGGTGGGTTGCGACAACCGAGGCGTGCTGGGCGAGTGCGGACTGGAATTTGGCCGCACCGCCGCCCGGCTCGTCGGCAAAAACGTCGAGGCCGGCGCGAAGACCGCGGCTTTCCATGGCGTTGATAAGCGCGGCTTCATCTACGACATCGCCGCGCGAGGTATTGAGCAGAATCGCACCGTTCTTCATCTTCGCGAGGAACGCGGCGTCGACAAGGCCCTTCGTGCTCTTGTGGCCGGGCACGTGGAGCGACACGATGTCACTTGCGGCCAGGAACTCGTTCTCGGAGTCGACGAAGCGGATCCCTGCTTGTTCTGCTCGCTGCACGTTGGCGGCGGAGCGGGACTCCTTGGCTACCGCGATCACGTCGATGCCGAAGCCGGTGGCTCGTTCGGCGGTAGCAATACCGATGTCGCCCACGCCGATGATCCCCATCGTGCGTCCGTAGAGACCGCCGGCTTCTGAGTAGGCCTTCTTGTTCCACTTGCCTTCGCGCAAGTCAGCAGTACCTGCCGCAATGTGGCGATCGACGGCGATCAGCAGACCGAGCGTGAGCTCCGCAACGGCGAGGGCGTTCTGGCCCGGGACATTGCAGACGAAGATGCCGAGATCGGCAGCCTTTTGGCAGTCGATGTTGTTGGTGCCGGCACCGGCCCGGACGATGAGGGCGAGTTCGTCGGCTTGGGCGAGGGCGTCGGCGGTGACCTTGGTCGAACGAACGACCAGCGCATTACATCCGGGAAGAGCGTCGCCGAGATTGTCGGCTGTGAGGTCGCCATTCACCCACACCTCATCGCCCGCGGCTTCAAGACGAGCGACGGCGGCGGCGGGTAGAGAATCCGCGAGAAGTATCTTCATGACGTGGCGACCTGTTCTGTGCGCGCTGGTTCGGATTATGGAACGATTCCACCATCCGGAACAACTTTACTCTTTGTACAACTTACCTGTCGGACGCAACGTGCATTTGACTGAGTGGTTGATGAGTCTCGCGCGGCCGGGAGCGGCCCGCGGCGCTGATGCCGTGACTCTCGCTGCCGCGCTCGTCGCCGAGCTCGATTTTCCGCAGCGGTCAGCGCCGGCGATTCACATTGTGGGCACCGCGGGGAAGGGGACCGTCGCAGTACTGCTCACCGACCGCCTTGTCGCCGCGGGGCTCTCCGTTGCCACCCACCAATCTCCTCATGTCGTCAATGTTCGCGAGCGGTTTCTACTGAACGGTCAACTGCCCGAAGAGGCGGTGACTGGGGCCGCTCGGGAAGAGGTATCGGCGGCGATCGAACGAGTGGTCTCGGGGTACGGCGTCCCGCCGACTTTCTTCGCCGTCACGGCGGCCATGTCGTGGGTGATTGGCCGCAATGCGATGGTTGATGTGTTTGTGACCGAGGCGGGTATCGGCGGTCGTACCGACGCAACCTCGGTCCTCGACCGGCCGGACACGCTCACGGTGATCACGAACATCGGCCTTGATCACACGGATGTTCTTGGTGACACGGTCGAGGCGATCGCCGAGTCGAAGTCCGGTGTTCTCCGGGGGCGGCAATCGGCCGTCCTCGGGCCGCAGAGCAGCGATCGCGCGGCCGCGGTGGTTCGCTCGATCGCTCGGAATGGCGGAATTCACCTCACTGAAGTTGCCTCGGGCGCGAATTGGCTCGCCGACGCGATAGCGACCGTTGAGGCGGTCGCGGATCTTGCCGCAGTGATGCTCGATCGCCCGCTTCCGTCGGTCGTGCCGCGGCTTCCCCCTGGTCGGATGGAAGTGGTTGAGCACGGCGGTCGGCGTTGGGTGCTCGACGGCGCCCACAATCCAATGAAGCTGGCCGCGCTCAAACGCGGGATGAGTGGCTCGGTGGAATCCGTCGTGGCCGCAATCGGCGCTGGAAAAGATCTGAAGGGCTGCGCGGCTGCGCTCGCCCGGTTCGACGTGCCGGTCATCACCTCGACGTTCGATACCGGCGTGGGGCCGCGCAGCTGGTCGGCGGCGGAGCTCGCCAAAGCGGTGCAAGCCGAGGGCGGTTCCGCCTCGTCCACGGGGTCAGTGGATGAGGCTGTACACGCCGCCTTTGCCGTGACGGCGGCAGGCGCGACGATCGTCGTGACCGGCTCGTTCCTCGTGTTGTCGACGGCTCGCGAAGCGATCGCCGGAGTTGGCTGACTAGGCCAACACCGAGCGCTGCCAGTCGCGCGTTGCCTCGACCTGGTTGAAGGTGAAGGTGTGGAGGCCGGTGATGTTCAGTCGTTCGAAGTCGCAACCGAGCGGGTCCAGGAGCGCGCTCGGGTTGTATCCGGTCGACGCGAACAACTTGATCAGGCCGGCGCGGTTCTTCTTGAGATAACGCATCGACGTGCCGACGCCGAGGCGCATGCCCATCGTCATCAGCTTGGCTCGATCCACAACTCCCGGTACGCCGAGATGCACGGGCAACTCGAAGCCCGCGGCTCGTTCGGTCTCGAGCCAGGTGCGGATCGAATCGGTCGAGAAACACATCTGGGTCGACGTGTGGCCGGCGACGCCGGCGTCGGCGAAGAGTTCTTGTTTCTCGAAGAGCGCAGTGCGGAGTGCGTCGTCGGGGATAAAGGCATGGCCGTCTGGGTAACTCGCGACACCCACTGCGGTGATATCGCCGGCGGCAACGTCGAGGAGGTCTCGCAGGAATGCCATGGCGTCGGGGTAGGACCCGGGCACTTCGGCATCGCCCGCGATGCAGAAGATCTCGCTGAGGCCGAGGGTCTTGCAACGGGCGGCGAGAGCCTTGGTGTGGTTGGCGTCTTCGACCATTCGAGCCGCGAAGTGTGGGACCGGTCGATGGCCGTGGTCGAGAAGATCTGCGCAGATGTCGAGCGATTCTTCGAGCGTCTTGACGGGTGATGCGGTCACCGAGATACGGGCGTTCTCGGGCAAGTGGGGGATTTGACTCGCGAGGCTCTTCATTGGAATGAGCTCGTAGGCCATATCGGCGACCGCCTGGCGGGCCGTGGGGGAGTCGACGCTGCGAGGGCTGCGACGAAGAACGTGGGCAATGGCGTTCATCAGTGTTCCTTAGGAGAGGTTGATGACGTTGCCGTCAGCGTCGATGTCGATGGTGTGGGCGGCGGGGGTTTTGCCGAGTCCGGGCATGGTGCGCATGTCGCCGCAGATTGGGTAGACGAAGCCGGCGCCGACTGAGGCGCGTACTTCGCGCACGGGGAGGGTCCAGCCGGTGGGTGCGCCTTTGAGGTTGGGGTCGTGGCTGAGTGAGAGGTGGCTTTTGGCGATGCAGACGGGGAGGTTGTCGAATCCGGCGTCTGTGTAGGTTTGGAGTTGTTTGTTTGCTTGGGCGGAGTATTCGACGCCGTCGGCGCCGTAGACCTTTGTGGCGACGGCGTGGATTTTGTCTTTGAGTGATGCTTCGTTGGGGTAGAGCACTTTGAATTCGGAGGGTTCTTCGGCGGCTTCTTTGATGGCGGTGGCGAGTTCGGCGGCGCCTTTGCCGCCATCGGAGAAGTGGGTGGAGACAGCAGCGCGGGCGCCGAACTCGGCCGCGATTTCGTGGATGGCGTCGATGTCGGCTTGGTGGTCGCCAGGGAAGACGTTGATCGCGACAACGGGGGTGCAGCCGTGGATTTGCATGTTCTCGAGTTGTTTGCGGAGGTTGGCGCCGCCCATGTGGACTTCGTCGGGGTTTTCGGCGAGTAGCGCTTCGGGGAGGGGTTTGCCGGCAACGATTTTGTGGTTGCCGGAGTGGGCTTTGAGGCCGCGTACGGTTGCGACGAGGACGGCGGCGTCGGGGGCGATGCCGGAGTAGCGGCATTTGATGTTGAAGAACCGTTCGGCGCCCATGTCGGCGCCGAAGCCTGCTTCGGTGAGAAGGAATTCTGAGGTGTGGATGCCGATTTGGTCGGCGACGATCGAGGAGTTGCCGGTGGCGATGTTGCCGAATGGGCCGGTGTGCACCAAGGCCGGTGTGTTTTCGAGTGTTTGCATCAGGTTTGGTTTGATGGCTTCTTTGAGGATGACGGTCATCGAACCAGCTGCGCCGATTTCTTCGGCGGTGATTGGGGTGCCGGCTTTGGAGTAGCCGAGCACGATGCGTCCGCAGCGGTCGCGGAGATCTTGGAGCGAGGTGCACAGGGCTAGGGCGGCCATGACTTCGGAAGCGGCGGTGATATCGAAGCCCGTTTCGCGGGGGATGCCGTCGAGGCGGCCGCCCATACCAATCACGGTGTTGCGGAGTGAGCGGTCGTTGACGTCGAGCACGCGTCGCCAGGTGATGTTGTGGGGATCGAAGCCGAGGTCGTTGCCGTGGTAGAGGTGCGCGTCCAACAGGGCGGAGCAGAGGTTGTGCGCCGCGGTGACGGCGTGCATGTCGCCGGTCAGATGCAGGTTGAAGAGTTCCATCGGGACGACTTGGGAGTAGCCGCCGCCGGCCGCGCCGCCTTTGATGCCAAACGTCGGGCCCATCGAGGGCTGACGGATCGCGATTGTTGCCGACGAACCAATGTATTGGAAGGCCTGGCCGAGGCCGACAGTGGTGGTGGTTTTGCCTTCGCCTAACGGCGTTGGGGTGATCGCGGAGACGACCACATACTTCGCGCGGGGCCGATCCGCCATACGTTCGATCGCTTCGAGTTTGATCTTCGCGGCGCCAACGCCGTACGGCTCCAAACAATCCTGCGGGATACCCGCAGCATCAGCAATCTCACCCAACGGCTTCAGAACCGCACCATTCGCAATATCAAGATCAGACGGAAAGCTCATACTGGCCCCTTTGTTGTCTCTGCCCTATCGGCAGAGGCGCGGGGTAAATGTAGCAGGTCTGTTCCGCATTGTGGGAATGTTCCACTATGTGGAACAAGTTGCCGCCGTGGCAAGCGGTGATTCGAGGCGTTCGGTGACCGCGGCTCGAATGTCTTCGTCGAACCCACGCACGTGGGCTTCGACGAGGTCGGCCGCCGCGTCGCCGTCGCCCGCTTCGAGCGCGGCGAGAATCTCGGCGTGTTCGGTCACGGCGTGACCCATGTCGGCAACCTCAGAGAGATAGAGGTGCCACAGCCGGTCGGACTGGGCGTAGAGCGTGTCGAGCGTGTCGAGCAGGAACCGGTTGTCGGCGGCCTCCCACATGAGCTCGTGGCAACGACGGTCGATCGCCATGAGCTGCTCGTTGTCGCCCTTTGCTTTCTTGGTGGCCTTGAGCTCGGCGGCCATTTCTGCCCACTGCCGATCGGATCCGCGGGCGGCCGCGAGCCGCGCCGCGTAGGGCTCAAGCACCGTGCGGGTCTCGAAAAGCATCGACAGCTCGGAGACATCGATGCCGGCGACGAACATGCCGCGGCGAGGGATGACGGTAACGAAGTGCTCGCGTGCGAGGCGTTGCAAGGCTTCACGGATGGGCGTGCGCCCGATGCCGAGCCGTTCGCGCAGGTCTTCTTCTCGGAGCACGTCGCCGGGCGCAAGATCGAGACGCACGATCATTGTGCGCAGCTCGTTGTACGCCTGTTCGCTCAGCGTGAGATCGGACATAGAAGTAGTTGCTCGCTTGGGAGGTTTGTAATACGCTTCTTGATACATAAGTGATATATCACAATCTCTTCGGTATTGAAAGAAACAGGATCAACAGTGAGCGACTCGTCTACAAATAGCGTTCCCACCACCGCCAAAGTCGTTGTCCTCGGCGCCGGCATCGTCGGCAACTGCGTCGTTGGTCACCTCGCCCGCCTTGGTTGGAAGGACATGGTCCTCATCGACAAGGGCCCACTTCCAAACCCTGGCGGCTCCACGGGCCACGCGTCGAACTTCATCTTCCCGGTTGATCACAACAAGGAAATGGCGCTGCTCGGTGAGCAGTCCGCGAACCAGTACCGAGATATGGATCTCTCCGTCGACGCCGGCGGCATCGAGGTTGCTCGCACCCAAGAGCGCATGGACGAACTCCAGCGCCGTATGACCTCCGCGAAGGCGTGGGGCATTGAAGCCCACCTGCTCACCCCAGCCGAGGTGAAGGAACTTGTGCCCTTCATCAACGAAAAGGTCATCCTCGGCGGGTTCTACTGCCCAACGGTTTCTGTGGTCGACTCGCTCGAGACCGGCACCACCATGCGCAAGGAAGCCATCGAGACCGCTGGCCTCCAGGTGTTCGCCAACACCGAAGTGCTCGACGTTCTCACCGACGACACGCCTCGCCCCAATGGTCGCCGCAAGGTCACCGGCGTCGTCACCGATAAGGGCACCATCGAGGCCGAACACGTGGTGATCGCTTGTGGAGTGTGGTCCAACCGCATCGCCTACATGGCCGACACCTACATCCCGCTGGTTCCCGCCGTGCACCAGATGGCCGACGTTGGCCCGATGGACATCCTCGCCGAGACCAACAACGAGATCGGCTACCCGATCGTTCGTGACATGGACACCTTCTGCTACGAGCGTCAGTCCTCAGGCTCGATGGAGGTTGGCTCCTACGGCCACCGCGCCATTCTCCATCACCCCGACGAAATCCCGTCGAATCAGGAAGCCGCTCTCTCGCCAACCGAGATGCCGTTCACTCCTGACGACTTTGATGATCAGATGGAAACCGCCATCGAGTTGATGGACATGCTCGGCGAGGCCGAAATCAAGTACGCCATCAACGGCCTTCTCTCGCTCACCCCCGATGGCATGCCCTGCCTCGGTGAGATGCCCGACGTGGAAAACCTCTGGTCGGCCGCCGCCGTCTGGGTCAAGGAAGGCCCGGGTATGGGTCAGGTTGTCGCTGAGTGGATGACCTACGGCAACCCCCGCGTCATTGACTCCCACGGTGCCGACATTGCTCGCTTCTACGACGAAGAGAAGAGCGACGCCCACATCTGGGCTCGCGCCGAAGAGTCGTTTATCAAGACCTACGGCATCGTCCACCCGGCCGAGCAGTGGGCCGGGGAGCGTCAGCTCGTCCAGTCGCCCTATCGCAGCCGTCAAGAAGACCTCGGCGCCGAGTTCTTCCAGGCCCGCGTCTGGGAACGTCCGCAGTGGTACGGCTCCAACGCTGACCTGGTCGAGCGTTACGACCTCAGCGAGCGCGAGGTCGAATGGGACAACCGCTGGTGGAGCCCCATCACGGTCGGCGAACACCTCAACCTCCGCGAGAACTGCGGAATGATCGACCTCAGCGCCTTCCAGATCTATGAGCTCGAAGGCCCGGGCGCGGTGGCGTTTGCCGACTACCTCGCGGTGAACAAGGTCGACGTTCCCGTCGGCCGTTCCGTGTACACCCCGTGGCTGACGCACGACGGCGGCTTCCACTCCGACCTCACCATGATGCGTCTCGGTGAAGAGACCGTTCGTATTGTCACCGGCGTCTTCGACGGTGGTCGCGACGACTTCTGGATTCGTAAGCACATGCCGAACGACGGTTCGGTCACGTTCCGCAACATCACCAAGGAGATCTCCACCCTTGGCCTGTGGGGTCCGAACGCGCCGGCCGTGCTTGGCCAGCTCACCGATCACGACCTCAGCCAAGACGGCTCGCCGTGCGGCTCCTACCTCGACGCCACCATTGCGGGCGTGGAGTGCAAGCTCTTCCGTATCTCCTACGTCGGCGATACCGGCTGGGAAATATACGTGCCGTGGGACCGGGCCACCGACGTCTGGGATGCGGTCCTTGAAGCGGGCAAAGATCACGGCCTCCGGATCACCGGCGGCGGCGTCTACAGCCTGTCCGGTCGTATCGAGAAGGGCTACCGCCTCGTCGGGGCCGAGCTCGAGAGCGAATACAACCCGGTCGAGGCCGGTCTCGCTCGCCCCAAGGTGAAGGCTGCTGACTTCATTGGTAAGGAGGCCTACCTGGCCGCTCGCGAAGCGGGGGCCGAAGTGCAATGCGTCACGCTGTCAGTCGAGGACAACACTGACAGCCAGGGCCGTAAGCGCTACATGCAGGGTGGCAACGAGCCCATCCTCGATATGAACGGCGACCGCATCATCGATAGCCACGGTCGGGCGAGCCGGGTCACCACTGCGGGCTACGCCCCCTCGGTCGGCAAGATGTTGCTCATGGGTTACGTCCCCAACGAGCTCGCGGAACCGGGTACCGACCTCCAGGTCATGTATATGAACGAGCTTTACCCCTGCAAGGTTGTTGGGTCCGGCTCGGCTTTTGACCCCGAAGACACCCGTCTCAAGGGCTGACTCGTGAAGATTTTGGTTTGTGTCAAACGGGTGCCTGCTCCAGGCGCCAAGATCAATGTCACGGGCGACGGCATGGATGTCGATTCCGCCCATCTCGGATTCACGACGAGCCCGCACGAAGAGTGTGGTGTCGAGGGTGCGATTCAACTGAAGGAAGAACACGGCGGAGAGGTCACCGTGTTGACCCTCGGCGGCGGCGAAGCCGAAGAGCAGCTGCGTTATGCCGCCTCCGTCGGTGCCGATCATGGCGTGCTGGTCAAGACCGACGGAGCTCCCTGGGATCCGCAACGGACGGCTGCGGCCATCGCCGAGGCGATCGGGGATCTCGAAACGGACGACCCGTTCGACCTGATCCTCTTCGGCAACGAGTCGGCCGACGCCGGCGGCTTCCAAGTGGGCATTCGGGTTGCCCACGCGCTCGGTCGTCCAATCGTGCAAGGCATCAAGGGCATCGACGTTGGTGACGGCTCTGTCACTGCTCGTCGCGAGATCGACGGTGGGTTTGAGGTCTACGAGCTACCCCGTACATGTGTGCTCGGCGTGAAGGAAGGACTCAACCTTCCTCGATACCCGACCATGAAGGGTCGCCTCGCTTCGAAGAAGCTCGAGATCCAGACGGTCGATGGCAACGCCGACGCTGGGGGTATGGCCCGCGTTCGCTTGCGCCGGCCCGCCGAACAGGTGTCGGAGACCATCATCTTGGGCGAGGGCCCGAAGGCCGCATCGGCCGTGGTTGATGTCCTCGAAGAGCTGGGGGTTCTCTAATGTTGCTCGTCATTCTCGAACACGATCGCGGCGAGCTCGTCGAAGCCGCTCGCGAAGCGCTGACGTTCGGCCGCGCTCTGGCCGAGAAAATGGACACCGATCTCGAGGCCGCTCTGATCGGCTCGGACCACGACGACCTTGTCGAAGCGGCCGGCGCGTTTGGCGCCCAAACCGTGCATACGTGCACCCACGATGTCCTCAGCGACTACGGCCCCGATGCCTTCGGCGCGGTCGTCGCGCAGATGATCGATTCGTTGTCGCCCGACGCGGTTCTCGCGTGTGGTTCGGATCGCGGCAATGAGGTCATGGCCCAAGCCGCGGCTCGTCTCGACGTGCCGTTCGTCTCCAACTGCACCGACGCCACTCCGGGCGACCCCTGGTCGATCACCCGTGTTCAGTGGGGCGGCTCGCTCCTTGAGGACACCACGCTCGAGGCCGACGTGCCGATGCTCACCTGTGGTCTCCACACGGTGCCGGCCGAGGCCGGCAACGCACAAGACGCCGATGCCGAAGAGTTCGACGCTGAGCTCGACGCATCTCACGCCGTCACAATCGTGAAGGACCGCGTGGTGCAAGAGGCGGGCGTCACCCTTCCGACGGCGCCGGTCGTGGTCGGTGGTGGCCGCGGGGTGGGCTCAGAGAACGGCTTCGCGCCGCTCGAGGAACTCGCGACCCTCCTTGGTGGACGCGTGGGTTGTTCCCGCGCCGTGACAAATCTCGGTTGGCGCCCTCACTCCGATCAGGTTGGGCAGACCGGAACTCGGATTGCTCCGGAGATCTACATCGCCACTGGGATCTCAGGGGCGATCCAGCATTGGGTCGGCGCGATGGCGTCGAAGCACATCCTGGCGATCAACACCGACCGGGAAGCCAACATGGTGGTGAAGGCCGACTGGGCGGTCATTGCCGACCTCCACGAAGTGATCCCTGCCATCACCGAAGAGATCAAACGCCGTCGCGGATAGCCAGCGCTCTCGGTGAGGGCTAAAACCGCTGAATGGCGTGGTGATGGGTCATAGCGCTTCCGGCGGGACCGAGGAGCGCCTGGGCCCGCAGGCTCCGGCAATGGAACAGCTTGATGAGCTGCTTGTCGTGGGCGCCGTCGTCGGACAGAACGAATGCCTCCAACGCGGCGTCGCCGTCTTGCCATGTGGCGGGGCGGGTGCCGAGAAGCCACGCCAGGTCGTCAAGGTCGCGTTCGTCGAATTCTGCGCCGATTTCGTCTGACCGCTGGACGTGACGAGCGAGGCGGAATGCCTTGCGGATCTCGTAGGCCGTGTATTCGTCGTCGATGGTGACGGATCGCAGAATCCGCACGAGTTGTTCTTCGGCGGGACGGGCCCGGGTCTCGTCGATGTTGGGTAATTCAATCCTGGGAAGGTCGATGTTGAGGATCTCGGCGAGCGCTTCGGTGGCGAAGAGATCGGTCTCTCGGCACCATTGCAGGTTCGTCATCAGATCGGAATCTTCGGATGGCGCCTGCAGCGCCGATGAGAACGCGAGCCGATTCGACAAGGTGAACGCGAAGTGGTGGCGCTTGACGGCATCGAGATCGATAGCGACACCGGCCGATTCCTCGTACCACTCGTAGAGCTGGCGGAAGTCGCCGAACCCGCCGATGGTGTCGCGCATACGAAACGCGGCGAGGTCCATCATTGGATCACCAATGTGGCCAAGCTCAAGATCGAGCATTGCTACCAGATGCCCGTCGGCGTGGTGGAACTGGCCACTGTCCCAAGTGATCGGCGTCTCCCGGCCCTTCGAGTCGGGCGGATTGCGGCGAAGCCAAGCCAGGCCGAACTCGAGAAGCGGTTCAGGGAAGCGTTTGGCGCGTCGATAGCGCTCCTCGTATCGCGCCAGGCCGATCAGCCCCGACTCTGCAGGCGACGCCGCCCGGATGATGTCGCCTTCGATGAAGGGCGCGATGTCGAGCGCGTGGAGCTGCGCCAAAGCCGCCATGTACTCCCGCATCACGGTGTCGCGTTCGCCATCGGTTGTGTCGAGCAGGTAGGGCTCGCCGACCACCGCGTCCATGACGTAGGCGGGTATCTCCGGTATCCAGCCGTGGACCTTCGGGACCGGCAGTCCCTGTTGGTGCGCGATGTCCTGGAAGCGCATCTCATGATCGAGCGGGAAGATCAGCTCTATGTCGCTGCGGTCGCCCCGGACCACAACCTCACCGAGACCGCCGATGGTGGCGAACCAGACGGGCCGCCAGCGCGGCTGGCGTTGAAGGCGAGTGACAGGTCCGAGTTCGCGCTCAAGCCAGATCCGGATGATCTCGTCGTTGTCGCTCACGGCGTCATCGTGGCACGGTGCGGTTGATCAGTCCGACGCGAGGTGCTCGGCAATGCTGGCCGCGGCTTCCATCACGAGGTTGCCGAGATCGTGGGTCTTCTCCGGATCCGGGAACCGATAGGCCGGACCATGAATATGGACCGCGCTTTCGACGGTGCCGTCCGGCTCGAAAATCGGCGCGGCGAGGGAGTTGATTCCTTCAGCAAATTCTTCGTAGACCCACGCGTAGCCAAGGCTCCGAACTTGTTCGAGTCGTGCTCGGATTTCGTCGACGTCGGTGACCGACCAACTGGTGGGACGGCTCAGGTGGCTGCGGAGAAATGCGTCGAGCTTCTTCTTGGGCCAGTAGGCCATGACGGCGATTCCGGACGGCACGGTGTGGATCGGCGAAGTTTCGCCCGTCCAGCTGCGGATCCGGATTTCGCTCTCGGCTTCGACGTGATCGAGGTAGTACATATCGCGTCCGTCGGGAATCGAGATCCCCGACGTTTCACCGACTCGTTCGGTCAGCTCCAGCAGGTGGGGGCGAGCAGTGGCCACGAGGTTGCGCCCTGGTTGGGTGGCGCCGGCAATGTCGAGCAGCCCCTCGCCGAGGCGATAGTGGCCGCCAACATCGTCTTGGGTGACGGCCCCCTCTGTCTCCAACGCGCTGAGAAGTCGCGCGACGGTGGACTTTGGGAGATCCACTCGTTCGGAGAGATCCGTGACCCCGGCCGGTCCAATGGCGAGGGCCCGCAGAAGGGCAAAGGCTCGTTCGATCGACTGGACGGTCATCTCTCCACCGTACGGTTGTTGGGACTGTTCCGCACAGCGGAACAGCCCGGTCAGCGTGCGGTGGTGATCTCGGCGACGATTTGGTCGACGATGGCGTCGATGCCGACTCGGCTCGTTTCGCCGGTGGCTCGGGGCGTGAATTCGACTTCGCCGTCAACCAGGGCCTTCGGCCCGATCGTGACTCGGTAGGGGATGCCGATGAGTTCGGCGTCGGCGAACTTCACGCCAGCGCGAGCGTCGCGGTCGTCGAGGATGACATCAATGCCACGCTGTTGGAGCTCGTTATAGAGGGCTTCGCCTGCGGTGACAGAGGCTTCGTCTTTCAGCGAAACGATCGTGATGACGGCTTCGTACGGCGCAATCGATACCGGCCAGATCAGGCCGTTGTCATCGTGGTGTGTCTCTGCCGCGGCAGCCATGCCTCTGCCGATCCCGATGCCGTAGCTACCCATTACGAGATGGCGCTTCTCGCCATCGGGGTCGAGCACGTGAGCACCGAGCACTTCGGAGTATTTGGTGCCGAGCTTGAAGATGTGGCCCGCTTCGATGCAGCGGACGATCTCGAGCTTCTCGCCGCAATTGCTGCAGGATTCTCCTGCACGGACCTCGCGCAGATCGGCGAACTCGGTGACGTTGATGTCGCGGGCAATGTCGACGCCCGACCAGTGCCAGTCGTCTTCGTTGGCACCGGTTGCGAGGCCAGAGCGACCTTCAAGCGACGGGTCGGCGATGATCCGAATGCCGTCGACCTGCACGGGGCCGAGGGACCCAGGGCTTGCGCCGAGGTGCTCGACGGTCTCCTCGGGTGTCGCGGGCCGAATGTCGATCGCTCCCGTGTGATCTTGCAATTTCTGCACGTTGAGCTGGTGGTCGCCGCGCACGAGAGCGAGCGTGATCGCGTCGTCGAGAACCATCACCATCGTCTTGATTTGGTGTACCGCGCCGGCACCACCCTCGGCCTTCGCCAGCGCGGCAATGGTCCGCACGCCGGGTGTAGGGAACTTGGTGAGTTCGGCGATGTCGCGGTCGGGGATGGGTGGCAGCGCGGAGGTGGCCCGCTCGACGTTGGCGGCGTAGCCACATGCCGCGCATCGCACGACGTCGTCCTCGCCCGCAGGTGAGGGCACCATGAACTCGATCGACCCGGAGCCACCCATTGCCCCCGAAGACGCTTGCACCGGCATCGCCGGCAACGAGAGCCGATCGAAGATTCGCACGTAGGCGTCGTGGTGGCGATCGAAGTTGATGTCGAGGCCGGCGTCGTCGATGTCGAACGAGTACGAGTCCTTCATGTCGAATTCGCGCACTCGCAAGAGGCCGCTCTTCGGGCGGGGCTCGTCACGGAACTTTGTTTGGATCTGGTACCAGATCTGCGGGAGGGCCTTGTACGAGGTGATCTCAAGCGCGAGATCGGTGAAGATCTCTTCGTGGGTCATGCCGAGCGCAGTCTCGGCGCCCTTGCGATCGATGAGTCGGAACATCTCGTCGCCCATGACGTCCCACCGACCAGACTTCTTCCAGATCGCGGCGGGGTGCATCGCGGGGAGTCGGAACTCTTGGGCCCCGATCGCGTCCATCTCGGATCGCACGACGGCCGCGACCTTCTCGTGGACGCGAAAACCAAGTGGCAACAGCGAGTAGTGACCCGCGTGGAGCTGGCGGATGAATCCACCCTGCACGAGCAGCTTGTGGCTGACCGCTTCGGCGTCAGCCGGCGCATCTCGAAGTGTGGGGATAAAAAGGTTCGACCAGCGCATGGTCCTGAACGGTACCGGCTTGTTGGCTAGGCGGTGATCTTCGGGGAGGTTGTCCTTGGTGGACATGGCGAGTGTTGCGGCGGGCGAAGCTGGCGTAGCCGACTGCTCGCGAAGAATCCCGGCGGGGTTCGCGCCCACGTCTTCGGCGTCGTCACAGCTAGACGTAAGCGAACAGCGCCGGGGTGCCGCCGGTGTGGATGAAAACCACATGGTTGGCGTCGTCGTAGCGGCCTCTGCGCACATGGTCGATTAGTCCGGCCATAGCCTTGCCCGAGTAGACGGGATCAAGGAGCAGGCCCTCGGTTCGACCACAAAGGTCGATGGCCTCGCGCATGCCGTCGGTCGGAATCCCGTAGGCGTCGCCGACGTACGAATCGTTGATCACCACCGAGATCGGGTCGATCGTGCGATCGATTCCAACCCGTTGAATGACGCCATCGGCGAGTTTCTGAACGATAGGCGTCAGATAGTCGCTGGACCCGCCCGCGCTGATGCCGAGTACCGGCACGTCCGATCGACGAATTGCGAGGCCGGCGAGAAGGCCAGCCTGGGTTCCACCGCTCGCGGTGGCGTGAACGATCTCGCTAATCTCAAATCCCATCTCGTCGGCCTGGCGCAGAGTTTCGACCGCCGCGGTTCGGTAGCCCATTGCGCCAACAACCGAGGATCCGCCGAGCGGGATGACATACGGCGCTCGCCCGGCCGCTCGAAGCTCATCAGCGCGCCGGTCGAGGGCGGCGACCATGTCGGTGCCCGACTCGAACTCGGTGACAGAAGCGCCCACGACATCGTCGAGGTAGCGGTTGCCGCCCTTCCGATAGGCATCGGGCCAGTCGGCGAAGCGATCTTCGATCAGCAGTTCACAGGCAATGCCCATGCGCGCGGCGGCCGCGGCAGTCTGGCGACAGTGGTTGGATTGCATCGCGCCGGTAGTCACGACGATGTCGGCGCCTTGTTCCCGGGCGTCGGCCATGAGGTATTCGAGCTTGCGGGCCTTGTTGCCACCCATGGCCAGGCCGGTGGCATCGTCGCGCTTGACCCAGATGCGCGGCCCGCCCAACGCCTTTGACAAATTGGGCAAAGGTTCGAGCGGAGTCGGCAGATGGGCGAGCCCTACGTGGGGAATCGGCGCCGGCCTACTCATGGGACTTCCGGCTCGCTCTGCATTTCGAGATGCAACTCCGACCCGGTGTATGGGTTCGCGCGGGCAACGTCTTCGTTGAGATCGGCGCCGATGCCGGGCGCAGTCGGCGGGATGACGTAGCCGTCTTCCCACTCGATCTTGGTGGAGAGCAGGTCGGCGTGGAAGCCACCGAAGTCTTGGATCGACTCAAGGATCAAGAAGTTCGGCGTGCAGGTGGCGAGTTGGATGTTGGCCAACGCCTCGATCGGACCGCAATACAGGTGAGGCGCGATTTGGGCGTAGTAAGCCTCGGCAATTGCCGCGATTTTCTTTGTTTCGAGGAGCCCGCCGCTGCGACCAAGCGCAGGCTGCAGGATCGCCGCCGCGCCGGCTTCGAGCACGCGGTGGAACTCGTACTTGGTGGTCAGCCGTTCGCCGGTGGCAACCGGGATCGACGTTCCCCGCGCGACCTTGGCCATCTCGTGGACGTTCTCGGGGGGTGTCGGCTCTTCGAACCACAACGGGTCGTATTTCTCGAGCCGCTTCGCCAGACGCAGGGCTCCGGCGGCCGTGAATTGGCCGTGGGTGCCGAACAGCAAGTCGGCCTTGGTGCCGACGGCTTCGCGCATGAGCCTCACAAATTTCTCGCTGCGATCGAGTGCTTCCAGCGGCGGCATGTATCCGTCGTAGACCGTGTACGGCCCTGCCGGGTCGAACTTCACTGCGGTGAAACCGCGCTCGACTTCTTCGGCGGCGCGCTGGGCGCCGAGCTCGGGATCCCGGTACACGCGGGCATCGGCGAAGGCGTTGGGTCCGTCGGCTTCGCGTGGGTAGAGGTAGGTGTAGCTGCGGAGCTTGTTGTGGACTCGGCCACCGAGCAGTTCGTAGACCGGCTTGTCTACAGATTTGCCCACGATGTCCCAGCACGCAATCTCTATGCCACTCAGCACGGAGCCGAGCGAGACGTCCGGGCGCAGCGTGTAGCCAGAGCCGTAGATGCGCCGCCATAGCCGCTCGACATGGAATGGATCGTGGCCGACAACGAATCGCTCGCAGACGTCCTCGATCATCTGGGCCACGACATCAGGGCTGAAGGTGGCGGTGTAGACCTCGCCGTAGCCAACAATGCCGTCGTCGCTGACCAGCTTCACAAAGATGAAGTAGCGCCCCCCGAAGTGGGGCGGCCGGTTACCAACAACGAACGTTTCAAAGCTTGCGATCTTCACGATGTGGCTTCCTCGGCAAAGACGATCACGGTTCGGCCGCTTCGTGGCCGTACATCGCGAACGTAGGACCGCCCCAGTGGCCATCAAAAACCATGATGTCGGAATGGGCTGCACCGGGTCCCGGCAGATCGACTTCAGTCTGCTCCATCGTGAGAGGCGACCCGAAGGACCGTATAACTGCAGCATTCGCCATGCGCGAACCGTAATCCGATCAGCGGGCGAAGGTCGCCACTGGCGCCACGAGATGAAGAAGGAGATTCACTGCGCCGGGGTCCGAGTCGAGACACAGGGATTCTGAGCGGGACTAGCGCTCACCATCGGGATCAATGATCGGCACGACCGCGAACAGACGGACATGACGCTCCTCAACCCCACGTGGAAGTCGGTTGCCAGGGCCACGTCCGGGCGAAGTCGCCCGGCTTGGATCGACCATCTGATGATCCGACACCACATCCTGCCCACCGTTCCGCGATGCGGTACGGTCCCGTCATGCAGAACAGCGCTCCCGCGTCCCCGAAACGACGTCGCCGGAAGGGCAAGACCTATGCCCATGCACTTGATCGGCTGACGACGCCGATGGTGCGCGACAACGGTGTTTTGCGGCCCGCGAGCTGGGATGAGGCACTCACCCGCGTTGCCGACGGATTTGCGAGGATCCGTGACGAGCACGGACCCGAGGCGTTCGGCATGTTTAGCTGTTCGAAATCTACGAACGAGATGAACTATGCGGCGCAGAAATTCATCCGCACCGCGATGGGGTCGAATAACATCGACTCCTGTAATCGAACTTGACACGCTCCCTCCGTCGTCGGTCTGGCGACAGTGTTTGGAGTGGGTGGCGGTACCTGTTCGTACCAAGAGGTCGAAGAAACCGACGTCATCTTGTTGTGGGGCTCCAATGCGCGTGAAGCACATCCGATCTACTTCCACCACCTACTGAAGGGGCTCAACAACGGGGCCTCGATGTACGCCGTTGACCCTCGCCGGAGTAGCTCAGCAAAGTTCGCCGACGTCTGGCTCGGGCTTGATGTCGGTAGCGACATCGCGATGGCCAATGCGGTCGGCCGCGAGATCATCGCCGCCGACCTGCACAATAAGGAGTTTATCGCTCACTCGTCCGTCGGCTTCGAGGAGTACAAGGCCCACGTCGAGCCCTACACGCTCGACGAAGCGGAGCGTCTCACGGGTGTTCCGGCTCACGCGATCCGCGATATGGCCCACGCCTACGCAACGGCGGACAAAGCGCAGATCCTGTGGACCCTCGGCATCACCGAGCACCACAACGCCGTCGAAAACGTGCTGTCGCTCTGCAACCTCGCACTCCTGACTGGTCACGTCGGCAAGTGGGGCTCCGGCCTCGTGCCGTTGCGCGGGCAGAACAATGTGCAAGGCGGCGGCGACATGGGTGCGCTGCCCAACAAGTTCCCCGGCTTCCAGGACGTTGGCGACCCGGAGTCTCAGGCCAAGTTCGAAGCCGCTTACGGGATGAAGTTGCCCGACCGCCCCGGCATACACCTCACACTGATGTTCGAGGCCATGGCGGAAGGCGCCATCAAGGGTGTCTACGTCATTGGTGAGAACCCGGCCGACAGTGAGGCCGATGTCGAACACGCCCGGGCCTTGCTGCGCGGACTCGACATCCTCGTGGTGCAAGACATCTTCATGACCCGCACGGCCGAGCTCGCCGACGTTGTCCTTCCGGCCTCGGTTGGCTGGGCGGAGTGTGATGGCACCGTTACCTCCTCGGAGCGTCGGGTGCAGCGCGTCCGGGCTGCCGTCTCGCCTCCCGGCGAGTGCTGGCACGATCACGAGATCCTGGGCGAGCTCGCCCGTCGCCTCGGCGTCGACTGGGGCAACCCTTCACCGATGGACCTCTGGGATGAGCTCCGTTCGTTATCGCCCTTGCATGCGGGGATGAGTTACGAACGTCTCGAAAACGAAGGCGGCCTCCAATGGCCGTGTCCCGATATCGAACACCCCGGCAGCCCGTTCCTGCATGGCTGGCTGTACGAAGAGGATCTCGGCGGCCATGGCCCCGCGCCATTCAGCGTGACGAATTTCGAGGGACCAAAGGAACAGCTCACCGACGAGTTCCCGTTCCGGCTCACCACTGGTCGGGCGCTCGATAGCTACAACACGGGAGTGCAGTCCAACGCTTACGCGTCGCCGATTCGCTACGGCGAAGAGCTCGACGTGAATCCGACCGACGCGGATCGTCTCGGCATTGCCGACGGCGAGCGGGTGCTCGTCACCTCTCCCCGTGGTTCAGTTGAAATACACGTACGTGTACAAATCGATCTCCCGGTGGGGCTCACCTTCACCACCTTCCACTTCCCGGAGCTGGTCGACATCAACACGCTCACAAACGACGAGTGGGATCGCCGCTCCGGCACGGCCGAGTTCAAGGCCGCGTCGATTCGAATCGAGAAGTTGTCCAATGGCTGACCTCTATATCGGGCCCGACATGGCCGACGACATTGAGATCGCTGCTGTCGATACGGCCACCGGCAACGACCCCGCCGTCGTGTACGAAACCGAACGGCTGGTTATCAGCGGCACCACCCGGCGCCACGAGCGGCGTCACCTTCTCCTGCCCGCGCTCCATGCGCTGCAGAACGCCAAAGGATGGATCAGCCCGGGCGGCATCAACCACATCGCCGAAGTGCTGCAGGTTCCGCCCGCGGAGGCCTATGGCGTGGCCACGTTCTACGAGATGTTTCGCGTCGAAGCGCCCGAGCATGACGGCGCCGTCAGCCATGTCTGTGTAGATGCGGCATGCCAGATTGCGGCCAGCGAAGATCTCATCGCGGAGATCGAAGCGGCCGGCGGCCATGTTCATCGCTCACCGTGTCTCGGCCAGTGCGAGCGCGCCCCCGCCCAGTTCATTCAGGGCGTCGGCGGCCCCGACCATGTTCCTGCAGACAATGTTCCTGCCGATGAGGTTGCGGTTGAGTTGCGGATCCCGCAGCAGGGCGACCCGTCGCTGCGGCTGCTGAAGAACATCGGCATTATCGACCCCACCTCGCTCGAGTCGTATCAGGCCAACGGTGGTTACACGGCGCTGGCCCGGGCGACGGAAATGGGCGCCGAGGCGGTGTGTGCGGCAGTCGCCGACTCCGGCCTCTCCGGCCGTGGCGGCGCGGCTTTCCCCACGGGCATTAAGTGGCGCGGCGTCGCCGGTGAGCATGGTCGCCCCAAGCACGTCGTTGCCAATTGCGACGAGTCTGAACCGGGCACGTTTAAGGACCGCGTCGTGATGGAGAACGACCCGTTCGCCGTTGTTGAAGCACTCACGCTGGCCGGCTTTGCGACCGGCGCGGAAAACGGCTGGATCTACATTCGCGGCGAGTATCCGCTCGCCACCGCCCGCTTGCAGAACGCGATCGACCAGGCTCGCTCGACCGGTCTGCTGGGCAGCGACGCGGCCGGTACCGGACACACCTTCGACATCGAGATTCGTCGAGGCGCCGGTGCCTATATTTGCGGCGAAGAAACCGCGCTCTTCGCTTCGCTCGAAGGTTTCCGGGGCGAGCCTCGAAGTAAGCCGCCGTTCCCCACCACCCACGGGCTTTTCCAAGAGCCGACGGCCATCAACAATCCGGAGACGCTTCTCAACGCGCTCGACATCGTTCTCTACGGCGCCGAGGCCTATCGCACCCGCGGCACCGAACGTTCCCCGGGTACGAAGCTGCTCTGTCTCAGTGGTCGGGTCGCGAAACCCGGCGTCTACGAGGTTGAGTTCGGCGTCACCCTCGGCGAGGTGTTGGAGCTCGCCGGTGGCCTCACCGGCAGCGGCGTCCTCACGGCCGTGCTGATGGGTGGCGCGGCCGGCTCGTTTGTCGGCCCCGACGCCCTCGACATGCCCCTCACGCTCGAAGACACTCGTGAGCGGGGTACCACCCTGGGCTCCGGTGTAGTGATGCCCTTCACCGACGAGATTGACATGACCGCGGTGCTCGTGCGGATTGCCGAGTTCTTCCGCAACGAATCGTGCGGCCAGTGTGTTCCGTGCCGGATTGGCACCGTGCGTCAGCACGAAACCATGGTGCAACTACAGAAGCGCGGTTCGCTCACGCCGGAGCGGCGTGAGCTGGTCGACGACATGGCCCGCGTCATGGTCGACGCCAGCATCTGCGGGCTCGGCCACACTGCCGCCTCCGCCATCAACTCGGCGCTCGATCTCGGACTCATCGGAGAAGCACCATGACCATTGTTGAAACCCAGGTCAGCCTCACGATCAATGGCGAGGCCGTCCTTGTCGCCGAAGGTACGTCGATTCACAAAGCCTGCGAGTCCGTCGGCATCGACACGCCAACGCTGTGCTGGGCCGAGAACCTCACCCCGGTCAGCGTCTGCCGCGTCTGTGTCGTTGAGGTCGAGGACAGCCGTGCTCTCGTGCCGGCGTGCGCTCGTCCGGCCGAAGAAGGCATGGTCGTCGACACCGACTCCGAACGGGTGCGTCACAGCCGTCGGATGGTGCTTGAGTTTCTTGGCAGTGGTGTCGATCTGAGTCAGGCCACCGAACTGGCGCAGTGGATTGATCACTATGGCGCCGACTTCGATCGCTACGACCAGCCCGATGTGCCGGCCGCGAAGATTTACGAAGAGCCGAAGATCCAGGACGACCTCTACATCCGCGACTACGACAAGTGCGTCCTTTGTTACAAGTGTGTCGAGGCATGCGGCGACGAGGCCCAACAGACATTCGCCATTGCCGTAGTTGGCCGCGGGTTCGACGCCCGGATCTCTACGGAGTTCGACGTCACGCTGCCCGACTCGGCGTGTGTCTACTGCGGCAACTGCATCGGTGTGTGTCCGACCGGTGCGATTCAGTTCAAAACTGAATACGACATGCGGGGGGCCGAGAAGTGGCGGCCCGAGGAACAAGACGTCACCACCACCGTGTGCTCGTTTTGTGGGGTGGGCTGCAATCTCGAACTCCACACGCAAGACGACAAGATCGTAAAGGTCACGTCTCCTGCCGATCACTCGGTCACCCACGGCCACCTCTGCATCAAAGGGCGCTTCGGCTGGCAATACGTGCAGCCGCCCACCCGGCGGTAGAGGCAGTTCCGTCGCGTATCGTTGTGCCGATGTTGGACTTCGCGCTTCCGCCCGAGCTTGAAGATCTGCGGGCGCGAGTTCGCGCGGTCGCGGAAGAAGGTGTCGCCACCTATGGCGCGTTCACCGACTCCTGGATCAACGGCTACTCCGAGGAGTTCTCGAAGGTCCTCGCCGCCAACGGCTGGATCGGGATGACCTGGCCGACGGAGATGGGCGGCGGCGGTCGCCCCAACATCGAACGCATCATCATGGGCGAAGAGATGATCAAGGTCGGCGCCCCGATCGCCGCTTCATGGTTCGCTGATCGTCAGATGGGTCCTGGTCTGATCGCCTTTGGCACCGCCGACCAGCAGGCGGAATTTCTCCCCGGCATGCTCAGCGGCGAGACCACCTGGTGTATTGGTATGAGCGAGCCCGACTCCGGCTCCGACCTCGCCAGCCTCACTACGTCCGCCGTCCGTGATGGCAACGAGTGGGTAATCAACGGCCAGAAGATCTGGACCTCCTTCGCAACGGTTGCCGACTACTGCTATCTCATTGGTCGCACCTCAACCGAAGGCCCGCCGCATCGCGGCGTGAGCGAGATCATCGTGCCGATGGATCTCCCCGGCATCGAGGTGCGCTCGATCACCGACATGACCACCAACGCTCACTTCTGCGAGGTGTATTTCACCGACGTTCGGGTGCCGATCGAAAACCTCGTCGGCGTCGAAGGTGATGCGTTCAAGCAGACGATGGCGCAGCTCGAACACGAGCGCGGTGGGATCGATCGTCTCGTGAGCAACAAGCGGCTTTACGACCAGGCGGTCGCTGTGGCCGATACCGACGACCCCCGGGTTCGCCAAGAGATCGCCCAGCTCGAGATCGGCTACCGGCTGGGTCGACTCCTCGTCTACCGCGAAGCTCTGAAGCAGGCCCCCGCGGGCTTCAGCGCGGCGACGAAATGTTTCTGCACCGAGCACCAACAGCGGGTTGCCGACTTTGCGACGCGCCAACTGGGAATGGCTGCGCTGGTTGACCCCGAACTTGCCCGGGCCATCAACTACGCCCCCGCCTACACAATCATGGGTGGCACCTCCAACGTCATGCGTAACATCCTCGGCGAACGGCTTCTTGGCCTTCCTCGCGAACCCCGGTTGTAGCGGCACACCTTGGTTTGGGCACTCGGCGTCTACTTCTCGCTCGCCATTGGTGCGGGTGATTTCTTCGGCGCCTATCTCGCTCGTCGCGCCCAACCAATCTCAGTAGTCATCACATTCATGACGGTCGGTGGCCTCGCGGCCGCGGCGCTGATGATTGTCGTTCCGAGTGAGTTCATCTGGCGCGACGTGGGGTTTGGCGCGGTCAGCGGTCTCAATATTGGGCTGGCTCTGGTGCTGATGTATCACGGCATGGCGGTGTCGTCGGCTGCCGTCGTTTCTCCCGTCACGGCCGTCATCACCGCGCTGGTCCCACTCAGTTGGGATGTTGCTACTGGGGCATCACTTTCCAGTGGCGTGATCCTGGGCATCGCGGTCGCGCTTGTGGGTCTTGTCATCACCACATTTTCGCCGGAGCTTGGAGACAAGGCCTTGGCCGGCGTGCGCTGGGGGTTGCTGGCCGGACTCTTCTTCGGTCTGTCGCTCACGTTTATTGGTCAGGCCAACTCCGACGCGGGCGCATGGACCACGATTTCTCAACGGTCCGTGGCCGCGATCGTGCTGGCGGGCATCGCCGCATATCGCACCGTGCCGTTCTTCGTGCCCCGTTCCGAATACAAGCAGGGGCTCGCGGGTGGAGTGCTCACCGGCACTGCGGTCGTCGCGTTTGTCGCGGGCGCTCAGCGCGGCTCATTGAGCGAGATCACCATCACGGGCTCGATGTTTCCCGCTGTGACTGCCGTGTTAGCTGCGGTCTTTGAGAAACACCCTCTCCGCTGGTGGCAGATGATCGGTATCGGGTTGGTGATCTTCGGTGTTGTTCTGATCGGCATCGCGTAGGTGCCGGTCCCGTAGGGTGGCGACGTCCGTAGGAGGCTCTGATGGGCGACTTGCTCACCAATACGCGACTGACCGTTCGGCTCGATGCGGTGGTCGCCAACTATCGTCATGTGCAAGCAACGCTCGGCCCAGTGCCGGCCGGCGCCGCGGTCAAGGCTGATGCATACGGACTCGGAATCGCGCCGGTCGCGACGGCGCTCGCGGGGGCCGGATGCCGAGAATTCTTCGTTGCCAGTGTGGAGGAAGGCATCGAGCTTCGATCGTTTCTTCCCGCGGCAACGATCAATGTCTTCAATGGTGCCATGCCCGGCACCGAGGTCGACCTGATCGCCCACGATCTCGTGCCTCTGATCGTCAGCCATGAACAACTCGTTGGATGGGTGCAGGCCAGCGACGGACGGCGGCTGCCGGCCGGTTTGCACTTCGACACCGGGATGAACCGCACCGGTGTTCCGGCCACCGAGGTCGACGACATCGCCGCCCTGGTGGAGGGCATCAACGTCCGCCACGTGCTCAGCCACCTCGCGAGCAGCGCTGACCCAGAGAGCCCACAGTCAGAGGAACAGCTCGCCCGATTTCGGGCGCTCCGTCTTCGTTTCCCGATGGGTGTGGCGTCGCTGGCGAATTCTGGGGGCATTTTTCGTTCGTCCGACTTCCACTTCGGTCTGGCCCGACCGGGGATCGCCCTCTACGGCGGCACGCCGCAGGCCGGATCCGACAATCCGATGCGGCAAACGGTGGTGCTCGAAGCACCGATCGTGCAGTTGCGAGATATCGAACCGGGCGAACGGGTCGGCTACAACGCAACCTTCGAAGTGACAGCACCCAGTCGACACGCCGTGGTTCCGGTCGGCTACGCCGATGGCTTCCTGCGGTCAGAATCCAATTCGGGAATGATGTCCGTGGGGGGTCATGCCGCCCCCGTCGTTGGCCGCGTCTCCATGGACCTGACCGTCATCGATGTCACCCAAGTGCCGGCCCAACATCTTGCGCTCGGGGCCCCGGTCGAACTCATCGGCGATCACTGCCCGATCGACGATGTCGCGGCCGCCGGTGACACGATTGCCTACGAGATGCTCACCAGTTTGGGCCGCCGCTACGACCGGGTTTATGTCGGCGACTGAACCTCGGGAAGCATCTTCTCGGGGTTGAACAGATTGGCGGGATCGAATGTGTCCTTCACCCGCCGCATGAGTTCCCATTCGATTGCCGACTTCTGTGGTCCCACCCGGTCCCGCAGGAGTGTGCCCACGCCGTGCTCGGCGCTCAGGGTGCCGCCCAACTCGAAGACGAGATCATCGATATCGGTGCGCACGGTTTCGCGAACCGAGCGGAAACCTTCGATGTCGGCACCGGCGAGAACGTAGAGATGAATGTTCCCGTCGCCGACGTGGCCAAAGGCGTGGATTCGGGCATTTGTGCCAGATTCGTCGACGACCGCTTGTGACCGGTGGAGTAGCGCCCCCACGTGATCGAGAGGAACGGCGATGTCGTACTTCAGACTGTCGGCGACAACTTCGGGGCGCGACTCTGTAGGCGACTGGAGCTCTCGGAATCGCCAGAGAGCGGATTCTTGATCGGCGGACACCGCGACCGCGGCGTCGCTGATCAACCCCCACTCGGCTGCGGTTTTCAGAAGTTCCGACAATGCGTCGGTGACCGGAGTGCCCGCTCTGAGCGACACCAAGACATGGTGGCTCGCACGGCCCGGGAGCGGATGGGAGAGATCGAAACGGTCGGCCGCCGTTCGGATCCCTTCGTCGGACATCAGTTCCAGTGCGGTGACGGTGTCGGTGGCGGCGGTGCGAACGTGTTCGACGAACGCGGCCAACTGGTCGAGCCCGGCCAAGGCAACAAGGGCGGTCGCTCGGTGAGGGGTGGCGGGCACGAGCCGAACAACTGCGGCGGTGACCACGCCGAGAGTGCCCTCACCGCCAATGAAGAGCTGCTTCAGGTCGTAGCCGCTGCTGTCCTTCCGGAGCGCCCGGAGGCCGTCCCAGATGGTGCCGTCGGCGAGGACCACCTCGATCCCCAAGATGTTCTCGCGCATGTTGCCGTAACGGACCACGTTGGTGCCGCCGGCATCAGTGGAAATGGCGCCGCCGATTGTGGCGGTTCCCCTGGCCCCCCAATCAGGGGCGAACGCCCGCCCCGCTTCGGTGGCGGCATCCTGGATCGCTTCGATGGTGACGCCCGCTTCGACCGTCATGGTCCAGCGATCCGGATCGACGGAACGAATCGCCGACATTCGGTTGAGCGAGAGCCGGGCCGCGGGGCGGTTGGCGGGAAGATTGGTGCCGCCGGAGAGGCCGGTGTCGCCGCCGACCGGGACAATCGCGATGTTATAGCGGGCGCAACACGACACGAACGCGGCGACCTCAGCAGTCGACCGCGGCCGGGCGGTGACGTGGTCGCCGGCGGCCTCGAACCGGTTGTCGCTCATGGTGGCCGCGAGGTCGTTAAGGAACGCGGCGTGGGTGATGCGGTTTGTGGCCACGGGTGCTCCGGATCGGGTGCGACGGACCCCTGTTCGTATCACTGTCAGGAGTTCTGTGCGACCCCGACCTTTTTGTTGGAAATTGCGCTAGAAACCGCTTGTGCAGAACCAGATCTTGATCGACGGTCAATGGCGAGATGGCGCCGAGGGCCACCGCATTTCCGTCCTCGACCCGGCGACGGGTGAGGAGATCACCACGGTTGCCAGTGGTACGCCGGCCGATGCATCGGCCGCAGTGGATGCGGCGGATCGGGCCCAGCGCGGCTGGGCGGCCACAGCGCCACGCGAGCGGGCCGAGGTTTTGCGCAACTGCTGGTCGACGCTCATTGCGCACACCGACGAACTTGCCGAGCTGATCACTCGCGAACACGGCAAACCTCTGGTCGATGCTCGGGGCGAGATCGGCTACGCGTCTGAGTTTTTCCGCTGGAACAGTGAAGAGACGGTTCGTATTCACGGCTCGATCAGCACGTCACCTTCGGGGGCCAACAAGATCATCGTGCGGCATCCGCCCGTCGGTGTGGTCGTGATGGTGACACCGTGGAACTTCCCGGCCGCCATGATCACCCGGAAGGTTGCTCCCGCCCTCGGTGCCGGCAACGCCGTTGTGATCAAGCCGCCGAAGGAGACACCCCTCACCGCCCTCCGGATCGCCGCGCTTCTGCAAGACGCCGGTGTCCCGCCCGGCGTGATCAACGTGGTCCCCACCCAAGAAGCGGGTGGATGGTTCGACGCCGCGACCGCGCACCGAGCGACCCGGATGGTGTCGTTTACGGGATCGACCAAAGTGGGTCGTGTCCTCCTGCGGCGCTGCGCTGACCGTGTGCTTAAGGTCGCGATGGAGTTGGGCGGCAACGCTCCGTTCATCGTGTTCAACGACGCTGACCTCGACGCCGCCGTCGAGGGGGCAATGGTTGCAAAGATGCGTCACTCGGCCGAGACCTGCACCGCCGCCAATCGGTTCTTCGTGGAGGCCGGCGTGGCCGATGACTTCACTGAGAAGCTCGCGGCCGCGATGGGGGCGGTCAAGACCGGCAACGGCTTCGACCCTGACGTCACCTGTGGCCCGATGATCAACGCCGCGGCGATCGACTCCATTGGCGCCCTCGTCGACGCGGCGGTCGGTGACGGCGCCGGACTCGTCCTGGGTGGAACCGCGATCGACGGTCTGGGCACCTTCTACACACCCACCGTGCTCGCCAATGTCGAAGCCGGCGCGGCGATTACCCGCGAGGAAATCTTCGGGCCCGTGGCACCAGTGATCCCCTTCACCGACCACGACGCGATGATCGCCCACGCCAACGACACCGAGATGGGCTTGGCCGCCTACGTCTACAGCCAAGACCTCGGGCGGGCCCTGTCGGTTTCTGAGCGGCTTGAGTCCGGAATGGTCGGTGTCAACCGTGGTGCGATGTCGGATCCGGCCGCACCGTTCGGCGGAATGAAGCAGTCGGGCCTCGGTCGCGAGGGTGCGAGCGATGGCATCTACGAGTTCTGCGAGACCCAGTACATTGCGGCCAGTTGGTAGCTCAGCGAGTCGGAAGACCAGCTGAACGCATGACAAGCGGATAGAACGCGGCCGCGACAAGCGCGAGGGCCGCGACGCCGGCCCAATGACTGAGCGAGTGATAGCTACTGACCTCGACGACTACGCCCGACGCGAGCCCGGCCGCCGCTCCGGCGGTTGTCATCGTGAAGTCGGCGGCGCCCTGGACGGCCGCTCGTTCGTGCGCGGAGAACGCGCTCGTGAGAAGCGAGCTTCCCGAAATCATGGCGAACGACCAGCCCAATCCGACGAGGAAGAGACCAAGGAAGACCCCGTTGCGGTCCTGCGCATCGGCGCGGCTGGCGACCTCGCCGCCTATGAACAGGGTGACCCCGGCGATTCCGACGATGAGGCTGCTCGGCAACCGGTCGACGAGCCAACCGACAGCGGGCGCAAACAGGTACATACCCACGATGTGGAGCGAGATGACAAAGCCGATGATCTTCTTCTCGTGGGCCCCGTCTTCCATATGGAGTGGCGTCACGGTCATGATCGCCACCATGACTCCCTGGCCGACCGCCATTGCGCCGACGGCGATCACGGCCAGTCGATTGCTCGCGATTCGGCGGAATGACTCCTTTAAGTTTGGCCTTTGTGGCGCGGTCACCCCATCACCGCCCGTCGCGGTGAGGAGAGGATCCGGGTGCAGGAAGATTTCCACCACTGTGGCCGCGATTACGAAGACCAGAATCGCCATGAGATACGGGCCCGAGAGCGGCTCGAAACCAAGCCACTTGGCGGGCGGTTCTGTGAGCCCGAGCGCCACGGTGGGGCCAAGAATCGAACCGATGGACGCGGCCCACACGAGCACACCGATCGCCTGGGCCCGTCGGTCTTCAGGGGCGAGGTCCGCGGCCGCGTAGCGAGCCGCGAGGTTGGTGCCGTTGCCGGCGCCGATGCCGAGGGTGCCCAGTACCAGGAGGGGATAGGTGCTCGTCTCGACCGCAAGTACCGCGAAGAGGGCGCCGATGCTGGCGATTGTCCACCCGATGCGGAGGCCGGGTCGTCGACCGCGGCGGCCCATGTACTGCGAGAGCGGTACCGCAATGAGCGCGCCGCCGATGGAGATCATTGTGGCCGCGAGGGTGGCGAGGCTCTCGTTGTCGACGATCTCTCTGGAGGCAAGCGTGGTGGCCGCGAAGCCCCCCGCCATGCCCATACCAGCCGGACCGACCGACCCGATCAGCGTGAAGAGAGTGCGGCGCTGAAGTTGTTCCTGTGTCGCGGCAGGCGAGGACGGTGGCACGGCCGCAATCATGGCGTGCATTTGTTCGACTGCGTGCAAGATTGTCGCGATGTCCGATGCTGAGCTCTCCCCGCGCGACGCGCAGTTCGGGCTGATGGGCGCGTCGTTCGCCATCGTGTTCTGGGCTTCGGGCAACGTGATGGTCAGCAAGGTGCCGATGGGCGGCCTACAAATTGCGTTTTGGCGGATTCTGCTGGGTGCGGTGGTCTACACCGCGGCCGTCTATATCTCCGGGCGCCGGATGACATGGGCGTACCTCAAGCGGAGCGCTCCCACGGGTATCGCGATCAGCTTTGAAATCGCGGTCTTCTTCGTGGCGATCAAGGCCACCACGGTGGCCAGCGCAACCGTGATTGGCTCGCTCGTGCCTCTGGTACTGATGGGCGTGGCCAGCCGGACCTTCGGCGAAAAGGTGTCGGGGTTCCTGGTGGCGGTTGGCCTCGTGTCACTCGGTGGCGTGGTGCTCGTGATGACCGGCGCGGCGTCGGGTGAGGAGTGGAGCCTGCGAGGCGACCTGCTTGCGGTCGTCGCGCTGTTGTTCTTTTCCGCCTACTTCGCGTTGGCCAAGGCGGCTCGCGAGCACGTGCCGGTCCTCGAATTCCAGGCCGCGATCTGGATCGTGGGAAGTGTGGTGCTCTTCCCGTTTGCCCTCATCGATGCCGGCGGTATTGATGTCCCGAGCGCTTCAAAATGGGTCTGGCTGGCCGCCCTGCTACTGGTGCCAGGCACGGGCCACCTCCTGATGAACTGGGCCCATCCTCGAGTGAAGCTCTCGGTCACTTCATTACTGACCTTGGGCGTGCCGGTGATCACCACGATCGGCGGAGTGCTCTTCCTCGATCAATCGGTTGACCTCGTGCAGATCCTCGGCATCGCGATCGTGCTCGGCGCCCTCACCGCGGCGATCCAGCGAGAAGCACGATTGACGTTCATCGGCGGCTGATTCCCGCTCTACGGGAATCGATAGACAGCATTCCCGTTTGTCGGTAATCTGGCGAACAGCATGGAACCGGTCCAGAGTGTTGAACGAGCGATGGCAATCCTCCGTGAGGTTGGCCGTGAATCTGGAGGTCTCGTAGACCTCGCCGAGCGGGTTGCCCTACCCACCTCCACCACGGCCCGGCTGCTCAGCACGCTGGAGTCGGAGGGTGTGGTTCGTCGTGACGACGATGGTGCGTACGGCGTCGGGCCGATGATTCAGTCGCTGTCGGCGGCGGTCGACCCGAGTCAACAAGTGCGAACCATCGTGTTTCCACACCTCGAAGAACTCAGCACCGAACTCGACGAGGCAGTGTGTTTCTCCGTCCTCTCAGGTCCGGAGATCGTCACGGTCGACCAGGTCGACGCGCCGAAACCGGTGCAGGCAGAAAACTGGACCGGCACCCGCGTGCCTCTGCACGCCGGAGGAGCCGGGCTCGTCGCTATGGCCACGTGGCCCGATGCCGACGTGATCGACTACCTCGCCGGCGATCTCGTGATGTGCTCCGAGAGCACGATCGTCGATCCCGAGCAGCTCCACGCCCGAGTGCGCCGGGCCCGTTCAACCCGGGTGATGTGGACCCACGGGGAGTACGTCGACGGGCTCTCGAGTTGTAGCGCGGCAGTCATTGGTCCCAACGGTCAGGCCATCGGTTCGCTGTACACCTACGGCCCGTCGTATCGGTTCCCGCCCAGGGGTACGGCGGCCGACGTTGCCGCGCTCGTGCTGGCCCACGCGGATGAGATCAACCGACAGCTCGGCGGCGTGGAAGCCATCACCCGCGTGTCGGAAGCGTCTTGAGCGAGGCCCGTCGCCGAGGCCGTCGTGAGCGTCCCACCGGCCCGCAGCCCTTGGCCCAACCGCCCTGGCGTCTCCACGAGCGACGGTTCGAGCCCACGCGCGTTGTGTCTGATGACGAGCTGGAGTCAATCCATCAAGCGTCGCTTGTTGTCTTGCGTGACATCGGCCTCGACTTCCTTCATCCAATGGCACTTCGACTCTGGAAAGAGGCGGGTGCGCGGGTTGATGGCGAACGAGTTCGCCTCGATGTCGATCTCATCGAGTCGTTGATTGCCTCGGTGCCTCCCGAGTTCACGATTCACGCGCCGAACCCCGCTCATGATGTGCGAGTGGG
>Ga0115000_10000360_pt1 | contig 42867 bp, 42 predicted proteins | sample ArcticOcean_MG_C_6_FD_89690 | JGI IMG/M metagenome (GOLD analysis project Ga0115000, IMG submission 89690) | Marine microbial communities from western Arctic Ocean - ArcticOcean_MG_CB8_128 | ecosystem: Environmental > Aquatic > Marine > Oceanic | place: Arctic Ocean: Canada Basin | collected...
ATCTACCGCCCGAGGGCCAGTTCAAGCGGGATCAACTGCGCTTTGACACGCAATCCAGGATTCTGGAGGCCGCAATGCCCGAAGGAACCATCGAAGTGTCGATTTCGAGGTCGTATTCACCCCACGCGTGCACAGACTCCTGCCACCGCACAACCGGTGCCGGAACTCCGTCCCTGGCCCCCTGCACATAAACCTCAGGGTCCGAGGCTGCCCGCCGCTCCAGGACCACAGCTATCGGGCAGCGCACGCCAACCCAGAAAACGGGCAGTCCCGTCAGCCACTCCCCCACCATGCCTCTGATGCCCAGCGGTTCGGAGTAGTCGTCGTGATGGCCGACGTCGACCGCGACGTTCACTCCTCGACGCGCCAATGCCGCCACTTCGGCATACATCGACTCAAAAAGACGTGGGATCTCGGGTTCGAGGTCGGGTCGCTCGCCGCCGGGCCGCAGACCAATTCCCGGCAAGAGCTCAGGCGGCGTGTGCTTCATTGCCTCGTCGACGCCGTGGTTCGCCCAGGTTCCGGGCTTCGCTTCGATCAGCGCCCGAGCAATCGAGGTCTTCCCGGATCGCGGCGCGCCGTTGAGAATTACGACCCAGCCGACGTCTACCGGCCGTAGTTCAGCGAGTCTGACCCTCGACGCCGACAGAATCGAGAACGTCGTCGTCGTCGTTGTGGCTATGCGTGAAACCAAGCTGGCGTTCAATCTTCACGGTCTCCTCCGAGCGGAACGCAAGGATGTAGGCACGCCGGAAACCGTCAGTGGTATTCCCGCCCGACCCGTGCATCACCCTCTCGTTGTGGACCGTCACGTCACCGCGAACGATCGGCACATGTTGGGGGTCATCGGTTGCCAGGAGATCGGTACCGAGAGCATGCGATTCGCATCGATCGCCAAGCTGGGGCACATGCGGCCGGAGCGAGTTCTCATGGTTCGTTCCCGGCACGAAGCGCATACAGCCGTTCTCGATGGTCGAATCATCGATAGCCAACCATGTTGGGGCCGTTCGGGTATCGGGCGTCGCTGGCCAATAGGCCATGTCCTGATGCCACGCGAATACCGCATCGCGTTTGTGTGGTCGTTTTGCGAGCAGTTGGTCATAGTCGAGCTGCATTCCATCGCCACAGAGCTGGCGAGCAACAGAGGCGGCCCGGCGTTCGTAGACGTTGTCCTCCCACGCCGGCTAGTAGCGCCGCGGCAACATCACGTTGACGATCGAGTAGTCGTCGGGCGTCCGCCCGTAGTCACCTGCCATGTCGCAGAAGTCGTTGCCGGGCACATCAATCTCGCGGCGCAGGAATCGGTCGTAGTCGACTTCGAGAGTTGCGACCTCCAAATCCGTCAAGAGGCCGCGGAGATGGACGTAGCCGTGCTCGAGGAAGTGCGCCCGCTCTTCTTCGCTGACCGCGTACTCACCGTTCGTTCTCAATTCACCCACGGCGTCGACCGCTCTGGCTTCGACACCGAGTTTGTGGACATCACACGAGCGTTCCTGCGCCGCACCCACATGCAAAAGTTCTTGTCGTGGTTCGCCGAGATCGATCGCGACTGCGTCGGGTTTGTCTCCGTGGTTGTTTCCGACGCGCCCCTCGTCCTGAAGAGTTTCGTGACACCGACGGCTACCTCGTCAACATGCACGTCAATACAGCGCAGCGCGTCATGGCATCGGCCGCCTACCCGTTGACCGAGCGCAGGCCGACTATCGAGCACGGGGTGTGCGCCGCTTCTCGCTCTTCGCGACCGACGACGGTCGACCGCTCTATGAGCCCGTCTAGTTCAGCGAGGAGATGGGCCCGATGAATCGCAACAGCTAAGGATGAAGTCGCGCATGATCGGTAGCGCTGTCTCGGGCTGATCTCGATAGGCCCCATGGCCGCAGTCGGCGAACCGGTGAAATTCGGCCAGGCCATCGGGAAGGGCCGCCACGATCTCTACCTGATCTTCGATCGGCGTGGTCGGGTCGTCCTCGCCACCAAGCACGAGAGTCGGGCATTCGACGCGGGCCAGGCCGGGCAACAAATTGAAGGTTTGGTATTCGCCACGGAAGAAGTCGTAGAGCACCTCGAGCCGATAGACCGTGCGGGCCGAACCATCGGGGTCGCCCGGGCGCTGGTTGTACAGCGGCATCGCTTCAGCCATAAACGGGCCCAGTGTCTCGTCGCCCGGGTCGGCGTATAACGCCCGGGCAATCTCTCGCACCGACGGGCCACCTAACCGTTCGAAGACAGCCAGGTTGCGCTCCTCGTTCTTCCGCGCGCTGGTGCTGGAGAAGATCAAACCTGCGGCATGACCGAGATGCCGGACGGCATACGCCATCGCGACCATGCCACCGAAGCTCTGACCCATCACGATGGGCCGTTCGATGCCCAGCGCGTCGCAGACCGCGCGGACATCGTCGCCCCACTGGTCAAGCGCCCACGTGTCGCGGGACCCTGCGTCACTGCGACCATTGCCTCGATGGTCGATATAGACGACCTGGGCGATCTCTCGAAGCGAGGCGAGCTCGGTCTTGAAGGTGCTGTGGTCCATACCCGGGCCGCCATGCAGGACCACGACCGTTGGACGGCGAACCATCTGTGGACCATCCGGCACATACTCCGCGCCATCAACGTCGACAAACAGTCGAACATCGCCAACATCAATCTTCATCTCGGGCCGCCCGTAGTTGATGATTTAGTCGGCGACGGCATCGGGCGACTTCCAACCGAACGGGATGTAGAGCCCCGCGGCCAGATTCTCGTGCATGCCGTAGCCAACCCGACCGTCGTTGGTCTCGTGCCGGCACAACGTTTCGTTGAGGAACGCTATGTCGAGCCGATCGGTCGGCTCCCCGATCGGCGTGTCGACGCCTTCAACCTTAAGATCGGCCCCCTGCCAGACCCCGTGGCCCCAATAGCCATCGTGCATATAACCCGAACCAGCCTTGAGGTAGACGGTCTTCAGCGGCGTGGTAGTGATCCGCAGATCCGAGGCGCCATCGCCGCTGAACCACAACTCCGCCTTCTCGATCTCGCGAGTGCCAGAGAAGTAGGTGATGTCGATCTCGGGACGGCCGAGATGTTCGGGCGGTCGCTCATCACCAAGGTTGTAGAGCTTCACCGCTTCTTCGAGAATGCGGCGGCCCGCATGATCGTTGTCGATCGTGACCTTGACCATGTGATCATCGAATTGAATCGGCAGCCAGTTGTGGAAGAACCCCATCGACATGTCGGGATGGATCTTGGCGCCGATGCCCTTCGGCTCCGGATCGCCAACGCCATGGCGCACACCCCAGCTATGATCCCGCGCCCCCAACCAACGATCAGGAGTGATGTCGTAACGAACGCCGTCGACTTCGAGCCAGCCCTCATACGAACCAACGTGGGCGAGTCGATAGGTGTTCTGCGTTTGTCGTTGTCCGACGTAGGTGTAGGACTTCGGCTCGGCCAGCGCTTCAGTGGTAGCGCGGAACGTGACATCGCACGACAGGCCCCACTCGTTCTCATCACAGGTGAGGCGCAGTGCCCGAAGGCCCTCGAGCACCTCAACCTTCAGCGGGCCGACGCTGGTGTCCATCCGGTCCGACCCGAGCTCGCGCGATGCCCGCACCGTCACCTGATGGTCGACGTGGGCGACCGTGACGAACGCATCAGTGACCCCAAGGTTCGGGTATTGACCCATACCGAACACCATGAACAACGAATCGTCCGACCCGTGCATGTTGAAGTAGTACCGGTCGTAGAACTGTCGATCACCGGTGAACACCGTGTCGATCGGTTCGGGAAACTGGTGGATCAGGAAGTCATCGCCAGGGCTCAAGGGCATAGACACGATTCTGCCGCCCCATCGCTCTGCGCTCCAAAACCGTTAGCGATTAGTCGTTGAACTCGACCTGCTCGAACGGCTCGGCGTCCCAGTCTTCGATGCAGCGCTCACTCACCGGGATGACCAAACCCCGGCGGATCACATCATTGTGGGAGATGTGAGTGGACGGCGGAAGATGCGGGTCGGACAACGACCGGTTGTACGCCTCGCTCCCCTCTTCGATCGCGTCCAAGAGGCCCGAGGTTGGAAGCGGAATGTAATAGCCGCCAACGTGGCGCAGAGTTCGGCGCAGATTGTCGGTCGGCGTGCCCGCCCCGAGCGAGGCCTGGCGACCGCGGCGGCGAGCAAAGTACTCGGTCAGGAAATTGTCGATTCGACCAGGCGCCTTGTTGGGGTTTCGTCGCTTTCGAAATGTTTGTTTCACGACACACCCCCTGGCTGCTCTTCATCGGTCCTGCGAAAGACCGCACCTTGGGGTGATCGCGCCGCCGAAACGGTCGGCAACCGCACCACGGTGAAACACGAAATCCGGACGGTATGTGTCGTCTCGATCGACTCTCCGCAGTCCGCTCATCTCACTGCACGGCCGCCGGGCCGGTATTCAACCCGGATCGGTCACGCGGTCGAGCACGTTCCAACGAACCGCGCAGCCCATCATCCCGCTCAGCATCTTCTCGAACCGACGACGACCTCGATCTTCAGGCGGCAGGCCGCCGTCGATCATGCTGTTTAGCGTTGCGGCCGCAGAGGTGCAATGGAACTGCAAGCTCGAGGCTGCGTCGTCGAGCAGCTCATCACGGCTCCATGCAGGACCACCCGCGCCCGTGAACGCGCCCAGGTAGGCGTCGAGCAGCGCATCTTCTTCGGCGATCGACTCGTCGGAGGCGCCGAGGCCCAGAAACCACGCGAGGTCGCCGCCGGCCATACTCATCATCGGGGTCTGCCAATCCAGAATGACCGGACCGTCGGCACCAAAAACGATGTTGTCAAATTCATAGTCACCGTGGATCATCGTCCACGGCCGCTCCGCGACAATGTCGAGCCACTTCTCGGTGTCGTAGACCCAGGTTCGCTCGAAGAAGTCGAGAATTTCGACTGGTGCCATGTCGGGTTGCTTGGCCCGCATGCCAGGCCAGGCCCCCTGGATGATCGGGATGCCCAAGCGCAGCGAGGGCAACGTCCAGTCGATCGCCCAGTCAAGATCGCGATAAATCGGCGACAGCCAGAACTGGCCGTGCATCGTGCCGAGCTGCGTGACGAGGGTTTCGTACATCCCGATATCGGGCGGGTCGAGAATATCTCCCGCTGTCCCCTCGATCTTCTCGATGAGGAGGACCCCGCGTCCGCTTTCCTCGTCGTATTCGTTGACGAACGCTTCCGGCACCGTCATCGGCACCTCATCGGCAAGGTCTCGGTAGAACCCGTTTTCTCGCTTGTAAGAGTTCATGACCTGGTTGTACATCCGGGCCATATCGTCATCGAGCGGGCACTTCCCGATCATGATCGCCGGCAGATCAACATCGCCAGCGTAGATGAGCTCGATATTGGCGACCTCTCCCATCAAGCCGGAAAACCCACCCAACGGTTTGACGGACACTGAGGCGACGTCGACATCTCGACCGCCTGCGGCCAAGCGTTCAGAGATGAACTCCGGGGTGAGGGCAGAGAGGGAGAGGGGGAGGGGAAGCTCAGACATCAGACCATTCTTTGTCGCGATCTCGCCGACGGTAGTTCAGGCCGTAGCAACGGCGCGAAGTACAGAAGCGAACTCACCGCGGCTCACCTGCGCGCCGAGGTCGCCGAGCACCACCGTCTCCGCCGCGAAATCGGCCACCGGGCCACCGAGGCCAGCGGGTTTGAGCCCAAGAGCATCCAGCCTGACGACGAGAGCAAACGCCTGGTCAGGAGTGAGGAGGTCGTTAGGCGAGAACGTGCTGGTGCCTAGCACGACATCGACTGACCGAAGCCACGCCACCGCTTCGGCGAAATGGTCCTCGGGATAGACGTCGACGAAGGGAGTCGACAGATCGGTTGCGGGCGCACCATGGAGGCGCCACAACATTGACGCCGCCTCGCCGCGGCGTATGGCATCGTCGGGGCAATACCGGTCGGGTGCACATCCAACCGTCACGCCGAGATCAACAAGCCACGCCACATCGTCGGCCCGCTCACCGGGGCCGACATCACAGAACCCGGTCGGAAAATCCGCGCCAAGCGCGCACGCGATACGACCAGTGCCGACCCACACGAGTTCCCAGGGTTCGGGATCGGGGCCCATCAGGATGCCATCTTCGGGATACGACGGAATGAATCCGAAGGTCTTCGCCGCCGCAAAGTCGTTCGCCGAAAGCCAGGCGTACGCACGCGTGTCGATAAAGCCGCTGCGGGATTCGCCACCCTGCCCAACATCAATCGCAAAGCCGGAGTGGTGTCGGGAGTATCCGGGGGGAGCGGAGAACTGCAGGGCCGAGTCGATGCCGGAATCCGATAATCGCCCAGCGAGACGACCACGAAAGAGCTGCGCCTGATCGTTGAGATCCCGGAAGGCCGAGGTGAGGATGAGCGACACCCCTTCGGCCCGCGCCTGTGCCTTCATCGCCAACCAGGCTTCGGCCGCCGGGGCCTGGAGTTCACGACCATCGACCGGCACAAGCGGAATAGCCGCAACCGGTTGACGCCGGTATCCGCGCGCCTCCGCCGCCTCTCGAATCCGTTGGTCCGTGTCAGCGTCGCCCGCGATGTCGATGAACAGGTCGTATACCTCATCGGCCGGACGCTCGACGCCGCGCAACGTCGCGTCGTCAAAGAGTGAGAGGTAGGTGGCCGCATCGATCGGTGGCACTTCGTCCTGCGCCGCAACGGGTGGGGCGAGAAGGAGCACCACCACGAAGGCGAGAAGGAAGCGCCGCACATCAGCCGTCCGGAAACGGGATGACGCGGCGGGCCAGCCAGGCTGCACAGCCTGCCATCAAAGTCGCAGGGCCCTTGAACGTGAGGATCGTCGGGAAACGAAGGAAGAACCTTCGGACGCCACCGGCCGAATCTGAGAAGAGAATCTCGAAGATCGAGAGAACCCCAATCACCATGATCAGCGTGGCCACACCAGCAACGGCCGAGCGAAGTCGGGGGACCACATCGGCAGCTGGGGTTGTGGCGGTCAACGTTGCCGCGCCGAGGACGACAAACCCCGTGAGCGGACGAAGGCCGCTCAGCGATGAGGCGAAACCGGCGCGATCGTATTGTCCGTCAACCAGACCAAACAAGATCGGTGCCAGCACCATCGACGCCGCGCAAAGCGTGAGAACGACAACAACAACCTCTCGCGCTTCGTCCCATGGGACAAGGTCCAGACCGCGGTCATTCGGCCCGGGGCGAGACACCGATCAGCCGACCAGTGTGAGTAAAGCGTCGTTGGCCAGCTGGTCGATCGGACCCGGCACCAGACCGAAGCCGATCGTGAGAGCCAAGGCCACGCCAATGGCAAGCACCGCAGTGGGGTGCACGGCGATCTTCTCGTTGTCATCTTCTGCCGCGGCGCCCAGGTACATCGAGAGCACAATGCGCAGGTAGAGAAAGGCCGAGATCACCGCAGTGATCATCGCGATGATGGCCAGCCAGAAGGAGCGAGCTTCGACCGCGGCGCCGATGACTCCGAACTTGGCGACAAAGCCCGTCGTGAGGGGCACACCGGCTTGGCCAAGAAGGAAGATCGTGAGGGCGAAGGCGAGACCCGGGTTGCGAGAACCGAGGCCGTTGAGGTCATCGAGGCCCGTGCCACGATCGCCCTTGCCGCTGACCACGGAGAGCACACCGAACGAACCAATAACCATGAAGGTGTAGGCCGCCGCATAGAAGACCACCGATGAGATGCCTCGGGTTGAAGCCGCCTGCACGCCGACCAGGATGAAACCCGCGTGGGAGATCGACGAGTAGGCGAGCATGCGCTTCGCATCGCGCTGCACGATGGCAAGAACCGCACCGACGATGAGGGTGAGCCCGGCCAGGGCGTAGACCGCCGGCTGCCAGTCGGGGGCGTAGTCGATGAAGCTGACGTAGAACACGCGGACGAGAGCCGCGAAGCCGGCGGCCTTGACCGCTGAAGCCATAAAGGCCACGACGGGCGTGGGCGCGCCTTGATACACGTCGGGAGTCCACGCGTGGAACGGCACGGCGCCGACCTTGAATCCAAAGCCGACCAGGAGCATGGCGAAGCCGGCGAGCAGCATCGCGTTATCGAAGATGACTACCTGCTCGAGGTAGAACCGAATCTCGAGAAGGTTGAGTGATCCCGTGGCGCCATAGACGAGAGCCATGCCGTAGAGCAGGAACGCCGACGAGAAGGCGCCGAGTACGAAGTATTTAAACCCCGCCTCAAGCGACTCCGCCCGACGACTGTGCATGGCAGCCATTACGTATACGGCGATCGAGAGTGTCTCGAGAGCAAGGAAGAGCACGATGAGATCGTTGGCGCCCGCCATGATCACGCCGCCGGTGGCGGAGAGCATCAGCAGCACATACATCTCAGGGCCGTCGATGCCTTCGCGACGCAGATAGGCGTCGAGCAGGAGCGCCGTAAGCACGACGGCCAACGCAATCACACCGCCAAAGACGAGCGAGAAGCCATCGATGCCGTACTGATTGCCGATCGCCGCGATTGGCGCGCCCACCTCGCTGATGAACACCTCGCCCTGATCGTTGACAGTCTGCACGGGCACGCGGAAGCTGTCGGACCAGAGTTCGACGGTGCTCACGAAGGAGACAAGGCCGACGCCGACGGTGAACGCTGCGTCGAAACCAATCTCTAGCGATCGCACAAACGCACCAGACAAGAAGAGAATGGCAATGAGGCCGAGGTAGAAGAGCGGCTCACCAATGTCGTCTCGAACACCGGAGAGCGGCACGTCATTGCCGACGAGACCGCCGACGATCCACATGCCAAGCACCGTGACGGGGCCGACGGCGATGGTGGCGATCGAGTTGTATTCCTCCGGCATCCGCTTCACAACGGAGCGGAACATGATTAACAGGATGGCGCCAAGGGCCAACGCGATCACCGGGGCGAGGGCGGACCAAACGATGTCAGGAGTGATAACGGGCGGGGCGGGAAGTTCTTGCACGAGCATCAGTGATCGCCCTCCGTCTCGTCTTCACTGTGGTCTTCGACGACCACCCCAATGTTGGCGACCGGCTCGTCAAAGTCGTCGACATGATCTTCGACATGCTGGATGAGCGCGTCGACGGCCGGTTCCATACGTTCGATTACCGGTTTCGGATACACGCCCATGAACACAATGCCCACCAAGAACGGCAGCATGATCAGACCCTCGCGAAGGGTGAGGTCTTTCATCTTGGCGTTGTCGCCTTTAGCCGGACCGTGGAAGACCCGTTGGTAGGCCCACAGCAGATAGAGCGCCGCAATGATGACACCCGTCGCGGCGACGACAGCCCACCAGCGATGGGCGGAGAAGGCGCCGAGGAGGATGAGGAACTCGCCGACGAAACCGTTGAGGCCCGGGAGGCCGATCGACGAAAGCATCACGACCATGAACACGCCCGCGAAGATCGGTGCCGGCTTCTGCAAGCCGCCAAGCTCGCTGATCTGACGCGTATGGAGTCGGTCGTAGATCCAGCCGACGAGGAGGAACAAGGCACCGGTCGAGAGACCGTGGTTGACCATCTGCAGGATGCCACCCTCGATGCCTTCGGTGTTCAGCGAGAAGATGCCGATCACGATGAAGCCGAGGTGAGCGACTGATGAGTAGGCGACGAGTCGTTTGAGGTCGTGCTGCATCGTGGCGGCAATGGCGCCATAGATGATCCCGATGACGCCCAAGGTCACAAGGGCCGGAGCGAAGAACACTGCGGCCTCGGGAAACAGGTAGACGCCGAAGCGCAAGAACCCGTAGGTACCGAGCTTCAACATGACCGCCGCCAGGATGACCGAGCCGGCGGTGGGGGCATTGGTGTGGGCGTCGGGAAGCCAGGTGTGCACCGGGAACAGCGGCACCTTCACCGCGAACGCGAGCGCAAACGACAGGAAGATCCAGCGGGCCGTGGTGGTGGCAATCATCTGGGACTCGGCGAGCTCCACCAGATTGAAGGTGAGGATGCCGGTCTCGGCTTCGTTCAAGAAGGCAAGCGACAAAATGCCCACCAGCATTAGGGCCGAGCCAAACATCGTGTAGATGAAGAACTTCGTGGCCGCGTAGGCCCGCTCGCCGTGGCCCCACTTGCCGATGAGGAAGTACATCGGCACGAGAACGATTTCGAAGAAGACGAAGAAGGCGAAGAGGTCGAGCGCCAAGAAGACGCCCATACAGCCAGCCTCGAGAACAAGAAGCCAGCCGTAGTACGCCTTCGGCTCATGCTCGGCGTCGATGGCAATAATCGCAATGGGGAAGATCAGTCCGGTGAGAACGACCAACCACAACGAGATGCCGTCGATGCCGAGATGCCAGGAGATCCCCATGCTCTCGATCCAGGTATGGGAGTTCTGCAGCTGGAATTCGGCGGCGTGAACACCCGTCTGGAAATCGGTGAGGACCCAAATCGCCATACCGCCAACGGCGGCAGAGACCAGGAATGCGACCTGCTTGAAGTACTCGGGCCGGCTATTCGGTAAGAGCAAGAGAAGCAGGGCACCAAGGATCGGCAGAACCACCAGTGCGGAGAGCACCGGGAACGATGCGGCGGCTTCGTTGCCGGCCGCCTCAGTGGCGAGGAGTAGTGCAGACATCTAGAAACTCGCCCTCGAGAGGAACCAAATAATCAACCCAATGGCACCTATCGCCACCATGGCGGCGTAGGAGCGCACAAGGCCCGACTGAAGACGACGGAGCTGACCGCCACCTTCTCGGACCACTCGACCAACGCCGTTTACGGCGCCGTCGACGAACGTGGCATCGAACCAGGCGACCAAGTCGAAGCCCTTCCGGCCGGGACCACCCATGAAGTTGGCAATCGACTCGTCGAAGCGCCAGCCCTCGGCCATGATCGGGAGCTCCACCTTCGAAGCTGGGAAACGGCCCTTGAGGTAGATCATCACCGCAGCGGCAATACCGATGGCGCCGCCCATCACCGCCACGATCGCCAGGATCCACTTCACGCTCGCGGAGCTGGTGAGGTGAGCGGGGTGGACGAGCGTGGGCTCGAGCCAGTGGTCGAGGAAGTGCAGATCACTGGCGAACGGCAGGTTCATGCCACCCGCAACGATCGCGGCGCCCGCCAAGATCACGAGTGGGAGCGTCATTGTCCAGGGCGACTCGTGGGGGTGGTACTCGCGTCGAGCGCGAGCCGCTTCCGGCAGGTCCTCCTCGGCGATATCGCCGAGGTCGGGCGCAACAAAGAGGTCGAACTCAAGCGAGCCGGAACCCATCGAAGCAGCCGCAACATGGGCGACTTGTGCCTGCGCAGCCGACACGGCGCGGCGAGCGGCCTCAACGGCAGTGGTGGCTTCGTCGGCCGCAACCTGAGCCTTCTCCACACCATCGCGGGCCTTGTCCAGGTTCTTGGTGGCCTTCTCCGTGGCCTTCTCGTCGGCCGCATCGGCATCCGCCATTTCCGCTTCGCGGGTGACCAGCTTTTCGCTGGCCTTCTCGAGCTTCTCCGTGGCCTTCGCGACGGCGGCTTCGGCATCACCGATACCGGCCTCGGCCTCAGTGACGGCGGTTTCCGCGGCGGCGACCTTCATGGCGGCGAGCTCTTCGAGCTCTTCAGCCCGCACATCGGCAAACCGGTACCGGCCGAAGAAGGTCATGAAGACCTGGCGGCTCATGTAAAACGCCGTGAGAATTGCCGTGATAAAGCCGACGGCCCAGAGGAGCTTGTTCTCTTCCCAGGCGAAGGCAAGGATTTCGTCCTTCGACCAAAAGCCCGCAAATGGGGGCACGCCGGCGATGGCGAGCCAGCCAATGATGAACGTGGCCGAAGTGATCGGCATGAGCTTGCGCAGCGCGCCGTAGTGGCGCATGTCCTGGTCGTTGTCCATGCCGTGGATGACTGAACCAGAACCGAGGAAGAGCAACGCCTTGAAGAAGGCGTGGGTGATCATGTGGAAGATCGCCGCAACGTATGCACCCGTGCCGATAGCCAGGAACATGTATCCGAGTTGGCTGACGGTCGAATAGGCCAGCACCTTCTTGATGTCGTTTTGGGCCACCGCGATCGTGGCCGCGAACAAGGCGGTCGCGGCGCCAACCCACGCAATGGTGGTCGGCGCCCACGAGGCCGAGACGTCGATCACGCCGTTCATTCGGGTGAGTAGGTAGACGCCGGAGGTGACCATCGTGGCGGCGTGGATGAGGGCGGAAACCGGAGTCGGACCGGCCATGGCATCCGGCAGCCAAACGAAGAGCGGGATCTGCGCTGACTTACCGACCGCGCCGACCAGCAGCAGCAGGGTGATAGCCGTAGCCGTCGACTCTGAAATACCGGCGGCGTTGGCGAAGATGTCGGTGTATTGGATCGACCCGATCGTGGTGAACATCAGGAACATGGCGACCATGAATCCCCAGTCACCAATGCGGTTGGTAACGAAGGCCTTCTTGCCGGCGGAGGCGTTGGCCTCGTCGTCGAACCAGAAGGCGATCAGGAAGTAGGAACACGCACCCACGCCTTCCCAACCAAGGAAGGTGAGCAACATGTTGTCGCCCAGCACGAGCATGAGCATCGAGAAGGCGAAGAGGTTCAGGTAAAGGAAGAACTTCGAGAACTTTGGATCACCGTGCATGTACCCAATCGAGTACAGATGAATCAGTGCACCAACACCGGTGATGAAGAGGGTCATCGTGACCGACAGCGGATCGACCAGGAAACCAATGTCGACCTGGAAATCGCCGGCCGGCACCCATTCGAAGAGGGTCTGGACGTATTGGCGATCATTGTCCGCATCGCCGTGGGCATCGAGTCCAAGGAGACCGATGTAGGTGGTAACGGCGGCGGCGAACGAGCCGCCCATCGCGGCGGTAGCGATCCAGCCCGACCGCGGCTCACCAAGCTTTGGACCTACCAACAGGAGTAGGAGGAACCCGGCCAGCGGGAACGCGGGGATCAGCCAAGCTGCTTCGACCATGGCCCTAACCCCTCAGTACCGAAATGTCGTCGGCGGTTGCGCCCCGGCGGCGGCGGTTGATCGCAACGACGAGCGCCAGACCAACCACGACCTCAACCGCGGCCACCACGAGAACAAAGAAGACGGCGATCTGCCCGCTCACATCGTTGAGTTCGGTGCCGAGCGCCACGAACGAAATGTTGACGGCGTTGAGCATCAACTCAACACACATGAACATCACCAGCGGATTGCGCCGGATCAGGAGACCAGTGGCGCCGATCGAGAACAGCACTGCGGACAGAATGAGATACCAGTCGGTGGAGACTTCCATCAGTCGCCCCCCTGGCTTTCGCCGGACACTTCCGGTCCGGATACATCGGCAGCTTCGGCATAGTCGGAATCGTTACCGCCATACGGCGATGTATCGGGCAGTGCCATTGGCCCGGGCTCGAGGTCGGGAAGCAGCTCGTCGTGGCCGATCGTGCGGGTAAGCACCACGGCCGCGATCACGGCAATCGTGAGAAGGCCGGCAGTGATCTCGAACGACATGGCGTAGTCGCTGAACAGAACGCGGCCAATCCGTTCGATATCGGTGAACTGGTTGTCGAGCGCCCGTTCCCCCGAGACCTGTACCTGACCGGTGATGGTGTCGGTGGCAATCGCAACGATCACCACACCCAAACTGAGCAGCGAAGCGCCGATGATGGCGGCGAGCGGCTGCTGGCCCGCGATGGACTCTTTGAGTTGCCACTCCTCAGACTGATCGACGCCGAGCAGCATGATCACGAAAAGGAACAGAATGACGATGGCGCCGGCGTAGACGATGATCTGCACAGCCGCCAGGAAGTGCGCTTCTTGCACCACGAAGAGCAGGGCGACGCCCATCAGTGTTTGCACCAAGAAGAGAGCCGAGTGCACGGGGTTCTTGGAGGCAACTACACCAATACCGCCAGTGAGAATGATCACAGCGCCGAAGATAAACGTAATGGTTTGACCGGTCATGACTCGTCCTCCGCGGTCGCCGACTGGCCCGCCTCCGGGGCACGAACGCCGTAGCCAAGTTCGCCCGCCCAGTGGACAACACCTTCGTAGCGATGATCACCGGCAGATGACGTGGCACGCATCCAACCCGATGTCATTTCGTCGTCGCCGAGACGCCAGTCTTCCCACGGCAGCTTTTGAGGCATGCCATCGTCGCCCACCAGGAGCTCGTTCTTCGTGTAGATCGCGTCGTCACGATTCGTGAACGAGAACTCGAAGAGCTTCGACTCGGTGATGGCTTGCGTGGGGCAGGCCTCTACACAGAGGTCGCAGTGGATACACCGCAGATAGTTGATCTCGTAGACGTAGCCGAAGCGTTCGCCTGGTGAAGTGGGTTCTTCGGGATCGTTGTCGGCGCCGCGCACATAGATGCAGTTGGCCGGGCATACACCCGCGCACAGCTCACAGCCGATGCACTTCTCCATGCCGTCTTCGTAACGATTGAGGACGTGGCGACCATGTAGTCGCTCCGTCGTTTCACGCTTCTCATCGGGTGCGCCTTCTTTGCCGAAGCCACCTCGATAGTCAACGGTGACGGTCTTACCCGATTCACTGTCTTTGAAGAGCTTCTTCACCGTGACAGCGAAGCCGCGGAAGTAGTCAAGCGGGTCAGCCATGGTCAACCCCTTCTTGTTCGAGGCGTTCTTGGCGCGCCGCACGCACCGCCAACATGAGGAGATTCCAGAGGACGAGGCCGACAGCGGCGCAGGCGATCAGGAAGAGTGCGGTTTGGCCGCCATCCCAATTGTTGGCATCGCCGACTCGAAGGCCAGCAAGAACCAGGAACCAGCCGAGGGCGGCCGGGATGAGCACCTTCCAGCCCAGATCCATGAGCTGGTCGTAGCGGAACCGGGGCAGGGTGGCTCGTACCCAGACCAGGGCCCAGAGGAAGAACATCAGCTTCAGGAAGAACCAGACAATGCCCCAGACCCAGGCGACGGAGTCGGGGCCGAACAGCACCGGTCCGGCCGGACCGCCGAGGAAGAGGGTGACGGCGATCGCCGACATCGTGATCTGGTTCATGAACTCCGCCAGGAAGAACAGAGCGAACCGGATCGAGGAGTACTCCGTGTGGAAACCGCCGACGAGTTCCTGCTCCGCCTCAACGAGGTCGAAGGGCGGATGGTTCAGCTCGGCGGTGCCAGCAATGAGGAAAATAACGAACGGTATGACGCCGGTAAGGACGAGGTTCCAGTTGGGGATGATTCCACCAAAGCCTTCGCCCGCTTGTTGGGCCACGATGTCGTGGGTGGAGAGGCTTCCGGAGAAGAGAACGACTGAGGCGATCGCCAGACCGAGAGCCGCCTCGTAGGAGATCATCTGCGCGGAAGCGCGAACCGCGCCGAGCAGCGGGTACTTCGATCCCGAACCCCAGCCTGCGAGCATGATGCCGTAGATCGCCAGCGACGACATCGCGAGGAAGAAGAGGATGCCGACAGGCGGATCCGCGACCTGCAGGTACGTGAAGTTGTCGCCCCAGCCGAACACGCCGGTCTGAGTGGTGCCGTCTTCCATCACTCGGCTCTCGTTGAAATTGCCGCCGAGCGGCACGATCGCGAAGACGAGGAACGCAGGAATGAGTGAGAGGTAGGGAGCAAGCTTGAAGACAAACCGGTCGGACTTGTCCGGAATCAGGTCTTCCTTCATGAAGAGTTTGATGCCATCGGCGAGCGACTGGAGGATGCCCCACTTTCCCGCCATGCTCGGACCGATGCGGTTCTGGAAGTCGGCAATGACTTTCCGCAAGAACCAGATATTCAGCATCACGGCCACGAGCAGGAACACGAAAGCCACAACGGCCTTGACGATCACCCAGCCGAAGTCGCCGAGGTCCAGACCATCGGTGAAGAGCGGATCTAGAGCGAAGATCATGGTCGCTCCACCCGAACGTCGGTGACCACAGTGGAGCTATCGATCAGCGTGTTGGCCGCCCAGCCATCGACGGTGAACGGAATAGCCGCGGAGCCGACGGGGACACCCGTATCGCTCGCGACGGGAGCGAGGAGATGACCTCGGCTCGATTCGATCTTGACGACCGTGCCGGACTCGACACCAATCTTGTCGAAGTCAACCGGATTGAGCCGCACCTGAATCGAGCGGGCGAGGCCGGCGCTAGCCGGGCTGTGTCGCAGCGCGACACCATCGTCGTACATGCGACGAGCCGCAACGAGCCGCAACGAGTAGGCGTCGTTGGATGGACCATTGGCCGCCGCCGCATCGGGAGCGCTGATATCGCCACGGCCGGAGATCAAGACACCGTCGACGCGGCCGGCGTCGAGGGCTTCTTCGGTGAGGTCGGCGTGGACCGTGGAGACGGCGGCCAGCTCGGCCCGAATGGCTTCCGGCGAATCGACGCCGAGGTCAGCACCGAGACGTAAAGCGATCTCGGCCGCAATCATCCAGTCGGGACGGGACGTGCCAGCGGGGGTGATCTTCTGTTCCATCACGCTCACGCGACCTTCGAGGTTCGTGAAGGTGCCGCTCGACTCGGTGGGAGCGGCCGCGGCGAGAATCACATCCGCATAAGAGGTGGTCGAGTCGTTGGGCAGGAGATCCACCGAGATCACGGTGTCCGCTCCGGACAGTCCGGCCGCCGCGAGTTCGGCATCGGGGAAGTCGTTGAGGGGGTCGGTGCCGAGGAGCACGAGCACGTCGATCTCACCCGCCTTGGCGGCCGCCAAGATTCCGGCGGCGTCGAGGCCCACGGCGCTCGGGACCGACGACCATGCGTCGGCGAAGCGGGCACGGCCTGCGGCCAACGTGGTGCGGCCCGGCAAAAGACCAGGAGCCAGGCCCATGTCGAGGGCGCCGTGGACGTTGCCGCGACGTAAGGCCGACAAGAACTTCACATTGGCGAGACCGGAAAGAGCGTGGGCGGCGGCGAGCGCAGCATCGGCGGACTCAGCGAGCGAGGCTCGGCCGAGTACGACGGTGACGGGACCAGAGATCGCAGCAGCGGCCGCGGCAATGGCGTCGGCCGTGATTCCGCCGGCGTCGACCGCGGCGCCATTGGTGGCACCAACGAGAGCCGCGGCGACACCACCGGATTCGCCGGGGCGAGCGTGGAGCGAGTGGGCGGCGATGCGACTCAGGCCACCACGTTGCGGCGTGATCTCGATCAGCGTTGCCCCGTCTTCCACCACTGCGTGACGGAGACGGAGGTAGAGCGCGCCGAGCTCTTCCTTCGGATCGGGGCCGACAAGAATGATCGTGCCACCAGCGCGACAAGCGTCGTCGATCGTGGCGCGAGGCAGACCGAGGACAACCTCGGGCGGGAGGCCATCGCCGAGTTGGGCGTCGACATGGTCGGTGCCGATGACACCCTTCATGAGCTTGGCCCAGGCGTATTGCGCCTCGTTGGTCATACGAGCGCCACCGAGAACAGCAACCCGATTTGGGTCGACGCCGGTAAACGCGTCGACAACCCGGCCGAGCACACCCGCCCAGCCGGTAGAGACGAGGTCGCCGGTGACGTTGTCGCGGGTCATCGGCGCAACGAAACGAGCTTCAGAGTTGAGCGCCTCGAACGAGAAGCGCTCCTTGTCGGACAGCCACCCCCAGTTGACCGGGTCAGCATCGACGCCGAGCACCCGGAGCACCTGGTTGCGCGACGACTGCACCGTGATGCGCGAGCCCACGGAGTCGGTCCACGCGGTGGAGATTGTTTCTTCGAGATCCCAGGGGCGAGCCTTGAAGCGGTATGGCTTCGCGGTGAGGGCTCCCACCGGGCAGATCTGCACGGTGTTGCCCGAGAAGTAGGACGCGAAGGGCTCGTCGGGGAAAGTATTGACCTGGGTGTTGTTGCCGCGATCCATGAAGTGGATCAGCGGGTCGCCGGCCACTTCATCAGCGAACCGAGTGCAGCGATCGCACAGGATGCAGCGTTCACGATCGAGGTACACCGTGTCGCTGATGGCGATCGGCTTCTCGTAGTGACGCTTCTCTTCAACCATCCGGGACTCGCCCGGACCGTAGGCCATGGTCTGATCCTGGAGCGGGCATTCGCCACCCTTGTCACAGACCGGGCAGTCGAGCGGGTGGTTGATGAGCAGGAACTCGAGGACGCCGTCTTGCGCCTTCTTCGTCACCTCGGTCTCGGTTTCAACCGTCATGCCCTCGGTGACGGGAAGCATGCAGCTCGGCTGGAGGGCTGGACCGCGGCCAGTGTCGACCTCAACCAGGCACATACGACACATACCCACTGGGTTCATGCGGGAGTGGTGGCAGAAGCGCGGAATGTAGGTGCCGGTGCGCTCGCAAGCGTCGATCAGCAATTCATCGGGGTTCGCGGCGATTTCAATGCCGTTGACCGTGACCGTGACGGTCGAGATTGCCTCGAGAGAACCGGGTTCGTGGGTATCGGTCATGCTTCGCGCTCCATTGTTTCAGAACGGATTGTCTGAGCCATCACAGGGGCGGCGGACACGGCAATGGTGTCGCGCTTGGTGATTTTCGCTTCGTACTCATGGCGGAAGCGACGGATTGTCGATGTGATCGGCGCAACCGCCGATGGGCCCAGTGGGCAGATGGTGGTCTGCTTCGGCGGGAACGGAATCGCTTCGAGATCCTGGTTGGGGTCGGCCGCGTTGGGGTAGGGGCCGGGCGAGATGTTGTCGCCTATATCAAGCAGCATGTCGATATCGCTCGGACGACCCTCGCCGTCGGCGACACGTTGCATCACCCGCTCGAGCCAGGTGGTGCCTTCACGGCACGGGGTGCACTTGCCACACGATTCGCGGGCGTAGAAACGAACCAGCCGCAACGCGGCCTTCACCGCGTCGGTGGTCTCGTCCATGACGATGATGGCGCCAGAGCCCAGCATCGAGCCGGCCGCACCAACGGCGCGGGCTTCGAGGGGCAGGTCGACCTGTTCGGGGAAGAACCAGGGCGCGGATCCGCCGCCGGGCACGAACATCTTGAGCTCGTGACCCTCGCGGATTCCTCGACAGAAATTGTCACCGTAGAAGAGGTCGCGGAAGGTGGTGACACCCTGTTCGATCTCGTAGACACCGGGCCGGTTGACGTGGCCAGACACCGCAATAAGACGGGTTCCCGGCGAAGCCTCGGAGCCGTAGGTCTTGTACAGGTCGGCGCCATTGTTCATGAGCCAGGGCAGGTTGGCCAGGGTCTCGACGTTGTTGACGATGGTCGGTTGGCCGTAGAGGCCAATCGCGGCCGGAAAGTAGGGGGGCTTGAGACGAGGCATGCCCCGGTTGCCTTCGAGCGACTCGATGAGCGCCGTTTCTTCGCCGACGATGTAGGCACCCGCGCCCCAGGTGAGGGTGATATCGACGCTGAACTCGGTGCCCAAGATATTCTTGCCGACATAGCCCTTGGCGTACGCCTCATTGAGGGCAATCGCTATGCGTTCCTGCGCCAAGGCCATCTCGCCCCGGACATAGAGGAAACACTGGGCGAGGCCGAGCGCGTAACAAGCGATCAGGCAGCCTTCGATGAGCTGGTGGGGGTCACGCTCCATGAGGAGGCGATCCTTGTAGGTGCCCGGTTCGGACTCATCGCCGTTGACCACGAGGTAGTACGGGAACTTGCCGGGAGGCATGAAGCCCCACTTGACACCCGCCGGGAAACCGGCGCCACCGCGACCGAGCACCGTGGCGTCGCGCACTTCTTGATGCACGGCGGCCGGGGTGCGGTCCATGGCACTACGGAGCCCGTCGTAGGCACCCGTCGCTTCGGCCCGTTCGAGAGTGAAGGAATCCTCGTGCGGGAATCGCGAGGTGACGATCTTCGGCCCGTCGTTGTCGACATAACCGGGAGCGTGAGGGACGTAGGCGTGCGTAGGCATCAGGCGTCGCCTTCTTTGTTGTCGCCGCCGTCGACGGACCCCACAGCCTCATCGGCGCGATTTCGAGCCAACCAGACCGGCTCCGCAGTTGCTTGTTCCGGCGGAACGATTCCGGCGAGGCGATCGGCGGGGATCGTCTGACGCACGGCGCCGAGAGTGCCGTGTTCGGGAATGTCGTCGGTGCGGCCGTGACGGATGTCGTCGATGAGCGCGTCGAAGTCGGATTCAGTGACACGCAGGCGGTAGCGATAGTTGACTGACAGGCAGGGCGCCTCGGTGCAGGCGGCGATGCACTCGACGTCTTCGATGGTGAACATGTCGTCCGCGGTGGTGCCGCCGGCCTTCACGCCGAGAGTCTTCTCGGCATGGGCAAGGAGTTCTTCGCCGCCGAGCAACTGGCACGAGAGGTTGGTGCACACGTTGACGACGTACTTGCCCACGGGATGGAACTTGAACATCTCGTAGAACGTGCCCGTGCCCTTCACCTCAGCCGGAGTGGTGTCGGTGAGTTCGGCAATGTGGCGCATGGCCTCGTCGGTAATCCAGCCGTTCTGCTCTTGGGCAAGGTGCAGCAGCGGGATCAGGGCCGACTTCGGACGCGGATACCGGGAGATGATGTCCGCGGCGATCGCCGCATTGGCATCAGAGAAACGTGACATCAGCGATCAACCTCTCCCATGATGGGATCAACCGATGAAATAATTGCGACACCGTCGGCCACAAGGCCGTCCTTCATCAGGTGGGGCATCGTCTGCAGATTGATAAACGACGGACCGCGGACATGCATGCGGTACGGGGTGGAGGTGCCGTCGCTCACGATGTACACACCAAGCTCGCCCCGAGGCGACTCGACACAGGCATACGCCTCGCCGACCGGAACCTTGAACCCCTCGGTGAAGATCTTGAAGTGATGGATAAGCGCTTCCATCGACTGATCGATGCGCACTCTCGGCGGAGGGGTGACCTTCTTGTCTTGCACCCGATAGTCGCCCGACGGCATCTTCGCCAGAATCTGCGCCACGATCTTCATGGACTCGCGAATCTCGTTGAGACGGATAGCGAAGCGGTCGTAGCAATCGCCGTAGGTGCCGACGATGACGTCGAAGTCGAGCTGGTCGTAGGCGAGGTAGGGCTCGTCGCGACGGAGGTCCCAGGCGTAACCGGTGGACCGCAGCAACGGACCTGTCGCCGAGAGGGCGAGGGCCTCGTCGGCGTTCATCGCACCCACACCCTGCAACCGCTCACGCCAGATGGGCTGACCGGTCATCAAGATGTCGTATTCGGCGAGCCGGGGCTCGGTGATATCGAGGATGCGCTGGACTTCGTCTTCCCAACCATCAGGCAGATCGGCGGCAACACCGCCGGGCCGGATGTAGTTGTGGTTCATCCGCAAACCGGTGACCATTTCGAAGAAGCGCAGGACCTCTTCGCGTTCACGCCAGCCATAGATCATCATCGACACAGCACCAAGGTCCATGCCGTTAGTCGCCATGAAGAGGAGGTGCGACGACATGCGGTTGAGCTCGCACATCAGCATCCGGATCCAGGTGGCCCGTTCGGGCACCTCGATGCCGAGAAGTTTCTCCGTGGCGAGCGAGAACGCCAGTTCGCTAAAGAGCGGGGCGGCGTAGTCCATGCGGGTGACGTTGGTAACGCCCTGAAGATAAGTGAGCTGCTCGGCCTGCTTCTCCATCCCGGTGTGGAGATAGCCGATTACCGGCTTCGACCGCAGAACGGTTTCGCCTTCCATCTCGAGCATGAGGCGAAGCACACCGTGGGTGGACGGGTGCGACGGGCCCATGTTGAGCAGGACCCGCTCGTCGTCGTCGGCGGTGTCGGGGTTGTTCCCGATCTCGGCGGCTTCGGCCTCGGAAAGACGAAGGACAGCAGAATCTTCACCGCGGCGGCGGACGCGTTCGGCGGTCATGGCTGAACTCTCGCCTTCTGGCTGCGCACCGCACGGCTCATCGGACGTTGCTCGCAGCCTTGAACTGGACGGGGATCGAACCCACGGCGTAGTCCTTCCGAAGCGGGTGGCCCACCCAGTCTTCCGGCATCAGGATGCGGCTCATGTCGGGGTGGTCGGCAAACTCGATGCCGAACATGTCGAACACCTCACGCTCAAGCGCCTCGGAGCCAGGCCAGAGATCAAAGAGTGAGGGGATAACCGTGTCGTCGACGGGGACCTGCGCGCGGAGGCGGATGCGCTCGCCGGAGGTGTGGTTGATGAGCTGGGCGACGATCTCGAACCGCTCCGCCGCAAGTCCGTCGGGCAGCGCGCGAGGAGCAGCGAAGGTGAGATAGTCGACCGCGGTGAGATCAATGAGCTGATCGAAACCGTCGGCTTCGGCCGCGGTGGCCGTATCGAGATAGGACGCGCGGGTGCAGTGCAACACGACATCGGTTGCGGCGGAATCAACGATGGCGCCGTAGCGGAGTTCGTGGTCGGGGCCGGCAACTTCGGCCGCGTCGTCGGTGGCATCTTCCGCCGTGCGGTCTTCGTCACTCATCGTCAGCCTCCGATGGTGAGGCTGGCACTCTGGCCGTCGCGCTGTTCGATGACGAGTCCGGCGCCGGCGCCCGTCGCTTCGCGACGGTTAAGGATCTCGCCAGTACCGATCTGTTCGTGCAGCGTAAAGATGGCGTGCATGAGAGTTTGGGGACCGGGCGGGCAGCCGGGGGCGTAGACATCAACCGGGACGATCTGGTCGACGCCTTGCACGATGGCGTAGTTGTTGAACATGCCGCCACTGGAGGCGCATACACCCATGGAGATGACCCACTTGGGTTCCATCATCTGGTCGTAGACCTGACGAAGAATCGGCGCCATCTTCTGCGACACACGGCCGGCCACAATCATGAGGTCAGCCTGGCGAGGTGAGGCCCGGAAGGTCTCCATGCCGTAACGGCCAATGTCGTAGTGCGCCGCGCCACTCGCCATCATCTCAAGCGCGCAACAAGCGAGACCGAAAGTGGCGGGCCAAAGGCTGCGCTTCCGAGCCCACTGGATCAGCGATTCGACATTGCCGGTGATGAAGTTGTGTTCAAGACCCTCAAGGCCGTCGCTGGCGATATCAGCGGTGTCACCAATGATTGGTAGACGCGGCATCAGGCAGCTTCTCCGGCGTCGACTTCGTCAACGTCGTTGGCCATCGGGGCCGGGCCGCGGTCTTCAAGGCCAACTCGGCGAATCGTCGTTTCGGTCGTGCGCGCGGGTGACAGCATCCCCGAGGGGGCATTTGTCTGCTTCAGCGGACCCCATTCGAGGGCGCCGTTGCCGATGAGGTAGATGAACGACTCAAACACGGCGAACGAGAAGATCAGGATCAACCCCAGGCCGAAGACTCCGAGGCCGCCATAGGCCACGGCCCAAGGGTAAAAGAAGATGATCTCGATGTCGAAGACGATGAAGATCATCGCAACAAGGAAGAACCGCACCGGGAAACGTTCGGGGGTTTCACGGGTGGGAACGATGCCGCACTCGTAAGGCGCTTGCTTAGCTTCGGACGGATTTCGGGGTGCGAGGAGACCGGACGCCACGAAGCTCCCGGCGGCAAATGCTGCGGCGAGAACAAAGAGCGCCAGCAGCGGGAGGTACTGGCCGAGCATGAGTTACTGAGCCCCGTCGAGTTCGGCTCGGCGCGCCATCGAGACCTTGTCACGCTCGTGGAGCATGTAACACAAAGCGAGGAAGATCAGCAGCGAGCCGATAGTGACGAGGGCGGGAACCTGGCGAAGGTTGCCAAGGTTGCGGATCATCACGACGGACACAATCGGTTCGTCGCGGTCGGCCACGGTGCGCTGCGGTGCTTGGCCGGGAAGGTTGTCGAGGGAGTCCGCGGTAACGGCCTGGAGTTGGATGATCGCGTAACCCGTCGGGTGTTTGATCGTGAGTGCCGAAGTGACCTGTTGCGAGATTCGGTCCCATCGACTTGGGTCGTCGGGCAGGCTGCCCTTACCGCCCGAGGCGAAGCCGTTGAGGATACGGAACTCGCCCTGGCCGCGGAAGTCGTAGTCGCCGCTTTCGATGATGAAGGCAATAGCCGATGCCTGCGCTTCACCCATCTCGGCGGTGGAGAGCAAGCGCCACGGACCAAGTTCGTCGTATTCAGGCACCAAGCCCGGCGCGACGGCGGCGAGTTCAGAGAGGGTAGTGGCTTCGTTCTTGGCGTGTTCTTCCGCCGCGAACGCCTCGATATCGGCCGGGTTGTCGAAACCCTGCGTCTGATCGGGCGTCAAATCGGCAACGGTGACAGCACCGAACTCGACCCAGGCGGTACGGATCTCATTGACTCGTCCGATGTCAGCGACGGTGACCAACGATTCCCAGCCATCAGCAAAGACGGCTTCGCCGAATTCTTCGACAAGATCATCATGCGCGACGGTGACCACTTCGAAGGCCACGGGAAGGTTCTCAGACTGGAGGTCCTCGGCAACATCGGTCGCGGCGAGATCAAGGTGGATTCCGTCGTTGGCATCGACGATCTCTAGTTCTTCAAAAACAGGGCGGTCACCGGCGTAGCCGATGCCGTAGATCCACCAGACCGATCCCATGATCGCCATCCAGCCGAAGAAGGCAGCGCCCGAGAGCAGGGTGCCAAGACGGGGGCCGGAGTTCGTCGATAGGACCAGCCACACCGAGCCCATAAGGACGACAATGCCCGTCAGGACGGCCATGAAGCCGCGAATTTCAGGGTCCCAGGCGAGCCCAGCGATAAGGTCGAGCATCTGCATCAGAGGTTCCTCTCGAACGCCACAATGGCATCGATCTGATCAGAGTTGAGTTGAGCGTCATAAGGGGCTTCCGCATCGTTGGCGATGCCCGGGCCGACGGCCGCTGACTCGGAGCGAGCAGCCCAGCCGGGCATCTGGCCGTTACCGCCGGAGCCGCCACGACCAAACGGCTGACCGATGGCCTGGCCGTTTTCGATGAACTGGGCGTGGGTGCGAACCGTGAAGAATTGATCCCTGGTGGACTCACCGGTGAGTCGTTTACCGAAGAAGCCGCCACCGTCGACATAACCATCGGGCAGAACCGACTTGGTGGTGCCATTCGCCCGGACGGTGAACCGTTCGGCGGCACCGAAGCTAAAGCCGTAAGTGTGGCAGCGAGCGCAACTGTAGGTGCCGGCTGCGGCCGGGTTGTTAAACAAGAAGCTTCCGTAGATCCGGTAGTTCTCGACGTTCGGCACGGTGCTTTCCTCGTCGGAAAGCATGGTGAGGGCCGCCCAACGAAGCGCTTCCTCTTGACCCTCGCCACCAAGAGAAGGATTCTCGTCGAGCGCCATCATGGTTGCGGTGTCGGCGGTGGCCTGCGCTTCGGCCAACCATTCGGCGGCATCGGCGCTGACCTGATCGCCGCCCGCTAGGAACGCGGCCGAAACGGCAGCGGCGGCGGTACCGAGAGTGTCGCAGAGGGCGAGTTCTTCAAGCGCTTCCGCGTCGGCCCCCGCTTCGAATTCAGACCGGTCGGCGATCGTGGCCTCGTTGGCATCCTCGGCCGGCACACCGAGATAGTCGTCACAGTCGACATCGGGACCCTCGACCGCGAGCGTGGCTTCCAATTGATCAGTGTCGGCGTCGCGAATCGCGTCGACGTGAGCGCCGGTGAAGACATAGTCGCCAGCGTCGTCGGTGCCGTTAATGACATAGTCCTCGGCCTGGGTGACGAGGCCGCTTTCGACCTGTTCCGCCATGGTGTCGCCATCGAGGGCGATCGACCGGAGGTAGAACATCACTTCTTCGAGTTGCTGGTCGGTGAGCGGGCCGCCGCCGCCAGCACCCCAGGCGGGCATGACGCCATTACGCCCAAAGTTGAGCGTGTGGAGGATCTCGTCGTCTGAGAAGCGAGACATCACCGTGTTGAGCGCGGGTGCTCGCCACACGACCTGAGCGATGAAGCCGCCGTCGTCATCGGTGAGTGAGGTGGTGACCGAGCCGCCGACGCCACCAGCACCGTGGCAGTTCACACACTGAGCACCTTCGGTGTAAATGCTCTCCCCGCGATTCGTAAAGATGCGGGCAGTGTCGACGTTGAGTCCTTCTTCACGGCCGGGTTCGCCCAGCCAGTAAAAGGGCAAGGCGACTGCGATGATCGTGAGCATGACCAGGTTGGCCATGAGTGCGAGGTCGAGACGTCGACCTTCAAGGTCCTCGTCGAGCAGCGCAGGGCTGCGGTTGGCCGCCAACTCGATCTCTGACCCGACTTCGGCTTTCGCCGAACGGATGTTGAAGAAGATGTAGGCGATCCCACCGAGGAAGACGATCGCCAAAATGACGAGTCCGAGGGTTCGTTGTGTAGAAGCGGCAAGCAGCATGCGCGAAGAAATGAGTCTCGAGAGTGTCTGGACGGGAACGGAAAGAGGTTACTAGTGGGTGGATTGACCGATGCAGTTCGGCCCTTCGGCCTCCTGCCCAGTCGTGTTGGTGCCGATAGCGGGACCTTGGATGATGGTGCCGGTGTCGACAGTAAGTGAACCGTCGGCACCGACGGTCATTGCGAAGCGATCCATACCGCGAGGGGCCGGGCCGCCTCGCTTTTCGCCCACCTGGTTGTATTGCGAACCGTGGCAGGGGCACTCGAACCACTGGGAAGTGTCGCAGCTCGGCACTCGGCAACCCAGGTGAGGGCACTTCTGGTAGAGGGCAACGATGCCACCGTCGAGACCGAGCTTAGGACCGACGGTCATGCCGGAAAGCTCGGGGGTGGAGTAAACGGACTCGGCCTTTTCGATGGAGCCGTTGGGGTACTCGGTGAGCCAGAGGCGACCGTCGGCTCGATACAAGAAACCGTTGTTCGCCCTGATTTGACCGAGCAGATCGGGGATTTGGCCAACCTTGATGGCCGAGCCGAAACCGCCGCCAAGTTGCGGCCACAAGAAGGCAATACAGGCCGCACCAAAGCCGCTGAGACCAAGGGCGAACATCAGCACGATCGAGCGATTGAAGAACTGGCGACGAGTGACGCCAATCTGCTCAGGGTCAAGTGGCACAAACGGCGCCAGCGGAGGGCCTTGTGCGGCAAGCACGAGCTCCTTCGAGACGTTCTTGCGTTCGAGGACTGCAGCCTTCTCGACCTGCTTGCCGGTGAGCTCCGCTTCGGACCCAAGAGCGGCACTGGCCGCGTCGCGCTTCTGCGTCTCACGGGAGAGCATTCCAACGGCTTCGTCAGCCTGACGCGAGCGCATGACAGCACCCACGGCCACAACCGCCAGCACGACGATAATGATGATTCCGATTGTGAATTCCATTTAGTTGCCTCCTCGGTTTTCCATCACAGCTCGAAGAAGAGTCCGGCTTCCCAAGGGAAGACGAAGTTGAATCCGGGTCCACGGAAGAACGAACCAATCATGACGAGCACTGCCCAGAACATCAGGTGAATCGTCATAAGGGAAACCGCAAATTTGCGATCTTCTGGTTTGTTCGAAGGGTTCTTGTCGATATACGGCGCCAGGATCAGCAAAAACAGGCCAATCCCGGGAATGGTCACACCGGCGACCATCGGATGGAACATTGTGAGCAATTCCTGCAGACCAAGGAAGTACCAGGGGGCCTTCGATGGGTTCGGGGTCTCGTTGAAGTTGGCGAGCTCGAGCAACGGAGCATTCACGAAGATCGAGAAGATCAGCGTGAAGGCCGTGATGAAGAGCGCGGCGGCGAACTCGATAACGAGAAGGTGAGGCCAGACATGGACCTTGTCCATCGGCTTGGACTTGACATCTTGGATCGAGCCCGACTTGACGACAGTGAGGAGGCGCTGGGTGTGGCCGCCGGGACCAGTGACAAGCGGGGCGGCTGCAGCAGGGGCGACCGGAGCGGCGGCCGGAGCGGCGGTGACCACGGCGCTGCCGGCGTCGCCATCGGCCTTGGTCTTCGCTGCCTTCGAACGTTCGAGCAGGTGCGCCGGAATCTTTGACGCGGCCTTCTCCTGCTCAGCCGACAATTCGGCTTCGGCTGGGGCAGGCGCCTCTCCGGTCTCTTTGGCGGCAGCGGCTTTGGCGCGGGCCTCTTCGGCGCGCTTCCTCAGGTGTTCGGGTACTTCAGTCATGTCGTGATCTCCCCTGGCCTACAACGGACCCGAGATTCCGCCGTCCTTGCGCACCCGCCAGAAGTGAATCGCCAAGAAGATGACGAGCACAAACGGGAGCATGAGGACGTGGAGCACGTACCAACGCAACAAAGTGTCAGTGCCGATTTCGACGCCGCCAAGCAGCACGAATCTCACTTGATCACCAAAGACAGGGGTGTAGCCCATCATGTTCGTTCCCACCGTTACCGCCCAAAGCGCCAGCTGATCCCATGGCAGCAAGTAGCCGGTGAACGAAAGCAGAAGGGTGAGCATCAACAAGATGACGCCGATCACCCAGTTGAACTCACGCGGCGGCTTGTAGGCGCCGTGGTAGAAGACGCGTGCCATGTGCAAGAACACCGTGAGCACCATGAGGTGCGCGCCCCAACGATGCATGTTTCGCACGAGCAGACCGAAAGTAACGGAGGTCTGCAGCGTATAGATGTCGTCCCAGGCCGCAGCTGCGGTAGGGCGGTAGAAGAACATCAAGAAGATGCCCGTGACCGTGAGCAAAATAAAGAGAAAGAAGCTCAGCCCGCCCAGGCAGAGGGTGTACGAAACCTTCACTGCGTGGCGCTTCACCTTCACCGGGTGGAGGTGGTACATGACCGAGTTCATGATTACGTACGAGCGGTTACGAGGGCTATCGGTGTAGCCCTTCCGGAAGACCGAACCCGGACGGAAGATTGAGCTCCAGGCCTGGCTGGAAACGATGTTTTCGCCGAGTTGGGACATGAAATCCTGCATCCGCTGCGGGAGCGGTTTTTGGATTTCGTCGTCGGTGTCAGTCGCCATGATGCGTCAGTTCTCCTGCGGTGCCCGGCACTAGCCGAGGCGCATTCCGTATCCGTAGCCGTGGGTGTTGGTCCGTTGGTGTGAGTCGCCGGCCGCGGCGGGATCGCCGATCTTGCCGAGGATGATCACACCAGTGGGGCAACGATCAACGCAGAGTGCGCAACGAGTGCACACGTCGTCGTCAATCGTAAAGATCACATGATCGTTGGGGTCGAGCCCGGGCAGCTCCGTACCGATCGCTTCGTCGATCGCATCGGGGCGCACCATGAAGATGCACTTCCACGGGCAAATGTCGACGCAGCCTTCGCACATGATGCATTCGGCTTGGTCGATATGAATGAACTGCTTGGGCTTTACCGCTTGGCTCAGCCACGCCGCGTCGACTTCCTGAAGGATGTAATCGTCGCGGAACTCCGGCATGGGCGGGTTTGCGTCGGTCGTGGTCACGACGAACTCCCCTCCTTCACCAGAGGACGACCGAAGGCCGAACGAGCGGGCGCCTTCTCTTCTTGCGCCTTGCCGCGATTCTGCCAGACGCCCCACAGCCAGATGTTGCCACCGAGCATGACGCCATAGATGCCGACCGCTATCAGGTGCTCAATCACTTGGTAGTTGAGAGTGACCGGGTTCCAGCCCTCGGGCTGGGGCTTCAAGAAGCCGCCGGGGCCGTGCAGGAACTTGTCGGTTCGCCAGTTGAGTTCGTTTTCAGCCCACACCAACCACTGGTGAGGCACGACGCCATACGCCCAGAACATGAGGAAGAACACGACGAACGCGCCAAGCATGGCCTCGCCCCACGTATGGGGTTGACCAACTGGACGCCGCTTCGAATACGCGACGATGCCCCAGACGAGTAGGGCGGTAATGATCACAGAAAGAGTGAAGGCGACCACGATCGGCTCCTGAGGCAGTCGCGGATTCAAGAACTTCGTGAATCCACGCACAAGTGTAGACCCGGACCAGCATGGCCCTCGGGTTGGGTGAAGTTTTACCACGCGAAAATGTCAGAGAACCCAATCCGGCGGGGGAGAATTCAGACACATCGACAGGTTCCGTCCCCAAGTTGTTCCAACGTGGGACACTGCCTCTATCCTGACACGGTCTGTGGCCGCGTAGATTCGTTCTGCGTCGGGCACAACCCTTTTCTAGCCATGACCCCGCACCGGAGACGACGGTGACCGAAGTACCCGAGCATCTGCTCAAGATGTCCGCAGCAGCCCGACTCCGCCTTACCGGCGTGGGCGGCGATACCGCTGGCACCGACGACGCCCCTGCAGCCGCGGCTGCCCCGGCGTCTACCTCCCCTGTTCCGGCAGCCGCTGCGCTGCCGGCCGAACCGGAGCCGAAGCCTGAGCCAATCCCCGACAACGAGTTGGTTGCTGCTGCCAAGGCGCGCAAGACCATCCCGGTGTGGGTCATGCCCGTGCTGTTGTTCCTGCCGATCTGGGCGATCTACTACGTCGGTTATCTCGAGAACCCGCCTGTCACCGGAGGCCTCGCCTTCGAAGGCGCAGAAGTCTACGTAACCGGCGGTTGTGCCGGTTGCCACGGTGGTGGTGGCAGCGGCGGCACTGGTCGTCAGCTCAACGACGGTGAAGTGCTTCGCACCTTCCCCGCGTTTGAAGAGGGCGGCTACGACGGTCTCGCTGGCCACATTTCCTGGGTTGCCAACGGCACCGATGGCACCCGGGTGCTGGCCGAAGGCAACACCTACGGCGACCCCGATCGCGAGAATGGCGCCCACGTGTTCGGTGAAGACGGGGCCATGGGCGCGTTTGGTTCACTCGGCCTTGAAGGTATTGCTGCCGTTGTCTTCCACGAACGCGCACAGTTCGGCGGCGAACTCATCGACGCCGACCAAGTAATCGAAGAACTTGAGGTTCTCGAAGAACTCGTAAATGTCGCTGAAGAAGAAGGCATCGACACCTTCTTGGGCATGAGCGAAACCGAGATCCACGATCTTCTTCAGATCGCTCGCGGCCAGCTCAACGACGAGGCGTAAGCCGTTCTCGGAGCGTTGCGGCCAGCGCCGCTTGCTCCGAATCCCTCGTCAACATCTCGATCTTCGCTTTCACCGTCGCGTCCTCGATCGGCCAACCAAGCACCCACGCCGTGAATGTCTCGGCGAGGTCTTCGTGAGCGGCCGTCGACGCGTAGTCGTTGGCAAAGTCATCCTCGAGGGTGCTCGCCACGTCCTCGGGCCAGAACCGCTCGGCGAATCGGGTCAGGATCGTGTCGGCCTCGGCACACCCCAACGAGATCGCGACGCCCGAACACGCATCGACCCCACCAAACGTGAACACGTCGCGGTCGAGCGTGATCGCGTGGGAGAGCTCGTGGACGATTGTCTCTTCGATGAGCGGTCGGTCGTCGATGTCGGCAATGTCGAGACTGAGGATCCAGCCCCCCGTGGCTGAAGGATGGACCACACCGACAAGCCCGCGTGACTCTTCGCGAACTACGGAGAGCTGGGCGAGCCGATCGCGTTGATCAGCGGGCCAGGAGGCGTCGACGATGGCCCACATCGCCGCAAGCTCGCCGTTGACGATCACCACATCCCCGACGCGCCCAACCACTTGGCGGTAGGAGACGCTCTCAACAATGCGGGCGGTGTCGTTGCCGAGCTCCACCGCTGCGGTGCCAAGCTGTGTGGCCGGCACATCGTTGTCCCACGGGGCGGCAATGTTCACCGCCGCGACAAGTCCCACACCTGCCGCAAGTCCAGTGATCCAAGCACGTCTACTAAGCATGTTCTCCGTCCACTCCAGAGAGTAGAGACTGCACCGCCCTCCTCTCCATGAGTCATCTGGACCACTCATGCCGCTCGTCCGCGGAATGGCACCCGTGTCGCCGCTTCAGCCGCGAGACTGATGGCGGCGATTCTTTCCTCCGAAGGTGAACAGCGTGGACATCACAACAACGCAAGAGTGGGCTGCGATCACGGCCCACGCCACAGGATTCGACGGGTTGGACCTGCGACGGCTGTTCGCTGACGACCCCGGTCGCGCCGACGCTATGACCTTGTCCGTCGGTGATCTCGTGGTCGATATGTCGAAGCATCGGGTGACCGCGCCCATCCTCGCCGACCTCGTCGCGCTGGCCGAATGCGCCGGGCTTCCTGACCGCATCGAGGCGATGCTCCGCGGCGACAAGATCAACGGCACCGAAGACCGGGCCGTCCTCCACACCGCCTTGCGCGCCGCGAAAGACCGTGTGGTGGAGATCGACGGTCCCGATGGCGTCAAACACAATGTGGTCACTGACGTCCACGTCGTGCTGAGTCGAATGGCCGCTTTCACCGACCGGGTGCGAGACGGCGACTGGACCGGTCACACCGGGCTCCCCATCACCAACATCGTCAACATCGGAATCGGCGGCTCCGACCTCGGCCCGATGATGGCCTACGAAACACTCGCCGCGTTCCGCCACCCGCGCCTGCGCTGCACGTTCGTCTCCAACGTCGACGGCAGTGACATCGTTGCCGCGCTCGCCGATCTCGATCCGGCCACCACCCTCGTCGTGATCTCCTCAAAGACGTTCACCACGCAGGAGACCCTGACCAACGCCCATTCGGCGCGCACCTGGCTCGTCAATGCGCTCGGCCCTGATGCCGTTGCGAAACACTTCGTCGCCGTTTCGACCAACACCAACGCGGTCAGCGCCTTCGGTATCGACACCGCCAACATGTTCGGCTTCTGGGATTGGGTCGGCGGCCGCTTCTCGGTCGACAGCGCTATTGGATTATCACTGATGCTCTCGATAGGCGCTGGTGCGTTCGACGAATTCCTCGGGGGGTTCCGCACCGTCGACGAACATTTCGCGGCCGCTCCACTCGACCGCAACGTCCCCGCCCTTCTCGGGCTCATCGAGGTCTGGTATCGGACGTTCAACAAACTGCCGACGCGTGCGGTCCTCCCCTACTCGCGTTACCTCCATCGATTCCCGGCTTACCTCCAGCAGCTCGACATGGAAAGCAACGGCAAGCGCGTTCGGGCCGACGGCGAACCAGTCACCTACGAGACCGGACCCATCGTGTGGGGTGAGCCGGGCACAAATGGCCAGCACTCGTTCCATCAGCTCCTTCACCAGGGCACCACCATCGTGCCGACCGACTTCATCGTGATGGGCACTCCCGACCATGTCGACGACAACTTCCCCGACCTCGGGGATCATCACGACCTGCTCGCGGCGAACTGCTTCGCCCAATCCGAAGCCCTGGCGTTTGGAAAGACGGCCGCTGAAGTCGCCGAAACCGAGACCGATCCGGAACTCATCTCGCACCGCACGTTCCCCGGCAACCGTCCGTCGACAACGATCATGGCACCCGCGCTCACGCCGGCCGTTCTGGGCCAACTCATTGCCCTCTACGAGCATCAGGTCCTCACCCAGGGGGTCGTGTGGGGCCTGAACTCGTTCGATCAATGGGGCGTCGAACTCGGCAAGGTATTGGCCGCCGCGATCGTGCCCGAGCTCGCCGACACCGTCCCGCCCGCCCTCACCCATGACACGTCGACCAATGCCCTCATCAGCCGCTACCGAGCGATGCGGGGTCGCTGAACAGCGGCGCGAACTCGTGCGCCGCCGTTCTGAACGGTTCGTCGCGGTTTAGCGACCGACGATGAGCTGGAACTCGACGATGCCCTCGTCGGCGACCGACACAACGATCGACGCTGATGGCGGCGTGATACCGAAGTCTTGCCAAACAATCTCGGTGCTGCCAACGATCACGCCAAAGCCATCGTCGCGGACATTGGCATCGATGCTGAACGTGACCGGATTGGTGACACCCGCCACGGTGAGGTTGCCCTCGATCGAGAAGGTTTGAGCGGCACCGCCGACCTCAAGGCCGGAGAGATCCAGTCCGCCATCGAAGGTGAACGTAGACGTGGGAAAGTCGGAAGCGCCAATGGCACTCCGGATGGCGTTCTCACGGCGGCCGTCGTTCGACAAGATCGAGGTCATGTCGACAGTGATCTCCGCGCCACTCAGCTGGTCGCCTTCGATCGTGACGGAGCCGGTGACTCCGCCCGAACGACCAACGGCGGTGGTGTCACCCGTCACCAGTTCTTCCTCGACCCGGAAACCGGCGAAACTGCCGCTCGCGGTTTCAAAGTCGAAGTTGCCGATCTCCGCATCGACCGTCCACACACCATTGATGCCGTCGGCCGGCACGGTAGGAGCCGTCGTCACCTCCAGAACATCATCGGCTGGCGTCTCTTCAGCCAAGACCTGATCGAGATCGTTGTTCGCGGCCAAGTTGGTGGCCTCGTCGGGAGCGTCGCCCTTCAGGAACAGGAACCACACGGCAACCGCAAGGATCACCACACCCACAATTCCGCCACCGAGTAGATACTTTTTGTTCATCGTTGCTCCTTGAGAGATTTGTTGGACGCCCGTTCGTGAAGTCAAGCGCTGCGGTTCGCGACTTTGGTAAGAAATCAGAGATTCTTTGCGACAGAACGCGCGGCATCGATCGTGGCCGCGATCTCGTCCTTACCGTGGGCAAGCGATGGAAACAGCGCCTCGAAGGCGCCGGGAGCGAGAGCGACCCCGGCATCGAGCATTCCGTGGAAGAAACGTTCGTAGACGCCGTTCTCACAGATGGCCTTCGCCTCATCGAAGTTCGTCGGCAACGTGGCGCCAAAGAACAGACCGACGAGAGGCCCCACGCGCGGCACCGTCGCCGTGACACCGGCGTCCGCAAAGGCGGCGGCCAGGCCCGCCTGCAATTGTGCGGCCGTGGCTTCGAGTTGGGCGTAGGCCGCGCGGGTGAGCTGTTCGAGTTGGGCCAGGCCGGCCGCCATCGCGATCGGGTTCCCCGAGAGGGTGCCGGCTTGGTACACCGGACCGAGCGGCGCGAGATGCGACATGATCTCGCCCGACGCGCCAAACGCGCCGACCGGTAGACCGCCGCCAATCACCTTGCCGAAGCACCAGACGTCGGGCTTTACGCCCGACCATTCGGCCGCCCCGCCGAAGGCCAGCCGGAAGCCGGTGATGACCTCATCGAATACCAGCAGGGCACCCACTTCATCGCAGGCATCGCGCAGCCCCTGCAGGAATCCGGGGGCGGGCTCGATCAGTCCCATGTTGGCAGCGACTGGTTCGACAATCACACAGGCAACGGTGTCATTGAGCTCAGGGATCACGTTGTAAGGCGCCACCGTGGTGTCGGCCACTGCGCCGGCGGTAACTCCTTCGGAGCCCTTCAGTCCCTGCTGAGCGACGCCTGAGCCGCCGGCTACAAGAAGGGCGTCGGAGTGGCCGTGATAGTTGCCCGCGAACTTGACGATCCGGTCGCGACCCGTCGCACCGCGGGCGAGACGGATAGCCGTCATGGTTGCCTCAGTGCCCGACGACACCATTCGCACCATGTCGATGCCCTCGATCCGGCGACAGATCTCCTCGGCGAGCAAGACCTCGCCCTCAGTGGGCGCGCCATAACTCGTGCCCCGGATGGCGGCGTCGCGAACCGCCGCGGTAATCACGGGATGGGCGTGGCCGAGAATGCCCGGTCCATAACTCATCACGTAGTCGATATAACGAGTGCCCTCGACGTCTTCGATATATGCACCCTCCGCTTTCGCCACGAAATAGGGCGTGCCTCCCACGGAACCAAAGGCTCGTACCGGCGAGTTGACCCCACCTGGGATAACCGCCTGGGCGCGCTCGAAAAGGGATTCGTTGGTGTTGCTCATGAAGACGCCTACTGCATTCCCTCGGCGAGCAGCCGAGCGAAGTAGGTGAGAATCAGGTCGGCGCCGGCCCGCTTGATAGCCAGCGTGTGTTCGAAGGCGACGGCTTCGAGATCAAGCCAGCCGCGTTCGGCGCCGGCGTGGACCATCGCGTATTCACCGCTCACGTGGTACGCCGCGATCGGAATGTCGACCTCGGCGCGAGCCCGGGCGATTACATCGAGATAGGGCATCGCCGGCTTGACCATTACGATGTCGGCGCCCTCGGCAATGTCTTCGCGGATCTCTTCCATCGCCTCACGGGCGTTGGCAATGTCTTGTTGGTAGCCCTTCCGGTCGCCGCCGTCGGCGATCGTGACGTCGACCGCATCGCGGAACGGGCCGTAGAGCGCGGTGGCGTACTTGGCGGCATATGCCAGGATCGCGATGTCGTCGAACCCTTCCTCATCGAGGGCTTCGCGAATCGCGAAGACCTGGCCGTCCATCATCCCGCTGGGAGCCACGATGTCCGCACCGGCCTTGGCCTGGGCCACGGCAATCTGCTCGTAGAGCTCGAGCGTGGCGTCATTGTCAGGCTGACCCGATCCGTCGAGCACTCCACAGTGTCCATGGTCGGTGTATTCGTCGACGCAGAGATCGGCACACAAGACCAAGTCGTCGCCATGGTCGTCGCGGAGATCCTGCAGGGCGAGCTGGACGATGCCATCCGGGTTCCAGGCTTCGGAACCGTGGGCATCCTTGCGCTCCGGCACACCAAAAAGGATGACCGACGGAACGCCGAGGTCCTTCAGTTGGCGCACCTCTTCACGTAACGAAGCCCGAGAGTGCTGGAACTGGCCCGGCAGCGAATCAATCGGCCGGGCTTCATCGATGCCTTCGCGCACGAAGAGCGGCGCAATCAGGTCGTCGGGGTGGAGACGGGTCTCGGTGACCATCCGGCGCAAGGCGGGGGTCCGTCGGAGTCGGCGCAGACGCCGTTGAGGAAAGCTCACCCCGTAAGGCTACCCATGACCAGTCCCGAGCCCATTTCGCGCCGCCGTTTGAATCCACCCAGGTTCTGTGAACGGAAACTGCACGCATAGGACAGTTTCCGTTCACTCCACATTGCGGGGGAGGCCGAAACGTTCGAACGGGAAGTCGGTGAGGGAGTCGAGGATGAGGTCGGCGTTGGTCGGCTTGTCGAGGGCCGTGATGCCGTTGGGGACAACCACACAGGTCATGCCCGCGGCTTTGGCGGACGCACATCCGTGTTTGGAGTCTTCGATCGCCACTGCACCCGTGGGGTCGATGTCGAGCGCTGCGGCGGCCGCGAGAAAAAGGTCCGGCGCCGGTTTGCCGCGATCGACATGGTCGCGGGTGCGCACGGCGACGAAGTGTTCGATCAGACCCAGGCGCCTCAAGTGGGGCTCGACCCACGCGGTCGGCGAACTGCTCGCCACCGCGAGCGGGACGCCCGCCGCGTTGGCTGCCGTAATCACGGCCAGGACACCGGGAAAGGTGTCCATCCGGTCGTTCCAGTTTTCCCGGGTGCGGGCCGCCTCGGCGACGATTGCATCGTCGGGCGGATGGCCCAACGCATCGGACAACAACTCGGGCAGCGACTTGTTGTCGGCGAGGCCGATGCCCTTCACCCAATCGGTGAGGGCAAAGTCCAACCCGTGCGCCTGAAACGCATCACGAGCGACCTCGTAGATCGGCCACTCCGTGTCGGCGATGGTGCCGTCGAAGTCGAAGACAATGGCGTTAGTCATCCGAGCGGCCGGTTCGTTTCCCGCTGCACCGGCCGGAGTCCGAGAATGCGCGCTTCTTCGACAAGACTCTCGACGAGTCGACGCCCAACCCCACGATCACGCACCTTGTCGCTGATCCACATGCTCTTGATATCGGCGACACCCGGTTCGATGATCTTCAGAACGCCACATCCAACCGGATCTCCGTTGAGCCGAGCGGCAAGGAACAGCCCGGTCGGGGGGCTGACTTCCTCGGGTTCGGAGCTGAACACCGCGCCGCGCTCAAGTCCGGGCTCGAAGCGTTGATCGATCTCGGCGTAGTACTGCTCGAGCATCCACTGCGACTCTGCCGCCGCGGCATCCTCCGGACGAATCAAGACCATCTCCGGAACGGAACGACAGAGTGCGTCGACCAAACCGGGGATTGAGTGTTCGGCGGCGGTGATGTGAACCTCAAGCCCGAGTGCGGCCGCCTGATCGGCGGTGGCGGGCCCGATCGCGGCGAGCACGGGCGGGAGGTGGTCGACCCCCGCCCCGGCGTAAAGATGGCGCACGGTGGAAGCGGAGGTGAACGCGGCGACATCGGCGTGACGGCAATGTTCGCGATCCTCATCGCTCACCTCGACAGCGATCGTGCGATACGTAGCGACATCGAGCACTGTCCAGCCCTGCTCTCGCAGCCCCTTCGGGAGAAGCTCGCGACCTTCTTCGGCTCGGGCCAGCAACATCGTCCCGCCGCCCGATCCAGGGCCAGGCAGGAGTTCGAGCAAGCCTTCCCCGATCGATGCCTTCGGGACAAGGTCGACGGTGATGCCGGCCGCTTCGGCCCGTGATTTGGTGCCCGGCCCAATCACCGCAACAGAGACACCCGGAGCCAATGGCTCGTCGGTGAGAACCGCACCGACGCGGGCCGCTCCGTTCGGGCTCGTGATCACGACCCAGTCACCGTCGAGAAGGCCAGCCAACCCCGAGCGGAGGGCCGCACCGCCGTCGGCCGGATCGATGATCTCGATTACCGGTACCGCGATCGCTTCGGCGCCCTCTGCTTCGAGGGCGTCGACCAGGCTCGCGGACTGTTCGCGGGTACGGGTGACGACGACCCGCACGCCGACCAGCCGCCGCGAGCTCATCGGGAGTCGGCGAGGAGGTCAGTGCCGCCGGCGTCATCGAGGAGGAACCGGGCGATGCCTCGCCCAAGCGAGTCGGGATCGTCGCCGACCCGCCGTTCGCGAATGAGCACTCGTCCGTCGAGCGACGACAACACGCCCACGAGTTCGATCGACCCGTCGTCGGCCAGTACCGCATGAGCCCCGGCGGGCAAGTCGCAATCGCCGCCGAGTTCTGACAAGAACGCCCGTTCGGCATCGACGACTCGACGACTCGGGCCGTGTTCGATTGTGCGCAGCGTTGCGATCGTGTCGACATCATCAGCGCGGCATTCAATCGCCAATGCACCTTGGGCCACCTGCGGCACCATCACTGCGGGGTCGAGGCGATCGACGTGAGCGACCGTGAGTTCGAGACGGTCGAGGGCCGCCGCGGCCATGACGATCGCGTCGAAGTCTGCGGCCTTCTCCAGTCGGGTGGCGATATTGCCCCGGAGCTCAGAGAAGCGCAGGTCGGGGCGGTGCCAAGCGAGTTGGGCGCGACGCCGCACCGAGCCGGTGGCGATGTGGGCACCGGTCGGAAGGGTTTCCAATGAGGAGCCGATCAGGGCATCTCGCGCATCAGCCCGTAGGGGCACAGCGACAAGGACAAGGCCGTCGGTCGTTTCGGCCGGCAGGTCCTTACCGGAGTGCACGGCGAGATCGGCGCGGCCATCAAGAACGGCAGCCTGCACCTCTTTCACGAACACGCCCTTGCCACCCATTGCGTGGATCGGCGTAGTCGTATCGCGATCGCCAACCGTGGAGACGATCACTTCCTCCACCACAGAGGCGCTCGGCGAAGCGGCCATCAGCTCAGCCACGTGTTGGGTCTGCCAGCGCGCCAGGGCGCTCCCTCTGGTGGCGGCGCGCAGGGTCATCGCAGTCGCCTCAGAGATCGAAGAGATCGCGTAACGACTCTGCGAGTCGGTCGCCCCGGGGGCGGCCAGCGGCGTCCTTGAGTCGCACCGTTGGATCGTGCAACAGCTTGTTGATGATGCCCTTGGTGAGTGCTTCAACCGCTTCACGCTGCGCATCATCGAGACCCGCCAGCTTGGCTTCATGACGACTGAACTCGGTCTGGCGAAGGTTCTCGGCCTTCGAGCGCAGGGCAGAAACAAGCGGTGCAACTTCTCTCGCCGAGACCATCGCCTGGTAACGGTCGACTTCGCCGTCGACGATGGCGCGCACGCTCTCGACTTCGCCGTTGCGACTCTCGAGGCCCTTGTCGATGAAGGCGCCGATGTCGTCCATATCGAGCAGCGTGACGCCCGGGATCTGGCGGGCGGTGGGGTCGACGTCGCGGGGAACGGCCACGTCGACGATGACCAGATTGCGGCCACCGCGATCGGCGGCGAGCACGGAGATGTCGGCCGCTTCGAGAATGAGGTTCTGCGCGCCCGTGGTGGTCACCAAGACATCGACGCGTCGCAGCGCGTCACCAAGTTGGTCGAGGCGCACGGCTTCACCGTCGCACGCCGCAGCGAGCGCTACGGCTCGTTCCCAGGTGCGATTGGCGACGAGTACTTCGGCGGCGCCGGCCTTAGCCAGAGACTTCACGGTGCCTTCGGCCATTTCGCCGGCACCAATCACGAGGACCGTGCGGTCCTTGAGACCGCCGATCCGGTCGTCGGCGAGGGCGACAGCCGCCTGCGAGACAGACGCTATGCCGCGAGCTATGGAGGTTTCGGTGCGGGCTCGTTTGCCGGTTTCAACCGCGTGGCGAAACAGGCCACCCAGCGATGTGCCGACGGTGCCTTCGTCGACCCCACGAGTCCACGCATCGCGAACTTGACCGAGGATTTCGTGCTCCCCCACGACTGCAGAATCGAGGCCCGCGGCAACGGAGAAGAGATGGCGCACCGCCTCAGCGTCATGGTGTGCGTAGAGGTGGTCGGCGACTTCTTCGGGTGCGAGGCCGGCGTGACGGGCCAGGAACTCGCGCACGTCTTGATAGCCGCCGTGGAATCGTTCGGCGAAGGCGTAGATCTCGATCCGGTTGCAGGTGGACAGCACGACGACCTCGGAAAGGTTGTCGGCTTCACCAAGACCGGAGAGTGCCTTGCCTATGTCGTCGGGCGCGACGGTCATCCGCTCGAGCTTGGCGAGCGGCGTTGATCGATGGTTGCAACCAATTGCGACGACTGACACAGCCTCCAGACTGGAGGAAAGAAGGGGGTTTTGCCAACCCCTAGGCTCGCGACGGGACGAGCGTCACACTGGCGGCAGTGGTGGTAAATCTCGCTGGAGATGGAAGCCGAGGATCTGAAGCTCGGTTGACAGGTCGACGGCGCGCACCTCGACATAGTGTGGAACGCTCAAAACGGCAGGGCTGAAATCGAGAATCGAACGAATGCCAGCGGCAACGAGCCGGTCGGCAGTGCCCTGGGCGGCAGCCGACGGGGTGGCGACAACACCGATCGCAATGCCGAGGGTCCGAACAATTTCGGCGAGCGCGGCGGGCGGGTGGACGGGCACCCCGTCGACGGTTCTACCGACGAGCTCGGGATTGACATCAATCGCGGCAACCACCGGAAAGCCACGCTCGGTGAAACCCGTATGTTTCGCTAGGGCACGGCCAAGGTTACCCAAACCGCAAACGACGACCGGCCACGTGTTGGCAACACCCAGGGCCTGGCTGACTTCAAACACCAGATGGCGGACGTCGTAACCCACACCGCGAGTGCCATGTGTGCCGAGATAGCTGAGGTCCTTGCGCACCTTCGCGGCATTAACACCAGCGAGTTCGGCCAGCACATCAGACGAGGTTGTGGACGCCCCAGACGCGGCAAGCTCGCCCAGACTCCGGAGGTAAACCGGGAGACGAGCAACCGTTGCTTCGGGGATGTGTCCACTTGCCACGACCCCACGGTACGGAATACGTGATCACTTTCACAAGCGCACAAGCGGACGAGCGCTGTTTGGAGCTAGCGGAGCTCGCGGCGGAGCACCTTGCCGCCGAGGCCGCGAGGGATCTCGTCGACCACATCTACCTTAGTTGGGCACTTGTAACGGGCGAGTTCGGTAGCGCACCACTCGATGAGCTCGTCCTCTTCCACAGTCCGGTCTTCGGCCGCGACCACGAAGGCCTTCACCGCTTCGCCACTATGTGGATGGGGCACGCCGACCACACCTGCTTCTTCGACCGACGGGTGGGTGACGAGGATGCGCTCAACCTCTGCGGGGTACACGTTGAAGCCGCTCACGATGATGAGGTCCTTGGCGCGATCAACGAGGAACAGAAATCCATCGTCGTCGACGACGGCCATGTCGCCGGTGTGGAGCCAGCCATCGGCGTCGATCACCCGGGCGGTGGTGTCGGGGTCGTTGAGGTAACCCTGGAACACGTTAGGACCGCGGACCAAGAGCTCGCCCGCGTCGCTGACATAAACGTCGTCGCCATCGGTGTCGACGAGGCGCACCTCCACACCAGGAATAGGACGGCCAATCGAACCAACTGGGGCATCGGTGCCTGAGGCGATGGTTACCGAGGGGCTCGCCTCGGTCAGGCCGTAGCCCTCATAGATACGAAAGCCAAGTCGTTCCTCGGCGTCGCGCACGACGCGGTCCGGTATCGCCGCGGCACCCGACACGGCCAGTCGCAGCGAGGCGAAGGACTCGGGACCGATGCCATCAACGAGTGTGAGCGCCGACCACATAGTGGGAGGCCCGGCGAGCACGGTGACCTTCTCATGTTCGATCAGGTCGACCATCGAGGCCGGATCGAATCGTTCGACGAGCACCAGCGTGCCGCCGACCCACATCGAGAGATTGAGAATCGAATTGAGCCCCAGCACGTGGAACATGGGCACGACACAGATGGAGACGTCGTCGGGGCGCGTGACCTGATCGGGCCGAGACAACATCTGGCGAATGTTCGACGCGAAATTGCCGTGTGACAGCATCGCCGCCTTCGGACTACCGGCCGTGCCGCTCGTGAAGAGCAGCGCACAAAGGTCGTATTCGCTGCGTTCGACGATAGGGGACCCGCTATCGAGTTCCATGGCTTCGTCGAGGTCAACCGACCCCTCAAGCTCCGCTCCGGTCGGCACGAGCACGTGTTGAAGGTCGGGAACCGCTGAGCGATCGAGATCCCGCAGCGGCGCGATGCCGGCGGGACCGACGATCACGGCTCGGGCGTTGACGGCGGCCAACTCTCGTTCGATCTCGGGGCCCGGCGCCTGCGGATTCAGCGGTACGGCAACAAATCCGGCGCCAATAATAGCAAACCAGGCGCGGACAAATCGGGGATTCGTTCCACACAAAATCGCGATGCGATCGCCGGGCTCAAGGCCCAATCCGGACAGCACGCCGCGGGTGGCGTCGATCTCGTCACGAAGTCGGCCGTAGCCAATGCGATCACCGGCCGCGACGATTGCCGTGCGGTCGCCGGGATGATCTTCGAGAAGCGTGGCCAAGTTCACCCGCTGATGATGCCACGACTCTAGGGAGATCGGGGCCTGGGCCTCAAGGATTGCCCACTACCGGCCGACAGGAGGGAGGTCATGAATCGCGTCCCGGACACTCGCCGACAGCGTCATCCTCATCGCGCCGTCTTCGCGGTGATCGCCGCCCTTGCAGCCCTTGGTTCGCTCGTGGCGCATGCGGACCAGCCTGCGGCTGCGACCGCGAACGATGAGGCCGCGTTTGTCGCTGCGCTCAACCAGGTTCGCGCCGCCAACGGCCTTCCGGCTTTCAGCATGAACTCCGAACTCTCGACACTGTCCCGGGGC
>Ga0115000_10000371_pt1 | contig 42107 bp, 44 predicted proteins | sample ArcticOcean_MG_C_6_FD_89690 | JGI IMG/M metagenome (GOLD analysis project Ga0115000, IMG submission 89690) | Marine microbial communities from western Arctic Ocean - ArcticOcean_MG_CB8_128 | ecosystem: Environmental > Aquatic > Marine > Oceanic | place: Arctic Ocean: Canada Basin | collected...
AAACGAGTCGCTGATGTTCAGTACGAAGATGCCCACGGTGCATGACAGCGAAACCACGGCGTAGCTGACACCGAACATGAAGACCGAGCCGAGATCTCGGCTGCCGGTGCCCTTGTTCATTTTCGGAAGGCGTAAGATGACGTCTTTGCCCACCAACATGGCCACGCCCATCGGGATCATCAAGACACCGACCACGATGATTGCGTAGGGCACGTATTCGAGCACCGAGCCCGATTCGAGCACCGTGCCGATCAGAATGCCGAACGAACCAAACACAGCGACGAAACCAAGTGTCATCACCCCGCCGACCACGAGACCGCGGATCACCGTGGTGAGCCGGCTCTCATGGTGTTGCTTACTCTCGATCCCTAAGAAGTACGAGAGGTACGCCGGCAACATAGCGAACCCACACGGGTTAAACGCGGCCAGCAGTCCGAGGCCGAACGGCCATGCAAACTCTCCCATTACAGAATCTCCTCACTGATCTTGTCGCGCAGCGCATCAGCATCGAGCGCCCCCGACCAAACCCGTTGGATCTGGCCGTCGGCGTCAACAAACACCGTGGTGGGCATCGACAGGCCGCGGAAGTGAGCGTAGATCTCTTCGGTTGGATCCCAGCCCGTGGGGTAGGTGACGCCGGTTGCGTCGATTAACTCCAGCGCTTCAGCTGCCCCCTTGTCGATCGACAAGCCGACGAAGTCGACCTCACCGGCGAACTCCTTCGAGACCTCCTGGAAATCGGGCATCTCTTGCACGCAGTTCACACACCACTGAGCGAAGAAGTTGATGACCAAAGGGGTACCGAGATGATCATCGAGGCGCGCTGGTTCGCCGTCGAAGGTCTCGTACGCGATCCCGAAGACATTGTCCGACGAAGGAGCTTCTGAGGAAGGGGTCGTGACATCGGGGGTGGCGGCGGGCTCGGTGGCTGTGTCGTTTCCGCACGCGGCTGCAAGCAAGGCGAGGGCGACAATGAGACTGGCTATGCGGGAGAAAGGCATCAGGAAGCTCCACGAAAACGCTACTCGGCATTCGCCGAGCAGAGGCGGTCAGCGGGGAAACCCGCTGACCGCCGTTGTGCTTCCAACGACCTTTGATCACCAGTCGTTCCCGGCGCGGTGCCATTTCGATGAAAAGGCCGGGGCTCGCATAAGCCGTTGCCCGGGCCCGGGAAATCATCTACTCCAGCACCACGCCGGAATCATCTGTTTGCCGCCTCATGCAGTGAGGCGATTCCTATTCCGCCTCATGCAGTGAGGCGTTCTGCCTGCGCCATGAGATGGGCGGGGACCGCAATGACCGGCATCTGGTCCTCCGGACGAGCCACCTTGGGCGGCCGGCCCCGACGACGCTTGATGGCGAGCATCTTGCCGTTCATGAACAGTTGCCCGCCCCAGACCCCTACCGGCTCACGCCGATCGAGCGCTCCCTCGAGGCATTGGGCCAGCACCGGGCACTCTGCACAAACGCGCTTCGCGGCGGCGATCTCCCCGATGTCCTCGCTGAAGAACAGATCGGCCGCGTTCTCGACGGCGCGGCAGGCCGCATAGGCCTCCCAATCCGTCGAATGTGTGAACGTGTCCATCTGAGCCTCGGCTCGTGTGTCGGTGAGTGTGCTGACGAGGAGTCCCATGACCTCGTCTCCTTCGCTGTTGTGTGTTGGTTGTGATTCGTGTCGCTGTTGGTCTGGCCTTGCTGCTGAAAAGCAGAAAGACCGCCGGATTTCCGGCGGCCTCATTGCATTCTCCCGTGTAGCGGGTGACGTTGGTGTCACCCAGGAGAAGCGCCGGAGGGCCGCTGGTTGCCATACGGCTTCGTGGCAAAAGCCCACGAGGTCGAAATGGTGAGAGCCGCGCGCACATCGACGCGCGCATGAGCAGCGGCGGCGTTGAGGCCGGTGTGATGCTCATTGCACATGAAGTTGTTCATGTCGACTCCTGGTCGCGGCCGGACGTTCCGACAGGACACACGGTCGCGGGTTTCGCCACGAACGTCAACCGAATTAGGTGAGATTTCCCCAGAACTTCCTGTTTTCGCTGCAATACCGCGGTTCTGGGGCACAAGAGATACCGTTCGCGTCATGGCTGAACCCGGCGCTGTAGAGATCACTCCCCGCCCCGAGGCGGGCCGAATCTTCACGATGGGTCGCCGGATTCGCCTCGCCGATGTTGACCCCACCAGCCGTTGTCGCCTTGACGCGCTCGTCCGCCATCTTCAAGATGCCGCCCGCGACGACTCGGCCGACAGCATGCTTTCCGATCCGATGAATTGGGTAGTGCGGCGCACGATGCTCGAGGTTCACCAGCCGCCGATGTTCGAAGAATGGATTGAACTCACCACATGGTGCAGTGCAATCGGTGCCCGCTGGGCCGAGCGGCGCACGGAGATACGGGGCGATCGTGGTGCCAAAATCGAAGCGTCAACGGTGTGGGTGTTCGTAAATGGCGAGACCGGCCGCCCCGCGAAGCTTCCAACCGACTTCTTCACGATCTGGGGCGAGTCAGCGGGCGATCGCCAGATCTCCGCCCGCACCACGCTTCCGTCTCGCTGGCCGGACAACGTCAACGATGAGCCGTGGACGGTGCGCTTTGGCGATCTCGACGTTCTCGCTCACGTCAACAACGCCGCTCAGTGGGTGGCCGTCGAAGAGGCCATGGATCGCGAGGGCATCGCCACCCACCCGGTTCGAGCTGAGCTTGAGCATGGTCCCGGGATCGAACGGGGCACTGATGTCCGTCTGAAGTGGCAGCAGGCCGATGGCGGGATCGATACGTGGCTCACCACCGATGGTGTTGCCGGCAGCGTGGCCCGAGTTCGTCCGCTTACTCCGTTGGCAAACTGAAACGAACGTGTCCGTCGTCGTCTTGTCGAGTCGACGCTTCGCCGATCACCCGAAGATGTTCGAGGTGGGCGTAGGTCTCGCTCGCGGCCATCTCGCCCCATGACCGTTCCTTGAATAGCACCTTCATCCAAGCTTGAACCGGCGCGTCGACGTTGTCGTCGGCAGCATCGCGGAGCAACTGGAGCCGGTCGTCGTGATGGTGACGGATGTGAGTGCAGCGTCCGCTGAGGTCTTCGAACGGGTGTCCGTGAGCGGGCAGTGCGCAGGTGAGGCCATCGAGCGCGGCGACCTTGTCGAGCGAGGCGAAGAATGTGGCGAGCGGGTCTTCCACGTCGGACGTGCCGGCGATGTGCGGCGTGATGGTGGGAAGCACATGGTCGCCGGCCAAGAGCACGCCCTCTTCGGGATCGAAAAGGCAGAGGTGATCCATGGTGTGGCCGGGTGTGTGCACGGCGAACCAGTCACGATTCGCGAGGCGGACGACCTCGTTGTCGGCAACCCGAATGGTGGGGTCGGGCCCGCGAAAACGCTTGTGGCCACCCTCGCCCATCACGATCCAGCGACGGATCGCATCGTCGGGTGGCGGCTCGCGGGTGGTGCCCCACGGGGTTGGTTCGAACGAAGCGAAGCGCCGTTTCCAGATCTCGACGAGCTCGTCCTCGCTGGCTTCGAGGAGATCCATGTCGATGTCGTCGTTGGTCTCGGTGACGAGAGAACGGAACGACTCGTGGGTGAGGATGTCGGCGCCGGCCTCTTCGGCGAGTTGGTCGGCGCCGCCGAAGTGGTCGGGGTGTGAATGGGTGACGATCGTGGTGTGGACTCGTTGGAGCGGAATGCATGCGGTGGCGAGGCGCTGCATCAGCGCCTCCCAAGACTCGGGGCCAGGGAGGCCCGGATCGACCAACGCGAAGCCGCGCTCGTCTTCCAGTGCGTAGGTGTTGACGTGGCCGAGGCCAGGCATCGAAATCGGGAGCTGCATCCGGAGAACGCCCGGTGCTACTTCGATCACATCTTCCGAAGCGGGCTCTTGTTCTTGTTTCGTATAGACGGGTTCCGACACCTGGGCACCCTATTGGCCGTTTGCCTCACTCACGAAAAGGGCCGCTCGATAGTGGCGAAGCTCAATCAGGCTCTCGCGGATGTCGTCGAGGGCCCGATGGCCACCAGCCTTGGTCGGCGCCGAGTTCATCGCTTCGGGATGCCAGCGACGGGCGAGCTCCTTCAGCGTGGAAACATCGATCGAGCGATAGTGAAGGTATTCCTCGATCTCGGGGAGCTGCGTCGCCAGAAACCGTCGATCCGTGCCGATCGAGTTGCCGCACAACGGCACGCTTCGTTCTTCGGGGATGTGCTCCTTGAGGAAGGCCATCGTCGCCGCGCCCGCTTCCTCGAGGGTCACCGTTGATGCACGGATCGCTTCGAGAAGGCCGCTATGGGTGTGCATGTTGGTGACGAACTCGTCCATTTCGGCCAGTTCGGCTTCGGTGGCGTGCACGATGAGGTCCGGTCCCTCGGCGACAAATTCGAGATTGTCGTCCGTAAGGATCGTGGCGATCTCGACGATCACGTGTCGGGCGGGGTCGAGCCCCGTCATCTCAAGGTCCATCCAGGCGAGCATCGGGCCAGGGTAGACGCCGTGCGGCCGGTCGCTAGGGTCTGCTCGTGATCGAACTTCCCGTACTGCGTCTCGACCCCGACCTCCCGCTCCCAGGCTACGCAAAGGCGGGCGACGCTGGCATCGATCTTCGGGCGCGAGAAGCCGTCACATTGGCGCCGGCGGGCGGGCGTGCGCTCGTCCCTACCGGCATCGCCATTGCGCTGCCCGACGGTTACGCGGGCTTTGTGCAGCCGCGCAGCGGGCTGGCGGTCAAACACGGTGTCACGGTCTTGAACACGCCGGGTTTGATCGATAGCGGCTATCGCGGCGAGCTCAAGGTCTGCCTCATCAATCTTGACCCGACCACACCGTTCGAGATTGAACGAGGCGAACGAATCGCCCAGCTGGTGGTGCAAGCCGTCGCCCAGGTTGACTTCGTGGAGATTGCGGTGCTCGACGACACCGAACGAGGCGAAACCGGGTTCGGCAGCAGCGGACGCTGAGCGTGGCTGCGGTAGTCATGCCGGGGGGTTCGGGCTACTCGTCGTCAGCTGTTGGTGTCTTGCGAAGTCGCACCCAGCCGTGGCTCGGGTCGATGTCGTAGTCATCGACGAGTTCGCTCGCGATCGCGTCGAACCGGTGCACGGCCGCGGCGCTGATATCGCCTTCGGCGCTTCGTGTCGCCTCGAGTTCGAATTGGCCGTCTGCCATTCGGAATACGACATCGATGTCAGATTCGGCGGCCTCGCCCAGCCCGTCGAGTAGCACGATCATCGCCTCGTCGATGGCCAGACGGAGGTCGTCGATCTCTCCGAAGCTCATGCCCTGGCGAAGGGCAAGTGCGGCCGCCCCGACTCGGACGAGCCGAGCGTAGGGCGCGCGGGCAGGAACCCGCAGGAGGATCTCGCTCGCATCGGTCTCGACCACATGATGAGTATTTCACGGACCGGATCGTCGGTGGGTACGCGCTCCCCGCGACGGTCCTTGCCTCGGCGCTCGGCACGGTCCATCGTGGGCGATGGCTGTTCTGGTGGACGAAGCGCGCTGGGCATGGCGCGGGCACCAGTGGGCGCACTTGGTGAGCGATCACAGCTATGAGGAATTGCACGAGTTCGCGCAAGCGCTTGGCAAACGTCGACTCGGATTCCAGGGCGATCACTACGACGTTCACACGGTCGATCGTGATCGGACGCTCGAGGCCGGTGCGCTCGCGATTGGCAGTCGAGAACTCGTCGTGCGACTTCGGCAGACGGGGCTTCGCGATCGGCACAACAAGCCGACCTGGCAACAAGAAGCGGAGTGGTTGCCCGGCGTCGAGGTCACTCGCGTGCCTCCGGGATTGGCCGGTGCGCTTGAAGCTTCAAGAGTCGACGCTCGGGCTGCCCATGCGGTTCTTTTGGGTGACGCAACGCAGGTGGCGCTGCTCCTTGATATGCCAGCCGACACCGACATCACCCACGAGGCGCGCTCCTTCGCGACCGGCCGGCGGGCCGATGGCTCGTGGAGCGTCGAACTCTTCATCGAGAAGTCGGGCTTGAGGGGCGGTCAAGGCCGCTAACCTTTTGGCGTGGCTCTGTACGTTCAGAAGTTCGGCGGTACCTCCGTCGGTGACCCCGACCGCATCCGTGAAGTTGCGGATCATGTCGCCCGTTGTCGTAAACGTGGCGATGAGGTGGTGCTGGTCGTTTCGGCCATGGGCAAAGAAACCGACGAGCTGCTGGCGATGGCGGATCGAGTCTCGAACACCAAACCTGGTCGTGAGATGGACATGTTGATCACCGGCGGTGAACGCAAGGCATGCGCCCTCGTCTCGATGGCGCTCTACGACAAGGGCATCGAGAGCGCCTCGTTCACCGGTAGCCAGGCGGGCTTTCTCACCGACACGACACACCGCAACGCGAAGATTCTCGAGGTCAATCCGCACCGGATTCGCGAAGCGCTCGACGCTGGCAAGGTTCCCGTGGTCGGCGGATCGCAAGGCGTCTCCACTGAAAACGACGTCACCTTCTTCGGTCGTGGCGGTTCCGACACCACCGCTGTCGCCCTCGCCCACGCGTTGGGTGCCGATGCGTGTGAGCTCTACACCGATGTTCCCGGCGTCTTCACCACCGACCCCCGGGTCGTGGCTGATGCTCGCAAGATGGACCACATTTCATTCGACGAACTACTTGAGATGACCGCAACCGGTTGTCCGAAACCGGCCATGCGGTCGGTTGAGTTGGCTCGCTCTCATGGGGTGACGTTGCACGTACGCAGCGCCTTCTCGTGGGTCCCGGGCACCTGGGTTACCGAGGAGACTTCCATGGAACGCGCCATTATCTCGGCGGTCACTCACGCCACGTCAGAGGCGAAGATGACCGTCTCCGGGGTGAATGATCGGCCGGGCGTCGCAGCCTGTCTGTTCCGTACGCTGGCCGACGCCGAAGTGAACGTCGACATGATCGTGCAGAACGTGTCGGCCGAGGGTCGCACCGATATCAGCTTCACGCTTCCCCACGAGCAGGTCGACACCGCAGGCGCCGCCGTCTCCTCGATCAGCGATGAGCTGGGCTACGAAGCGGTCGTCACCGACAACAACATTGCCCGGGTTAGTCTCATTGGTGCTGGCATGCAGACCAACCCGGGAGTTGCCGCAACGATGTTCGAAACGATGGCGGCCAACGACATCAACATCGAGATGATCTCCACCTCGGCGATTCGCATCTCTTGTGTCGTGCGGGAGTCGCAGGCTGAAGACGCCGTCGTCGCGCTGCACGCGGCGTTCGAGCTCGACCAGGCGCCGGAAGACCGCACCGATGTTTGAGCGCCTGACCTTGCGATGAGTGAGCGGCCCGTTGCGTTAGTGACCGGCGCGAGCCGAGGTCTCGGGAAGGCGATCGCGATCGCACTTGCGGGCGTGGGCTACGACCTTGCGATCACCGCGCGAACGCTGACCGACGGCGATCGGCGCCTCGAAGGCGACGACTCGATCGTCGTGCCCGGCGGGCTCGACACCACCGCGGCCGCCATCGTCGAACAGGGTGGCGTCGCAGTGCCGATTTACATGGATGTCTTGGATCGCTCGTCGGTCACGAACGCCTTCGACGAGACGTTGCAAGTGTTCGGTCGGCTTGATGTGCTGGTGAACAACGCGATCTACCAGGGACCCGGCGCCATGGTGGAGTTCCCCGATCTTGATGATGAGAAGCTCGCGAATCTCTTCGAGGGAAACCTCTTCGCCCAACTCGGCCTCACCCGCGCCGCGATTCCCTCCCTACTCGAAGGCGAAGGCGGCACGGTGATCAACATGATCTCGGCGACGGCCTACACGACCCCGAAGAACCGAATCGGTTCGGGCGGTTGGGGCATGGGTTATGCGATGACAAAGGCGGCGTTCGCTCGGGTTGCACCAATGCTTGAAGTTGAATTCGGCGACGGGGGCCTGCGGGCGTTCTCGATCGATCCCGGTCATGTCCCCACCGAGCGACAAGTGGCCGCGGGCCGGGCCAAACAGTACGAAGGCAACTTCACCGCGGGCACGCCGAAAGCGATCGGCGCCGCCGTCGCCTGGGTGTGCACCGATCCCGGTGCGGACCGGTTCCGTGGCGGCATCGTTTACGCCCAAGAACTCGTGAAGGACCTCGGTCTACTCGACGGCTAACTTGCCATTTGCCCTCGGTCCCGCGTGCGACTAGCGCGGGGGTCATGTTCCGCCGTTTGTTTCTCTGCCTTCTTTTGCTCGCACTGCTCGCCACCGCGTGCAGCGATGACACTTCGAGCGAGTCCGATCCGCCGACCGATGGTCCAGCAGACGAGCCCGCGTCCGATTTGGAGCCGATCGAACCCGACGGCCCTGCGCCGGTGTTCGAGGTCATTGGTCGTGCTGAGTATGTGACTGGCGGTGACGTGCTCGTTCGTTATTCGGGCGAGGAGCCAGCCTTCACCGTCGACGGTGCGGCCCTTTCGTCAGAGTCTCGAGGAGACGGCGTCTACCTTTTGGTGGGCTTGGCCGAGGGTAACTCCACCATTACTGCCGGCGACACATCAGTCGACGTGACGAACTATCCGATCACCGGTCCGGTCTTCTCCGGGCCGCACCAGGACAAGCTCTTCTGCGCGCTGGACACGTTCGGACTCGCGCCGACCGGCGACGACAATTGCTCGGCTGAGACGGTCGTCCGTTACGGCTACATCGGCGAGGAGGGCTTCGTTGAGACCGACGACGTCCCAGCGGGCTCGACCGTGGTTCGCCTTGAGATGGGCACAATCAATCGGGGGATCTACTCGATCGCCGTTGCCGACCCCTCGTATGGTGCCGAGCCGATCCCGGCGGGCAAAGACCTGATCTACACCTTCGGTGGCGGCTGCGGCAACGGCCACACCCAGTCACCCGGGCTCGTCGCCGGTGGCACCGTGCTTGACGAGGCCGCTCTGGCCGCGGGGTACGTGGTAGCGACATCCACGTTCAATATCTTTCAGGCGCATTGCAACGACGTGCTGTCTGCGGAGACACTGATGATGACGCAGGAACGCGTCAACGAAGCGGTTGGTCCAATCAACCTGACGATTGGGCGTGGTGGCTCGGGTGGCGCCATCCAGCAGTACTCGATCGTCCAGAACTACCCGGGTTTGCTCGACGCTGTTCATGCCAGCGTGAGCTTCCCGGACAGCGCATCGATCTCGGGTGGTGTTACTGACTGCGGTCTGTTGCTCGCCTACTACGACTCTGCCGCGGGTGAGGCATTCACCCCCGAGCAGCGCCTCGCGGTCAACGGCCACGGCACGGTGCAGTTCTGTCGGGCCTGGGCGGCCCTGTTCCTCCCCAGCGTCTACGCCGATCGAGGTTGCGACGGAGCGGTCCCCGTCGACGAGATCTACAACGCCGACACCAACCCCACCGGGATTCGCTGCACGCTTCAAGACTCCGCATCGAACCTCTTCGGCGTCGACGAGAACGGGTTTGGGCGCCGTCCGCTCGACAACGCTGGCGTTGAGTACGGGCGGAACGCGCTGAACGATGGCGTGATCACCGTCGACCAGTTCCTGGACCTCAACGAGTCGGTTGGTGGCTATGACCTCGACGGCAACATCGTCGAGGAACGGACCGTGGCCGATGCCGACCTGATCGAGCATGCCTACGCCACCGGCCGAGTGTTGCGCGGCGACTCGGGCGTGCTCGATATCCCAATCGTCGACGTCGACCTCTACAGCGATCTCGGATACGACATTCACGACCGATTCCGCCTCTTCACCATCCGTGCTCGAATGTCGGGTGACGACGAAACGCCACCTGGAAACCGGGTGATCTGGACCCGCGGCGGCTCCGGGCTCTTGACGCTTGTGGGTGGCGGCGACGACGGTGGAGGGATCGCTGATGAAGGCGAAGGGTCCGTGCCTTCGCCGACCGATATCGCTGATCTGCTCGCCGAATGGGCAACTACCGGCGAGCGACCCGAGGGTGTGGCCGATGACTGCATTGTCGATGGTGTTCGCATCGTTGGCGACGATGCCTTTGATGCTGGCCAGCCGTGCGCGGAGGCGTACCCGTACTTCGGTGACCCTCGAACGGCGGCCGGCCAAGATCTCGTGAACGACATTTTGAAGTGCACCACCAAGGCCCCCGACGTGACGGATTACGCGGCGGAGTTCACCGACGGCCAATGGGACCGACTGCTGTCGATCTTCGCCGAAGGAGTGTGTGACTACACGGTTCGCGGAGTTGGTCAGGTGCCGCTTCAGGGAACCTGGCTTGGGTACTGATGGAGATGAAGTACTGATGGAGACCGAGATTCACGGGTTCTGTGAACCCGACTTTGAAGACGTTCGCGCTGGGTTCGCGAAGAACCTTGCGAACGGTGATCTCGGCGCTTCCTGCGCGGTGATCCACGGCGAAGAAACGGTGGTCGACCTCTGGGCGGGCCATCGCGACGTGGCGCGAACGCAGGCCTGGCAGCAGAACACAATCGTCAACGTCTGGTCGACCACCAAGATGATGGCGGCGCTCTGCTCGCTGATGCTGCACGACCGCGGCCAGCTCGATGTTGACGCTCCGGTTGCCGACTATTGGCCAGAGTTCGCCGCCAACGGAAAGGGTGGCGTGCTCGTCAAGCACGTGCTCAGCCACACCGCGGGTATACCCGGGTTCGACACGCCGATCACCGAAGAGGAGATGTACGACACGCCGCTATGTCTCGACCGGCTCGCGGCTCAGGCGCCGTGGTGGGAACCGGGCACGGCATCGGGTTATCACTCCTCGACCCAAGGCCCGCTGCTCGGCGAGATTGTGCGGCGCGTCGACGGTCGCAGCCTTGGGACATTCTTTCGCGATGAAGTCGCAGAACCACTCGGGGCTGACTTCCATATCGGCACACCCGACGCGGCCTTCCCTCGTGTCGCCGAGATGCGTACGGATGAGATTGTTCCCGCGGCCACCGACGGCGACACGATCGCCGCTCGAGTGGGCCGGGGCGAGCCGTCCCACGCTTCGATGGTCAACAGCGACCGCTGGCGTCGATTCGAACAGCCAGCTAGCAGTGGTCACGGCAACGCTCGATCCGTCGCCAAGGTTGTCTCGTGCTTCGCCCGGGGCGGGGTCGTCGATGGCCATCGCCTTCTGTCGCCCGCAACCATCGAGCGCTGCTTTGAAGTGCAGGCCGATGGTGTCGATCATGTGCTGGGCACCCACGCCAAGTTCGGTATCGGCTTTGGCCTGTTGTCGCCGGGGATGCCGGTTGCCGTCAACGACCGCACGCTCTGGTGGGCGGGTTGGGGCGGTTCGATGGCCGTCGTCGACGTGGAGAACTCGACCACCGCGGTTTACGTGATGAACCGAATGATGGATGGTCTGCAGGGTGGAATGCGCGCGGCCAACGTGATCTTCGGCGCCCATGGCGCGGGCCAGCGACTCCGAGAGGGTTAGATGCTGGTGAGGGGGTGGTTGACGTCAGTCAGGCCACGCTTGGCGAGATCGAACGTCGATGCGCTCGGCCCACCGAGCAATCGGGGCTCGTCGAAGCGACCCATGGCCGCAGCCGCGCCTTCATCGGTGGTGCGGCGGCTTTCACGGTGCTTGATGACCGCCGCGAACGTTACGAAACCCGTGCCGATAATCGCGGCGACGGCCGCGGGAGCGAAAAGTTTCATGGAGAGTGCACGGACCGTGATCTCAACGGTGCTCCAGCCGGAGAGATTGCCCGCGGCGTAGGGAAACCCGATTGCCGTAACGCCGCACAGAATGGCCATTGTGAGAGCCCAGCGGCCGACCCAGGCAGCGGCGCGATGACGTCGTGGATGCATCGCCGTGGCGATCGGCACCAGGAGGGCTCCCGCCAGGGCGACGAGGAGCGCCGGATTGAGGAGTTCCGCGGGTCCGGTGAGATCGGGCAGGGCGCTGCCTTCAATGGTCCACAACGTCGAGTTGGCCGGGATGATGGCCGCCATACGCGGCGATTCTTCTGCGATTACGTCGGTCACGGCGGTCGTAATGGGCGCAAGGTCGATGTCGCCATTGCTCCGCTCGAGCACGAGTCGGCCATGGAGCTCGGCCATGAGCAGGCGGAGTTCTTCCCGTACGGCCGGGTCATCGAGCACGAGGAGTGAGATGCGTTCAGCTTCGGCGGCAACGTCGAGGTCGAATGCGGTCGCGATAGCGACGAACTCTGGACCAACAAGGCCTTCCTCGATACCTTCGGCGACTTCGTGTTCGAGCTCGGCCCGAGCGATCGGGTCATCGATCGTCACCTCAAACGCGGTCACAATGGCATCAGGGTCGAGCACGACCGCTCGTACGCTGGCGATCAGTCCGGCGATAGTCAGAGAGAGAAGTCCGATGAAGAGCGCAATGCCGGCGATCATCGCGCGGGGACGGCGGGCCCTGACGGCCTCTTCCTTGCGAGAGGGACGACGGGGCGCGTCGAGGTAGACGCTGCCAGTGCGGTGTTGCATCGTGCACCTCCGATCCCTTCTCGTGAGCCGCATCCAAGCGACTCGATTTCTTCAACTCCATTTCTTCGGACTGTGAAGCTTGCAGGTGTAGCGGAAAGTGGCGGGTGGCAGGGGGCCTTTGGACTCAACTTCCTGACCCCGCTGGGTCGGACGACCCAGGTTTGGTGCGCGAAACTCGGGCGAAGCGTGATGAGCAAGCCGAACGAGAGATGAGGACAAAGAGATGAGTAGCGAGAATCAAGCCTTCGTGCAGTCCCTGGCCGATGCTTGGGGAGCACGTGATATCGAAGCGATCATGGGGCACTTCACCGACGACATCGTGTACCACAACATCCCGATGGAGCCGGCCGAGGGGCCTGACGCAGTGAGGGAAGTGATCGCCGGTTTTGTGGGTATGGCGGAGTCCATTGTCTTCGAGACCCTGCACGAGGTAGCCGATGGGAACCTCGTCATGAACGAGCGGGTCGACACCTTTGTTATTGGTGGGAATCCAACGGCGATCAAGGTGATGGGAACGTTTGAACTTCGTGACGGAAAGATCGCCCGATGGCGCGACTACTTCGACATGTCGGCCCTGACGGGCGGCTGACGTGCCGCTTGAACTGGCGACACTGGTCGCCCCGGAACACACCGCGGTTGTCACGATGGAGCTCCAGCGCGCGGTGGTCGGCGATCTCGCGACCCTTCCCGACCTGCGAGATGCCGCGGTCGAGGTCGGAATGCCGGCGAATGCGGGGCGCATCTGTGGTGCGGCCCGCGAATCCAGTGCTCGTGTCGTGCACTGCAATGCCGTGTTTCGGCCCGATCGACAGGGTTCGGTGGCGAATTGCCGGATGCTCGCGGCGTCGATGAAGTTGGCTGACCACGCCCTCGATGTGGGCGGACTGGGGGCCGAGAACATTCCTGAATTGGATGTTCAGCCGAGCGATCTCCGCATCGAACGCACACATGGCCTCACGCCGTTCCACGCGACTGAGCTCGATCAGTTGTTGCGCAACATGGGTGTGACGACCGTGATCGCGGTGGGCAACTCGATCAATGTGGGGATCATGGGGCTAGTGCTCTCGGCTGTCGATCTCGGCTATCAGGTCGTTGTTCCGTCCGACGCAGTGGTCGGTGTTCCCGTCGCCTATGGCGAGGCTGTGATGGCAAATTCGATCGGTCTGCTGGCAACCGTGGTTTCGACCGACGACCTCGTGGCAGTCTGGGGCTAATGCAGACACTCGAGCCGGCGGCCCCGACCCGCCTTCAAACCCGATGGATTCGGCGTCCCGCCTGGGATGCCTTGATGGCGTTCTCCTGGGTTCCGTTCGCTGTCCTGGCTTTGGTCTGGGCCGGCCAAACCAGTCGTCTCGAATGGTTGGTGGGTGCCACGCTCATCTTCTCGGTCTCGCACCAGCCGCTGACGATGCCCTTGGTCTACGCCGACCCCCACGTGATGAATTCGCGTCGCCGGGTGTTTCGGCTGTCACCCTTCATCTTTGTGGGGCTGGTGCTGATCGGCTTGCAGCTCGACCCCGTCGTGATCGCCGTGATCGCTGGCGTATGGAACGCGGGCCACACGCTGCAACAGCGCTACGGCATCACCCGGATCTATGGGCGAAAGGTCGGGCAGAGCGACGGCACGATCGAGCACCGCTTGCTCTGGTCGATGCTCGGACTCGCGCTGGTGGTGGCGGCCTCCGAAGCCTCGACCCCGGATCGGATTGCCTCAGCGGGTCTCGGCGGCCGAAACCAGCGCGGCCTCGACGTGTTAACCGACGCGGCGCCCGTCGCGAAGTATCTCGTGCCCGTCATGCTGATCGTGGTCGGTGTGCTGTTGGTGCAGTGGGTTCGACAAGAGCTCCAGGCCATCGAAGTGAACCCGGCCAAGTGGGTGTATCTCGGGTCGACGACGGCCCTCATCGGCCTCACGATGATTTCCCCGCTCGCTGGATTCGTGGGCTACATCGGCTCGCATGCGGCTGAGTACTACCTGATCGTGCACAACCATCTCGCCGATCGTTATCCCGACGACGCCACCGATGGCGGCGCGCCGCTGGGCCGAGCCGTTCGCAGTCGCACCGGGCCGCTCGGCCTGATGGTGATCTACACCGTCGGAATCGTCGCGCTGATCTGGGCGATTCGTAGCTTCGGCTCCTACGAGGTCTACGCCTTTGTGTTCTTAACGATTGGCGGGATGCACCTGTTCTACGACGGGCTCATCTGGAAGTTGCGGCGGCCCGAGGTCGCCCGCGGTTTCCAGATTCCGGCCGTGAACTGATCGGCGTGGCGGCCGCCCTCCCGATTGACATTAGGGACGTCCGGCAGGCGGCGAAGCGACTGTCTGGTGTCGTCCACCGCACGCCGGTGTTGACGAGTCGAATCCTCGACGAGGTCGTCGGGGCGCAGGTGTTTCTCAAGGCCGAGTGTTTCCAGCGAACAGGATCATTCAAGATTCGAGGCGCTTTTAACGCGGTGGCATCGTTGTCCCGCGAGCAACGCGCCGCCGGTGTTGTCGCGTTTTCGTCGGGCAACCACGCCCAAGGCGTGGCCAAGGCCGCGGCCCTGCACGGCATCGCCGCCATCATTGTGATGCCGCTGGATGCCCCCACCGCGAAACGTGCCGCGACCGAAGGGTATGGCGCGACGGTGGTCACCTACGACCGTTACAACGAGGATCGTGAGGCGGTTGGCGCAGCGGTTGTTGCCGAACGCGGCGGAACCTTGATTCCTCCGTTCAACCATCCCGAGGTGATGGCCGGCCAGGGAACCGTGGCTCTCGAACTCTTCGAACAGGTAGAGTCGCTCGACACCCTGATGGTGTGTGTCGGCGGTGGCGGATTGATCTCCGGCTGTGCGACGGTGGCCAACGAATATCGACCAGTGCGGGTAGTGGGAGTCGAGCCGGAGGCCGGCGACGACGCTCGGCAGTCATTGCGGCGCGGCGAGATCGTCACTATCGAGACACCGTCCACCATCGCCGACGGCCAGCAGACCACCGCGGTGGGACCGCTCACTTTCGCGGTCATGCAGGAGTACGTCGATGAGGTCGTCGTGGCAAACGACGACGACATTCGGTCGACGATGCGGTTCCTCTTCGAACGACTCAATGTTGTGGTGGAACCAAGCGGCGCGTGTGCCCTCGCCGCGCTGATGGCGGGCCGGGTGAGGGACCCCGGCGAGCGGGTGGGTGTCACGCTGTCAGGCGGCAACATCGGCTTCACCCAGTTCGCCCGGATCCTGGCGTAGTCGCCAGGCGCGTGTTCTCCGGCGAGGACGGTGTTCTAGCCGGCGAGGACCGTGTCGGTGTCGGTGCCAGAGCGCATCACCTTGCCGGGGAGCGCTTCGGTGACGGTGCCGTCGATGACCGTGGTTTGGCCGTTGACGATCACGCGCTTGATACCGGTGGCCTCGGAGTAGAGGCGTCGGCTGCCGCCGGGAAGATCGTTGACGAGCTCGATGTCGGTGGCGCCGACCTCGTCAGGATCGAAGATCACGATGTCGGCGAAGAAGCCTTCTTCGAGCCGGCCGCGATCGCGCAGACCAAACAGCCGGGCCGGCACGTCGGTGAGGTGGCGGATGGCGTTTTCCATCGTGGTGAGCTTGCGGCCGCGGAGGCAATCATCGAGCCAGGTGGTGGTGTAGGACGCTCCGGCCATCCGATCGAGGTGGGCGCCGGCGTCGGAACCGCCGATCATCACGGCTTCGTGCTCCCAGGCCTCGGCCCGCAGACGCCAGCTCTCGGGATCGTCGTCGGTGGGCAGTGGCCACCAGACGGTGCTGAGGTCGTCTTCGAGGGCGATCTCTACCATCGTGTGGAAGGCTCGCTGCCCGCGCTCGCGGGCGATGTCGCCGAGGCGTCGGCCCTTGAGGCCCTCGTTGGCCTCGCTGTAGGTGTCGCCGACGAGATAGTTGTCCCAACCGGTGAGCCGAGAGAACACGCCGGCTTCGGGAAGTGCGGCCTGATTCTCAAGCCACGTGATCAATTTCGGATCGCGCAGCTTCTCCATGCGTTCTGGGTATTCGAGGTTGAAGATGGTCTTCCACTCGGGCAGCTGGTGCAGGGCACAGAAGGTGCCGAGGCTCATGTTCATGCCAACGAGGATCGGCATGGTGAGGGCTACGACCTTGGCGCCTTCGCTATTGGCATTTTCGCAGGCCTGGATCTGGTTGAGATAGGCCTCGGGGCGAGCGGAGTCGATGGTGAGGACATTCCAGTTGAGGGGGCGATTTCCCTCGACCGACATCTTGGTCATGAGTTCGACTTCGTCGTCGTTGAACCCGTTGAGGCAGCCATCGGCCACCCACTCGAGTGTGGTGCCGTCGTGTTTGGACGTTTCTCGACAGAGCTCGAGCACCTCTTCTTCGGCGGCCCAACGACTCGGCACGGGATTGCCGTCCCAGTCGTTGTGGGTGAACGATCGACCGGTCGAGAAGCCCATGCCGCCCGCCTCGATCGATTCCTTCAGGATCTGACGCATCTCGGCGACCTGCTCGGGCGTGGCTTCGTTGCCGACGGAGTCGTCCTTCATGACGACGCGGCGCAACGCGCAATGGCCAACAAGGAAGCCCACATTGATGGCGGTGCCGTTGTCTTCGACGCGGTCGAGGTATTCGCCAAAGGTGTTCCAGTTCCAGGGCACGCCCTGGTCGAGCGCCTCGTAAGCCATACCTTCGACCTTGACCATCATGCGCTTCAAGTATTCGCCGTCTTCGGCATCGCCGAGCGGGGCGATGGTGAAGCCGCAGTTGCCCGCGATCATCGAGGTGACACCAAAGTAATTCGATGGTGTGGCCCGCGGGTCCCAGAAGAGTTGGGCGTCGTAATGAGTGTGGGGGTCGACGAAGCCGGGGCAGACCGTGAGGCCCGTGGCATCGATGGTTTCGGTGGCCTCTTCGGTGACGTCGCCGATCGCGCCGATGCGGCCGTCGCGAATGCCGATGTCGGCGCGGACCCCTGCGGTGCCGGTGCCGTCAACGACGGTCCCGCCCTTAATGATGACGTCGAGCATTTGATCGTCCCCCGGTTCGAGAATTGCGCCTCATGGTATGGGAAACGGCGGGTTTCTGACGAGTCGTGAGCTTTCGCCGTGGTATCGCGCCCCTCCAATGGGCGCGAACTAGCGATCAGCGAGCATTCCTGGGATGCTCAGCGCCATGAGCGAACGTATCGAGTCCCTTCTCTCCCAGATGTCTCTCGAAGAGAAGGTCGACATCGTCACCGGTCACGACATGTGGCATACCCGGCCGAATGAGCGGCTCGGAATCCCTCAGATGAAGGTGACCGACGGCCCCAACGGCGCCCGCGGCGACGGCCTCATGGGCACCGGTGCTCAGACGGCCTGCATTCCATCAGGTGCCGCGCTGGGCTCGACCTGGGACCCCGCGCTCATCGAGCAGCTTGGTGAGTTGCTGGGCGACGAGGCACGGGCGAAGAAGTCGCACGTGCTGCTCGCCCCCACGATCAACCTGCATCGCTCGCCAAAGGGTGGTCGGAACTTCGAGTGCTACAGCGAGGACCCGATCCTCACCGGTCGGCTCGCCGCCGCGTTCGTCCGTGGCGTGCAGTCGAAGGGTGTGGCCACGACCGCTAAGCACTTCGTCGGCAACGACTCCGAGTTCGAGCGCAACTCAATCGACACGCAGGTGGACGAACGAACCCTGCGCGAGACATACCTCGTCCCGTTCGAGCATGTCGTGAAGGACGGAGGCGCGTGGGGAATCATGAGCGCCTACAACCGGCTCAACGGCACCTTCTGTTCCGAACACGAGTGGCTGCTCACCACCGTGCTGCGCTATGACTGGGGCTTCGACGGGTTCGTGGTCACCGACTGGTTCGCGGCGCGGTCCACGGCGGACACCGCCAACGCTGGACTCAGCCTCGAGATGCCGGGAGAAGGTAAGTGGTACGGCCCTGAGCTCGTTGCTGCGGTTGAAGCAAACGTCGTGACGGAAGCGGCGCTCGACAAGATCACGCTCGATGTGCTCCGCACGATGGAGCGCACAGGCGCGTTCGACGGCGACGGCGATTTCACCGAAGAAACGCTCGATCGGCCCGAGGATCGTGAGCTCATCCGAGCGGCGGCGGCGGCGGGTTCGGTCCTTCTTCGAAACAACGGCGTCTTGCCGCTCGATGGCTCGACCCTCAGCAAGGTTGCCGTGATTGGCCCGAACGGGTTGAACGCCAAAGTTATGGGCGGCGGCTCGGCGAAGGTGGCCTCGTATCGGGCGACGTCGCCGGTCGATGCGCTGCGCGACCGTCTTCCCAACGCGGAGGTCAGTTGGGAAAAGGGCTGCGACATCGATCGCACTACACCAGCGCTGGCCCGTCCGGCCGTGCAGGGGTCGATTGTCACCGAGTACTTCAACGGCCACGATCTCGGCGGCGAAGTGATCATCTCGAACACGCGCCCCGAATTTGAAGTCATGGCCTTTGGTACACCGGCTCCGGGTGTCTCGTCCGAGGCCTACTCGGTTCGGGTGACGGCCACCGTCGTGCCGACGGTCTCCGGAACGCACGAGTTCCGCTTGATCCAGAGTGGCCGCGTCAAGATCATGGTGGATGGTGAGGTCTCCCTCGACGCAACCGAAGGTGAGTACCCACGAGGGTCGGCGTTCTTCGGCATGGGCTCTGAGGAGATTCCCGGCGAGATCGATCTCGTCGCGGGAACGCCGATCGAGATCGTCGCCGAATACTCGAATCGCGGGGCGATCCTGCTCACCGGGTTCAAGCTCGGTCTGTTGTCGCTGGTCGAAGAGGATCTCCTCGGCCGGGCCGAAGCACTGGCGGCGGAGAGTGACGTCGCCATTGTTGTCGTCGGCACCAACGATGACTGGGAAACGGAGGGACGCGATCGCGAGCTTTGGGAACTCCCGGGTGATCAACCCGAGTTGATCCGTCGAGTGTGCGCGGCGAATCCCCGCACCATCGTGGTGCTCAACGTTGGTGCTCCCCACGACATGAGTTGGATCGAAGATCCAGCGGCTGTGTTGAGCGTTGGATTTGGTGGGCAGGAGCTGGGCGACGCCGTTGCCGACATGCTGCTCGGTGATGTCGAGCCGAGCGGTCGAGCGCCGACCACGATCGGTGCCCGCTACGAGCACTTCGGCGCCTACCCGAACTATCCCGGCGACAACAGCGTCGTTCGCTACGGCGAAGGTCTCTTCACCGGTCATCGTTTCCACGACGTGATGGACATCGAGCCGGCTGTGCCGTTCGGCTATGGCCTCGGCTACACCTCGTTCTCGATTGGTGCGCCCCGCGGGGCGAGCCGCGCCTCCACGGGAGACATGCTCTCGATTGCCGTAGATGTCACGAACACTGGCGACCGCAGCGGCTCTGAGGTCGTGCAGGTCTATGTCGAACCAATCGACCCAGAAATCTCCCGACCGGTTCGCGAGCTCAAGGCGTTCCAAAAGGTGACGCTCGAACCGGGCGCGGTGCAGACCGTCACGCTCGAGCTCGACGCCCGCGCGTTCGCCTACTACGACGTCGGCGATCCGGTTTGGGAAGAACTGCAGTCTGGGATGCCGGTGCCAGCCGACAGTGATGGCCTCCATCGTGCCGAACCGGGTTGGTATGTCGATCCGGGTCAGTATCGGATCGTGGTGGGTCGCTCGTCGCGTGACTTCGCGGGCGATGTCATGGTCACCCTCGATGGGGACGCCGCTCAGCTGCCGAACTAGACCGCGGTGAAGCTGATGAGGTTGTGGGTGACCACAGCATCACCGGCACCACTGTCGAGAATTTTCACCACGGCGCTGTCCGTGCCAATCGGTTCGACCACGGCCTCGAAGGGCCCAACGCGGCCCATGGTCACATACCGAACGTCGAAGCTTGTGCTGACAAGCAATCGGCCGGCGATCTCTTCCAGCGCGGCCTGCGCGGCGAGTTCGGCCAGGAGGGCGCTCACCCCGCCTTGCAGGATGCCGGCGGGATTGAGGAGTTCGGGCCGGTGGTCGACGGCCAGGCCTCGGTCGGTCTTTCGTGCACCGAGGAGTTCGGCGAGGGGGCCGTCGGGTGGTGACCAGATGGCCATCGTGTCGAGTGGGAACACGGGTCGAGGCGGGTCGTTGGGCCGGCGGGGGAGACGGATAAATGTCGCCGCACCGGCGGCGGTGACGGCACCGGACGCGTCCCACATCGGGAAGTCGATCGAGATTGTTCGTCCCGCCCGCTGCACGGTCGGTCGACCGTGGATGCGCTCGGTTGGTGCCAGCGTGCGACGAAGGCCGATGTCGACGGTGAAGGTCCAGTCGTCGCCCGCCGAGCTCTCGGCGGCCCAGCCGGCGCCGACGTCGACGAGCATCACGAGGGTGGCGCCGTAGGGGTGCCCGTGGCTCGAGATGTCGTCGCAGACTTGAAGCCAGCAGTCGACATCGTCGCCGTTGTGGCCCATGTGTGCGCCCATCTGAGACGGGAGGCTGCGCGGGGATACGGGGAGATCGATCACGGTGGTGAAGCTAGCGGTGAGGTGGCCTCGAGGAACGATTTTGTCAATCTTGGCGTTTCCTCAGCGTAGGGTCATTCCTGACCGAGAAAATGAGGAAATCATGTTCGGACGAGACAAGCAGACCATGCCCGATCCCACCGATGCCTTGCCGGGTCGTCCGGAGGCGGTCCTCGTGCAAGACGCTCACTTGGTGCTCGGCACCGCGCTCGCCGGCCCGTACCCGGAAGGGATGCAGACGGCTATGTTCGGGCTCGGCTGCTTCTGGGGGGCGGAGCGGTTCTTCTGGCTGCTCGACGGCGTGCATACCACCGCAGTCGGCTACGCCGGCGGCTACACGCCCAACCCGCTCTACGAAGAGGTGTGCTCAGGTCGCACGGGCCACAACGAGGTGGTGTTCGTTGTCTACGATTCGGCCGTCGTGAGCTACGACGAACTGTTGAAGGTGTTCTGGGAGGTCCACGACCCCACCCAGTTCATGCGTCAACACAACGACATCGGCACCCAGTACCGCAGCGAGATCTACGTCTACGACGACGATCAGCGTTCAGCGGCGGCAACGAGCCAGGTTCGCTATCAGGACGCCCTCAACGGTGCCGGATTCGGCGACATTGAGACGACGATCATCGATGCGCCCGTCTTCTACTTCGCCGAGGAGTACCACCAGCAGTACCTTCACCGGAACCCCGGCGGCTACTGCAACCACGGCGTCTGCCAGGTGAGTTTCGACCTCACCGACGCCTAAAACCAAAAACTGATGCGAGCTGGCCACCTTTGAGGTGGTCGACTCGCATCAATTTCGGAGTGCGGGTGGATCAGATGGACTTGCCGGGGAAACCGGCGCCTTCGTGATCAGTGCCGTTCATGTTGGCGTTGAGGCGAGCGCGATCCATGAGCTTGGCCATTACTGGGCCGAGGTCCTGGGGCTCGTCGGTCTGGGTCTCGACGGGGCCGAGATGCCAGCCCTCGGCGATGCCGAGCTGGGGGCCACGAATGTCGAAGACTCGGCCGGTGACGTTGGCGCCCTCCGGCGAGGCTAGCCAGGTGGTGACGATAGCGATCCATCGAGGCGACATGGCCTCCATGACCTCGTCGGTCAGGTTGTCTTCGCCACCCATGAGCGGGATGGTCAGGCGCGACACGGCGGTCGGGGCCAAACAGTTGACCGTGACGCCGTACTTCACGAGCTCCTGCGCGGCGATCACCGAGAAAGCGGCAATGCCAGCCTTGGCGGCGCCGTAGTTGGTCTGGCCGACGTTGCCGTAGATGCCCGAGGGCGACGTGGTGTTGATGATGCGGCCGTAGACCTCTTCGCCTGCCTTGGCCTTGGCGCGCCAGTGAACGGCGGCGTGGTGGGCCGGGCCGAAGGTGCCCTTCAGGTGGACAGCCATGATGGCGTCCCAGTCGTCTTCTGTCATCGAGAAGAGCATGCGGTCGCGGAGAATGCCGGCGTTGTTCACAACGATGTGGATGTCGCCGAACGCGTCGATCGCCTGATCGATCATGGCCTTGGCCTCGTCGAACTTGGCGACGTTGCCACCATTGACGACTGCCTTGCCGCCCATGGCCTCAATTTCGGCCACGACTTCCTGAGCGGGGGAGGCGTCGCCGCCCTCGCCGTGGATGTCGCCGCCGAGGTCGTTGACGACGATCGAGGCGCCGTGTTCGGCCATCATCAGGGCGTGTTCACGGCCGATACCGCGGCCGGCGCCAGTGATCAGGGCGACCTTGCCCTCAAGAAGCTTGCTCATGTGGAACCCCTCCTGGGGCGATTGCTGCTCGGCGGCCGCCGAGACGTGACAAGTAAACGATCGTTAGCGTGCCACGAAGAGCGCCGAACAGCTACTTTCAGCGAGTCAGGGATCGACCCAACCGTTGGCTTCGCAGCCGTCGAGGCCCTTGGTCTGTTGCATCATGACGGGCGCGAGTTCTCCAGCACCCGTGCAGGAAGCGTGACCGCCACCCACGATGTAGTGGCCGACCTCGTGGTTGACTAGATAGCGGCGATAGGTCTCGAGATCGGCGGGCCAGTCGTCGGTAGCCCCGAACCAGCGCAATGAGTTGAAGGCGATCCAACCGTTGCGGGCACAGGAGAAGCGGCCGTTCGTCTTTAGGGGCGCACAGAGCTGATCGACCCGAGCCGGTTCCGCCACGATGATGGTGAAGAGTCCGCCTTCCGCGACGAGCTCGAAACCGACGCCTCGACGAATCCAGCTGCGCTGGTCGCTCAGTGTTCCGACGATGAAGCGGGCGAGGTCGTCGCGGTCGAGATCGACGTCGTCGCCGACTTCCACCGAGAACCTCACCATCGGCGACCCCTCGATGATGAGGCTTGGTGGCAGCGTCGTGGTGCTCGTCGTTGTTGCCGTGCTGGTGGTTGTTGTTGCCGTGCTGGTGGTCGATGGCGTGGTGGTTGTGCTCGGCGTGAGCGACGTGGGGGTAGTGGTGGTTGACCGCGGGGCGGCTCCGTCGACGGCCGACCTGCAGGCTGAGACCAATGCCGCGCCCACGACCAGCACGCTGATGAATCGGTTCATGATTCGAGGCGAAGTGCCCAGGTCCGCCCGCCGGTGTGGCTCGAGTGTTTACGGCCCCGCTCTGCGATGCCCGGCATCACGGCCGCCGACCGCTCGATTGCTTCTTCCACGGGGATACCGGCGATTTCATAGACCGTCAGATGGTTCGTCGACCCGGGGCGGGAGGCGGAGCGGCGCCATCGAGATCCGGCGACGAACGCACGGCTCGCCATCATGTCGGGGAGGTGCTGGTGGTCATACCAGGCGTCCCACGCCGCTTCTTGCAGCGGGTCGGCGCACAGAACTTCGGCGACGATCATCGCGCTAATTGTGTCGGCATCGTCGGCGACTATCGGCTCTCTCGCGATGGTCCAATTCGCCCGGTCGATCTCGGCGTGGGTGGTCGCCGGGCCGTCAACGCGACCGGCCTCGATCGTCTGGTCGTAGCTGGCTACTTCGCTGCGGGGCAGGTGCACGACGTGTGAATGGCCGGATCCCGGTCGACCAGGAGGCCCGGGGTCGATCGCCTGCCACAAGCGTCCACCGCGATCCGCGACGGTGCGGGCCAGCCAGGCTGCCCACGCTTGATCCCCCGACTGGAGTGGCTTCGCGGCGACGAGCGTGAGCTCGCCGAGAAGGTGCACGCGGGTCATGGCACGAAGTCTCGCAGATGGTCGTCAGTCGGCTGACACCCGAAGGATCATCGCGTCACCCTGGCCGCCGCCACCGCAAAGGGCGGCCGCGCCGAGACCCCCGCCGCGGCGCTGGAGCTCGTAGGCGAGTGTGATCGCGAGTCGGGTGCCGCTCATGCCGATGGGGTGGCCGAGGGCAATCGCGCCGCCGTTGACGTTGACGACGTCGTCGGGCAGCCCGAGTTCGGCCATCGATGCGATCGACACGGCTGCGAAGGCCTCGTTGAACTCGAAGAGATCGATGTCGCTAAGCGAGAGGCCAGCACGCTCGACTGCCTTCATCGCCGAACGGCTCGGCTGGGTGAGGAGCGAGGTGTCGGGACCGGCGACTTCGGCGTACGAGACGATCTCTGCGAGTGGGGCGATGCCCAGCTTCTCAGCGATTGCTTTGGTTGTGACCACGACAGCGGCGCCACCATCGGAGAGCTGGGATGCATTGCCAGCGGTGACGTTGCCGCCATCGGCGAATGCGGCGCGAAGCCCACCGAGCGACTCTGCGGTCGTGCCTACGCGAATACCCTCGTCGTCTTTGATGACGATCGGGTCGCCCTTGCGCTGGGGGATCTCGACCGGAACGATTTCTGGCTCGAACAAGCCGTCTTTCTGGGCTCGACCGGCGCGATCGTGGGATGCCGCCGCCACGGCGTCCATGGCCTCGCGGGAGATGTTGGCTGCCGCAGCGTGGCGCTCGGTGCCCGCGCCCATGAGTTCGGACTCGAAGGAGCAGTAGAGCCCGTCGAAGGTGAGCGAGTCGAACATCGTGGCATTGCCGTAGCCGTAGCCGTTGCGCGCCTGCGGAAGCAGGAACGGCGCCTGGGTCATCGATTCCATGCCGCCGGCAACGACGATCTCGGCTTCGCCGAGAGCGATCATTCGGTGCGCCTGTTGGATTGCGTTCAGGCCTGAGGGGCACGCCTTGTTGAGCCCGGTCGACGGGACGGTCAGCGGGATGCCACCGGAGAATGCCGCTTGGCGGGCCGGGACCTGACCGGCTCCAGCCTGGACGACCTGACCCATATAGACGTAGTCAATCTGGGTACCTTCGAGCCCGGCCCGCTTGAGTGCTTCTTCGATTGCTCGGCCGCCGAGTTGTGTTCCGCTCAGGCTGGAAAGTCCGCCATTGAACCGGCCGATCGGGGTGCGGGCGCCGGTAAGGATGACGGTGTCAGACACGGGAACTCCTGGGTTCGAAGACGTTGGCGTCGAGGGTATCGGCGCGTCCGAACGCGAAGAAACCCGCCCCTGGGGAGCGGGTTTCTTTCAGAGACGGGCGAAGCGGGTCACGCCGCGGCGGGCACCCGAAGCAGCAGCATCGTGATGTCGTTGGCGAAGTCAGCGGCCCGATGGCCCGAAGGTAGATCGAATTGCGCAACGGGCCAGTCGGCAAAAGTGAATCGCAGCTTGGCCAGGGCGATGCGGGCTGGAACAATGTCGACAGAATGCACCGCGCTGAGAGCGTCGGATCCGCCGACCACGATCTCGGCGCCGGTGCGGGCCTTGTGGCACCAAACGACTCGGCGATCGGTAATCACGATGAGATTCGTGCGGTATGGCATCTCGCCGGCGCCGATCATCGAACCTCGTGACGCCGTCGAGAAGATGGACGGGCCGAGAAGGGCGAGCGTTTTCTCGTAGGCACGGTCTTCGAACTTGCCATTCGCAACTACAGGACGGAACGCTTCGATACGTTCGCCCGGCTCGAGCATTGTCTGGAGAGCCTCTCCGATTTGGTCTCTCGTGCTCATTGTTGTTCCATCTCGTTCGGCGGGGGTACTGACCTTGGGCCGTGGTGGCCCTGGTCTTCCTACCTTCGGCGCTAAAGGCATCATCCTTCGCGAGATGGGGCCGAACGATTCACTAATATGGGCCAGACGGCCCAGAGTTGGTGCCGCGATCTGGTTCCCGGCCGGGTCGAGACCGATTGTTACCAGCCCCGGGCGGCCCACTCATCGAGGTTGGGTGCTTCGGCGCCGATCGTGGTGTCGTCGCCATGGCCGGGCAGAACGATCGTGTCGGTGTCAAAGACACGGAACATGCGATCTTCGATACTTGTCAAGATCGTGGCGAAGTCGCCGCCGTCAAACTGGGTTGCGCCCGGGCCGCCGGGGAACAGCGTGTCGCCCGTGAAGAGCAAGGGTGTTCCCTCGACACTGAACGACATCGAGCCGCGGGTGTGTCCCGGGGTGAGATGGGCATGGATCCGGAGCTTGCCTATCTCGATGACCGACTCGTCCTCAAGCAGGTAGTCGTAGCTCGGGAGCATCGCGGCATCGGCGGCGGTCACGCCGACTCGATAACCGGCCTCTCGGACAGCGGGCACTGCCTGGATGTGGTCCCAATGACCGTGGGTCTCGAGCACCGTGCGGACATCGAGAACCTGACAAAGTTCGAGGAGACGTTCGTGTTCGTTGGCGGCGTCGAGCATTACCCCTTCACCGGTGTCTCGGCAGCGAACGACGAACACGTTGTTGTCCATCGGCCCAACGACGAGGCGGTGAACCTCGACGCGACTATCGTCCCAGTGAAGAGTCATTGCTTGTCAATGTAGTCATGCCGGGCATCGCCGCTGTCGGAATCTCTCGCTGACATACTCGGCCGAGGCTCTGGGTTTGCCCAGGGAGAGTGGGATTGCGGTATCGGTTGCTCGCGTTTCTCAGCGCGATGTGTGTCATCACGATTGCGAGCTGAACGATCGTTGTTGCCGATGCTGGCGACGCGAATCCCGTTCTGCTCGCCGTCGCCGGTGGGGTCGAAGACGTCGGCGTCTCTTCGCCCGTCAATGCTCGCGGCCCGGCCCCCACAACAACGATTACGCCGGTCGCACCCGCACCGCTGGAGACGGCACAGGAGTTGCCGCAAACGCCGGACGCCCTCATTTCCCCTGCGTTGGTCGAGGCGACGTCCACTGTCCCGGTCACCACTGTCCCGGTCACCACGGTTCCTGTGACCACGGTTCCTGCTACGACGGTCCCGGCGACCACGCTGGCCCCAACTACCACGAGCGCTCCGCCGGCCCTCGAGACGGGAAGCATCGCGGCCGCTTTTGTGGCGGATCTAAATCGGTTGCGGTCGTCTCACGGGTTGCCGGCTCTCGCCCGCGACGTTGGTCTCGATGCCCTCGCTCAGCCATGGGCGCAAACTATGGCGACCGATGGGTCGCTTCGTCATTCCGAGCTGATCTATCAAGTCATCGACGGATCGTGGAACACGGCGGGCGAGAACATCGCCTATGGGCCGACCGAGGCGTCAATATTTGCGGGTCTTGAAGGAAGCGCGGGCCATCTCGCGAACATGGTGAACGCTGGCTACACCCATGTCGGGATCGGCGTGATGTTGATGGGCGATGTGATCTGGACGGCACACCTGTTTGCGGGTTGAGGCGTCGCCCGCGAGCGTGTCGCTAGGTTTACTAGGCCGCAGGTTCGGCGGGCTCGTCTTCGACGATCCGTACCTCGCCGCGCAGGTCTCCGGGATCGCCGCAGACCCAGCAGGCATCACGCTCGACGCCGCGCCACGCAACGTCGCAACGAACACATCGCAATGGGTGTTCGGGCCCTATGCCCGTGCCGATGTGAGCGGTCATTTCCTGCACAGATCCACCCTATGCACGATGGAAACCTCGACGGGGTGATGCCGGGGCCGTAGCCGGTGTCCTGACGGGGATACCCTCCAGCGTGCCCACCGCAAGTGTCGGTGGTCCAATGAGAGGAAATTCCATGGCTACCCCATGCCCCAACGCCGATGGCTCCAGCCCACAGACGCGTAAGTTCGATTCTGCCCCGGAGATGTGCATCGACTCGTCGAAGCGCTACACCGCGACGATGCAGACCACCCTCGGCGAGATGGTGATCTCGCTCGATGCGTCTACCGCGCCGAAGACTGTCAACAACTTCGTGACTCTCGCTCGCTACCACTACTACGACGGCATCATCTTCCACCGCATCATTGAGGGCTTCATGTGCCAGGGCGGCGACCCGACGGGCACCGGCACCGGCGGCCCGGGCTACAAGTTCGAAGACGAGCTGCCCGCCCCGGGTCGCTACGAAATCGGCTCGCTTGCGATGGCCAACTCTGGTCCCAACACCAACGGCAGCCAGTTCTTCGTGATCTCTGGCTCCAGCGGTGTCGGTCTTCCCCCGCAATACTCACTCTTTGGCAAGGTCGTAAAGGGCCTTGAGGTTGTCGAGGCGATGCAGCAGGTCGATACCGACCGCAGCGACCGTCCCGCGACCGATGTCGTGATCCAGTCGGTCACCATCGAAGAGGCGGACTGAAATGGCGATCGATACGCTTGGTATTGTTGGCGCCGGTGCTATGGGGAGCGGCATCATCGAAGTCGCTGCCAAGGCCGGCGTGTCGATCGTTGCTCGCGATATCAGTCCGGAAGCCATCGAAGCTGGCCGCGCTCGCGTGGAAGGTTCGATGAACAAGGCGGTCGAGCGAGGCAAGCTCGACGAGGCCGCGCGTGATGCCGCGATTGATGCGATCACCTGGACCACCGACATCGAGGACATGGGCGGTTGTCAGATGATCATCGAGGCTGCCCCGGAAATCCTTGAGCTCAAGCTGTCGATCTTCAAGGAGCTCGATGCTGCGCTCCCCGAAGGTGTCATCATCGCGACGAACACCTCGTCGATCTCAATCATCGATATCGCGATGGGAACAAGCCGGCCCGAGTCCGTGGTCGGAATGCACTTCTTCAACCCGGCAACGGTGATGAAGCTCGTGGAGGTCATCGAGACCGAACGCACCTCGGCCGACGTCAGCGCGGCGGCTTCGGCTTTCGCAACCGACGTGCTCGGCAAACGTGTCGTTGTCTGTAAGGACCGTGCCGGCTTCGTGGTTAACGCCCTGCTCGTGCCGTTCCTTTGCCAGGCGATTGCGATGTTTGAGTCCGGTCACGCCACGGCGGAAGATATCGACGAGGCAATGAAGCTCGGCGCCGGTCACCCGATGGGTCCGCTGGCGCTGTGCGACATGATTGGCCTCGACATCATGTTGTGGACTGCCGAGTCGCTCTACGACGAGTACCAGGAGCGCTTCCTTGCGCCGCCGCCGCTCTTGCGGCGAATGGTGAGCGCCGGGCACCTCGGTCGAAAGTCCGGCAAGGGCTTTTACGACTACTGACGCCAGCGCCGCTCGTCGATCGTGGCTGAGTAGGGCGCGACCGGCGACGGTGTCAGTTTCGACGTTGGGGCGGTATCCGGGAATCGGATGCCGCCCGCCGTCACGATCGATAACAGGGCGACACCGGCGGCAATAAGGAACACGAGAAGGAACCGCTCCGGCGTTGAGCCTTCGGTGACGAGCGCTGAGAGCAAGCTGATTCCGGCCGCAGCGCCGATCTGGCCTGTCATGTTGAGCATCCCGGTGCCGACACCCATGTCACTTTCGCCGACAGCTTCGGTGAGGGCCGCGATGATCGGCGGACGAGCGACTCCGCTGCCGGCACCCGCGAGGGCAACACCGGCGACGACAAAGCCGAGCCAGCCGTTTACCGCGCCGACGCCGATCAAGGCCAGCGCAATCGCGATCGAGAGGCATCCAATGACCACGACGTTGCGGCCGCCGAAGCGGCCAACCAATCGGTTGGCGAGCCATGCTCCGGCCGCGAACATGAGCGGTCGGGGAAGGATAAGAAGCGAAATGGCGGTGGTCGTGTACGCAAACGTCGCGTCGGCGCCAAGCATCAGTGACGTAAGGACCAGTCCGGCCATGTACGGCCCGTTGAGGAAGAGCTGGCTGATCAACGGCAGCGACACATTTCGCTGGGCGAGCAGTTCGAGTTCGATGAGTGGATGTGGCGTTCTTCGTTCCCAGCGAACGAAGAGGATGAATGCGATCGGCGAGATGAGGAGACCACCCCATACGACGGGGTGTTCCCATCCGAGTGCTCCGGCGCGATTGAGCGGGACGAGGACCGTCGCGATGCCGACAGCAAGGAGTAGCCCACCGAGGAGATCGAACGTGAGGTCGCTTCGGCGTTCGCTCTCCGGCAGCACTCGAGCGCAGACGACGACCGCGACCGCCATGCCGATTCCCTGCACGATGAAGAGCGTTCGCCAACTGGTCGCGTCGATCAGCGGACCGCCGATGATCACGCCGAGCGCGGGTGATGCCGCGAGTACGGCGCTCCATACGCCAGCGACAGAGGTGCGTTCGTCGTCGGGAAACGCCTTCATCATGATCGCGAGGGCAGAGGGTCCCGTCGAAGAGGAGAAGGCCTGCGTGACAATGCGGGCCGCGATCAGAAAGCCCGCGCTCGACGCGGTCGCCGTGACGAATGACATCACTGCGGCCGCGCTGAATCCAATGAGGTAGATGCGGCGATGGCCGTAGAGGTCGCCGAGCTTTCCGGCCATAGGGGTGAACACAGCGAAAGCGAGGAGTGGCCCGGCGATCACCCATGTGATGGTGCTGGTGGTTGAGCCGAGGTCGTCGGCAATATCAGGGAGAGCGGCCGACAACACGGTGATGGTGAACGAACTGGCGGCAACGCCGATGAGCGCCACGACCTGAATCACCCGCGGCGGGAATTGCCGGGCCGGGGGGTCGAGGAAACTCATCGCTTGGAGGGTAGGAGCGCGCGGTCGACACGGCGTGCGGATATGACGGGCGTCACCAGGGCGCGGATATGTCCTCGCGTCGGGCCTGCCACGCGACGGCTTCCGCCCGCGCGTCTTCTTCGGCGGGAATCGCGAGATACGCCACTCGATGTTTGCGGAGCTCACGCAGGCATCGCCCGTAGTCGCGCAAGTAGCGGAAGAGGAATCGCAGGAATCCGAGCTCGGCGAACTGGCGCACATGCACGAGTTCGTGAGCGAGGAGCTCGCGCCTGCCGAGCTGATCCGGATCGCGTGTCAAGAAAATGAAACGGCCGATCGTCATGCCGGATGCGCCGGGTGCCAAGAACGGCACCCGCACGATTCGGACTCGTTCGGCGAGCGAACGATCGATGACGTCGTACGCGTCGAGCTCGGCCGAGGTGAGGCGCCGCATTAGTGAGATTGGTCGGGCGGCGGGAAGGTCAACATGAATGTGAACGCTTCGCGGCTTGGCCCGTTGGTTTGCAGCGCGGTCAACCGGTCTTCGGCCTCGTCGATGGTCGGATCGAGATTGTCGGCGAAACCCGCGGAGTCGGGATGTTCGATCGGCGCGCGGAGCTGACCAACATTGAGTTGGGCGAGGTGCCAAGTGGTCATGTCCAGGTCGCCAGAAGCTGGGGCAGGTCGGTGAGGCGTTCGAGGGTGGGCACGTCGTGCGGGTGGTCGTCGTGCTCGGCTTCGTGCGCCCAGGTGAGGTGATAGGGCACGTGCACGCCGCGGCCGCCAAGTTCGATTACCGGCAGTACGTCGGACCGCAGCGAGTTGCCGACCATGACGAAGTCGTCGAGGGGCACATCGTGCACATCGAGCAGGCGTCGGTAGGTGTCGGCGCTCTTCTCCGGAACCACCTCGATCCGCCAGAAGTGATCGGCGAGTCCGCTGTCGTCAATCCGGGCGTGCTGGGCGTAGAGGTCGCCCTTTGTGATCAACATCAGAGTGTGATGACGGAGCGACTCGAGCACCTCGACAACACCGGGGAGCAATTCGGTTGGTCGGTCGAGGATGGCGTGACCGAGTGCGAGGATTTCGGTGATGGTCGAGGCACTGACCTCACCGCCGGACACGTCGATGGCCGTCTCGGTCATCGAGAGCATGAATGATTTTGCGCCATAGCCATACCGGGCGAGGTTGCGCATCTCGACCTCGAACAGCAGTGAAGAGATCGTGTCGGCCTCACCCCAGGGCGACAGCAGCCGCTCCAACGAGCGGTGAGACTCGTCGAACAAATCCTCGTTGTGCCACAAGGTGTCGTCTGCATCGAAGGCCACGATCATCGTCGCGATGGTACTCACGGTGGCTGTCCACCGGTTGGGCCCGCCTCGACGGTACGTTCAGCACATGGCTTCGTGTGCTCGTCCCGGATGCTCCCGCTCGCGGACCGGCGTGCTCCTTATGCTCCGGGCCGACCGTCGCGCCGAAGTGGTTGCCCTCGATGACCCCGACGGTGAACTTTATGGTACGCCCATGTGTGAGGTGCATCTGACTCGGTCCAAACCGCCGTCGGGCTGGACTCTTGTTGACCGTCGCCCCCCGCCCGAACCAGCTGAGGAAGCAGGCGTTTCCGTCGAACCGGTTGCTCCACCGGCGAGTGCCGGCTGGTCGCCCAAGCGTGAGCTCGAAGCGATTCCCGACGAGGTGTCGTCCGTTCAGTCGCCGTTACTCCGACGCGCCTTCCTCGGTTCCTCCGCCGGCCTCACCGGGCTCGAGCGGGTTCATGAGGAGGTCGACGGCGACCCAGAGAGTCTTCGCGGTGGGGTGGAAGAGGACCGGCATGAGGATCGCGATCGGCCACATGACGGCGAGCAGAGGAACCGCCCTGACGTCGGGGTACATGATCGCCACTCCAGCGACCAGGGTGATCAAGATCAGTCCGAAGGTCAGGATGGTGCTCATACCGACAGCGCCAACGAAGTGCCCAGGCATGCGCTCGAACACGAATCCACAGCGCGGGCACTCGGGACAGAGCGCCACCCATCGGCGGGTCAGCTTCCGACGCCCACACACCGCGCAGGCTCGAGTGGCACCTCGCCACAGCAATACACGGCGCTCGGGGGTGGGGCGGGTCTGCACATGTCTGAGCCTACGGTTCACCAACTTCGCCTGGTCGTTTGAGCAGCGCCATCCGCCGCGTGAACGGGGGCCTAGCGGTTGTTGCTGCGCTGCTCGGGCTCACGCTGATTTGGCCCTCGCCGGCGGGCCAGAACGTTGCCGCTCCCGTCGCCCCGGACGAGGGAACAACAACCACCGCATCGACCACCACCACAACAACAACCACAACGACCACGACCGAGCCCCCCTACGACGGCTGGGTCGACCCGGCTTCCTCTGGGCAACCATGGGGTGACACCGTCGAGGGGCTGCTCACCTTCCGCGGGAACCCGACCCGAACCTTCTATGGCGGTGGCCCGGTGCCCGTCGCGCCAGAGGTTGTGTGGCGGTTCCCGGAAGACGGCGCGATGTGTTCGAACTCGTCGGTGGGTAGCGAGTCGATCACCTGGTGTGGGTCGGGGTGGACCGGACAACCATCGATCTTCGAGCACAAAGGGGAGACCTGGGTTGCGGTTGGTGCGTACAGCCGAGACGTGCATTTCTTAAACGCCGACGACGGGACTCGGCTCCTTCCCGACTTTCCGACGGGCGACATCATCAAGGGTTCGGTCACGATCGACCCCGATGGCTACCCGCTGCTCTACACCGGCAGCCGCGACAACTTCTACCGGGTGGTGGCGTTTGATCGCGACGAGCCCGAAGAACTGTGGGCGCTGGCGGCCACTGATGTTTCACCAACGAAGTGGAACAACGACTGGGACGGCGCCGGCCTCATTGTCGACGATCACTTGTTCATCGGCGGTGAGAACTCGCAGTTCCACATCGTCAAGCTCAATCGCAGCTACGACGCTGACGGACGGGTGCAGGTGGATCCCGAGCTGGTCTTCAATACGCCAGGCTGGGACGACGAGTTGTTGCGGGCGGTCGGTGGCAATGTCTCGATCGAGAACTCGGTCGCGATGTCGGGCAACGTCGTCTACTTCGCCAACTCTGGTGGCCTGATTCAAGGCTGGGATATCACCGGATTGAAGGAAGGCATCGAGCCGACCCGCGTGTTCCGCTACTGGGCCGGCGACGATATCGACGCCACGCTCGTCATCGACGAGGAAGGCATGATTTATGCCGGCGTCGAATACGAACGGGGCAATGCCCGCAGCCAAGAGGTCGGTCAGATCATCAAGCTCGATCCGTCGAATCCTGACGATCCGCTCGTGTGGGGTGTCGACGAGCGCCCGCGGCTCGACTCGGGTGTCTGGGCCACGCCAGGTTTGCATCGCGATCTCCTTATCGTGCCCACCGATACCGGGAAGGTTCTCGGACTCGACCGTGACACGGGCGAGGAACGTTGGTCCAAGCAACTCGCCGGGCCCACGTGGCAATCACCGGTCATCGTTGATGATGTCTGGATTCAGGGGGACTGCAATGGCGTCCTGCGCGGCTTCGATGTGAGCGACACATCGATTGACCCTCCGCTGTTGTGGGAAGTCACCCTCGGCGGCTGCATCGAGTCCACCCCCGGGGTCTGGGACGGCCGAATTATCGTCGGCACCCGCGCTGGCTGGATTTATGCGCTCGGCGACCCGATCACCACGAACTAGCGCGGATCAAGCACCGTGCTCGTCACGACATAGCTCGTAATGTGCGCGTTGCCCGGGAGTCGGGCGAGATCGTTACGGATGACATGGTCGTAGGCGGCGAGATCCTTCACCTCGACCCGGATCAGATAGTCGACGTCTCCGGTGACGTGGTGCGCTTCGGTGACCGCTGCGATCGCCCGCATCCCTTCTTCGAAGGCGCTTTGGTGGGTCGGGTCACCCGCGGCGAGGCGGGCCGTCACCCAGACATTGAACCCGCGTTCGATCGCATCGGGCGCAACGACAGCGGTGTAGCCAGTGATCACGCCGTCGGCTTCGAGCCGGCGTAGCCGCCGCAGCGTCGGTGACGGGGAGAGGCAGACGGCCTCGGCGAGGTCGTTGACCGTGATGCGGCCATCGGCTCGTACGACATCAATGATTCGTTGATCGATCGTGTCGAGTGTATTCATACGCAGAAGTATGCCAAGAAACTGACGCTGATGGCTGAATCATGCTCTAAGCAGCTGAAATGCAGCGATTTCACACGGTTCGTGCGCCCGTCTTCAGGCACAGTGGTCGGATGCGCTGTTCGCTGAGTCCGATTGCTTCACTGAGCCTTGCTGGAGTTTGCTGGGGCACCTCGTTCGGTGCCGCGGCGCTGCTCGATGACACCAGTCCCGCGATGATCACCGGTGTCCGGTTCGGCTTCTTTGGGCTTGTGTCACTCGCCCTTCTCGGGCGCAGCGGCGGTATTCGCTGGGTGCCGTGGCGAGTCGCCATCCTTCACGCGGCCGGCGGTTCTGTCGGGTTGTATCTGTCGGAAGTCATCGCGATCGACCTCGTTGGCGCAGGGCCGACGATCGCCGTCGTTGGGTCGGTACCGCTCGTCTACGCGTCGTTCGGTGCGCGCCGTGACGGCGAGCCGTTCCGTCCACTCATCCCGTCGCTGGTACTTACGGTGTTCTCGCACCTGATCATTCACGTCTCATCCTTTCGCGATGCTCCGGCGTCGTCTCCGTGGGTGCTCGTCGCCGGGTTACTCATCGCGGCGGCCGGTGTCCTCGGCTTCTGTGCGTATGCGTTTCATCTGACCGACTTCCTCCGGGAGAATCCGCAGATCTCGGCGGCTCGGTGGTCGAGCGCGATTGGCATCGCCTGTGGCGTGTGGGCGATTCCGCTGCTCACCATTGGGATCTTGGCGGGGTCAACGGGGGTGGAGGGACGCCTTATCATCGGTGGTTTCTTCCTCGCGATCGTCCCGTCGTGGCTTGCCGCCACGCTGTGGAACACCGGGGTCGTCAACGTGCAGCGCTCGCTTGCCGGTCAGCTTCTTGTGGTCGAACCGCTCGCCGCGTTTGTTTTCGTGCATCTCGCGACGTGGACGATTCCCGGTTCGACACTCGTGATCGGTGAACTACTGCTCCTCGCCGGCGCTCTGTTGGCGGTACGGCGTGCTGACCACAGTGGAGCTCAGCGGTCCTCAGTGGTCGTCGCTGGAGTCGAATAGGTCGATCAGTTCGTCGAACCAGGAAACAAGCGCTGGGTAGTTGTCCTCGGTGGTCTTGCCGAGTCGGACGACGACAAGATCGAGGGTCGGCACGCACGCCACCCGTTGCCACTCGAAACCGCTGGCGAAGAATCGGCCACGACCGTCGTCGTTGGTCCACCAGTGCTCGCCGTACTCGCCGCCATTGTCGTCTCGCGCTCGAGTGGATCGGGCTGCGTCGACCCAATCGGCGGGGATGAGTTGACGGTCGTCCCATACACCGCCGCGAAGGTAGAGCAATCCGAATCGTGCCCAGTCGCGGGCGGTGGCATGCAGGTAGGACGACCCGACGAAGTTCCCGGTCTGATCGAATGTCGGGTCGGCCGAGTGCATGCCGATTGGCGCGAACAGATGCTCGTGCATCCAGGCGCGGGCTTCGTCGCCTGGGCCGATGACCTCACCGATTCGGCGGGCGACGAGGTTGGTGGTGCCGCTCGAATAGTTGAAGACGGTGCCGGGCTCATGGGCGAGTGGCCGCGCCGCGGTGTAGGCCGCGGGATCATCGATGCCCGCGCCGAAGAGCATGTCGATGCAGTGCGACCAGGTGGCTTCCCCGCCATCTTCGGAGAGAGCGTAGGCCTCGTTGAACTCGAGACCGTCGGTCATACGAAGCATCTGTCGCAAGGTGATGGCCGCCCGTGGATCGTCGGGTCCCCACTCGGGGATTCCCGCCGGCTCGTCGGGGTTGATGCGGCCCTGATCGACGAGTACGCCGAGCAATGCATGCGTAATCGACTTGGCCATCGACCAGGAGAGCAAGGGCGTAGACGCATCGGTGTTCGGTCCGTAGCGCTCGACGATCACGCGGCCACCCTGGACTACGACGGTGGCGCATGACTCACCGAACTCCGGCTCTGGGTTTGCCCCGAATGCTCGATCAAGCAGTGTGTCGAGCGCGGCGGCGTCGACCGTCGTGGGGAGCGGACCGATTGGCCAATCAGCCGTTGGCCAGGGGGTGCCCGCGGGTTGAGGCGGGAGCGAGAGGAGTTGGTTCGGCGGATCGAAGACTGCCACCGGGCGACGCTAGCCGCGGTGCCAGATCGGGCCGGAATTCGTGTCTTCTACGATGATGTTGCGAGCCGTCAGGTCGTCTCGGAGTCGGTCCGCCTCGGCGAAGTCCTTTGTCGCTCGTGCTTCGGTGCGGGCGGCGACGAGTCCGTCGATTTCCGCGTCGTCGCCGCCTGTGATGGTTGTCGCGCCGACCGACATACCCAATGCACCGGCCAGGTCATGAACGGTCGCGACAAGGACAGCGGCGTCATCGCCCGCGTCGAGGGCAGCGTTGGCTCGGCGGACAGTCTCGAAGATGGTGGCGACCGCTTCGGGAGTGCCCATGTCGTTGTCCATCGCAGCGCGGAAGGTGTCGACAGTAGTGGTCTCTCGCTCCGGTCCGTCGGCGGTGACGCCAGCCGCGTTGGCCTTGCGGGCCATCGCGTCGATGCGCTCGATCGCGGCCCGAGCCTGAGCCATCACATCGGCGTTGATCTCCATCGTTTTGCGATAGTGCGTCTGCAGGAGGAGGAGGCGTAGCGCTCGCCCGTTGAGCGGGTGCTCGTTGAGGAGTGCTTGGATCGTTGTGAAGTTGCCGAGCGACTTCGACATCTTCTCGCCGCCGATGTTCAACATTGCGTTGTGCATCCAATGGCGGGCGAACTCGCGGCCCGCCGCGATCGCTTCGGCTCGTTCGTTGGTGTGATGCGGGAACACCAGGTCGGTGCCGCCGCCGTGGAGGTCGAAGCCGTCGCCGAGTACGTCGAGGCTCATCGCTACACATTCGATGTGCCAGCCAGGTCGGCCATCACCCCAGGGTGATGGCCACGTGGGTTCACCGGGTTTGGCCGCCTTCCAAAGCGCGAAGTCGAGCGGGTCTTCTTTGTTGTCGTCGACCTCGATTCGGGCACCAGCGCCCTCACGAAGGTCGTCGAGTGATCGATGGACAAGGCCGCCATAGTCCTCAACCGAATGCACGCGCAGATAGACGCCGGTGGCATTGGCGTAGGCGCTGCCGTTGTCCATCAACGTCTGAATGAATGCCACCATCTCATCGACGTAGTCGGTTGCGTGAGGCCGATCGTGGGGTCGAAGGATCCCCAGCGAATCGAAGATGGCGGCGTCGTAGATGTCTTTCCACGTTGCCGCGATCTCGGGCTCGGTCGAGCCCTCCCGGTTCGCCTTATCGATGATGTTGTCGTCGATGTCGGTGACGTTGGCGACGTGGTGGACGTCGACCCCTGTCCATTCGAGATAACGCCGGATGACGTCGTAGGTCATCGCTTGGCGGGCATGGCCGAGATGCGGATGGTCGTAGACGGTCGGGCCACAGGCGTACAGCGAGAGTTTGCCGGCGTGACGCGGTTCGAGCGGGCGCACTTCGCCAGTAAGAGTGTCGTAGAGACGGATCACGATGGCTCCGGGTTCAGCTGCGCGGGGTGGCAGGACGGTCGAGTCGGACACCGCAGAGTGCGCCGAGTTCGGCCAACACTTTAGGGGCCGTGGAGTCGTCGCCCCCGGCAGTTATTGCATCGGCCAGTTCAACGAGAGCTTGGCGGGCGGTGGGCGCATCGAGGTCGTCGTCGAGCGCGGCCCGGACACGTTCTGCAAAGGGCGCGGGGTTTGGGCCCATTTCTCCGGCGGCCGCCGTGATCAGACGTTCGAGCAAAGCCGACGCGTCGGCGATGTCGCTATCGAACCATTCCCAGTCTTCGCGATAGTGATGGGCCATCAGCGCGAGCCGAATCGCTCGGGGGTCGGCGACCTTCGAGAGTTCGCTCACGAAGACGAGGTTGCCGAGCGACTTCGACATCTTGGTGCCTTCGTACGCCACCATTCCGCAGTGCATCCAATGGCGCGAGAAGGTCTCGCCCGTCGCGGCTTCGCTCTGGGCTCGTTCGCATTCGTGGTGCGGGAAGATCAGGTCGCTGCCGCCTCCGTGAATGTCGATTGTCGAGCCGAGAATGCCCATCGACATTGCGCTGCACTCGATGTGCCAGCCCGGGCGACCTGGCCCCCACGGCGAATCCCAGCTGGGTTCATCGGCGAGCGAGGGCTGCCACAAGATGAAGTCGAGCGGGTTGCGGAGCCGCGGATCTTCGGGATTACCCCCGCGCTCGCGGGAGTATTCGATCATGGTGGCTTCGTCGTAGCCCGATACTGCGCCGAAAGAGTCGAATGTGGAGACATCGAAGAACGCGGTGCCGTCGATGGCGTAGACGTGGCCGCGCGCGTCGAGTTTGCCGATGAGGTCGACCATCTCGGCGACCCACTTCGTTGCGTGAGGTTCGGCTTCGACCGGACGGGTCTCGAGGGCCACCATGTCGCCGTGGAATCGGGCGGTCTCTTGGGCGGCGAGTTCGAGGAAGTCGATTCCTAGCTCACGAGCCTTCGGCAGGATCGAGTCGTCTACGTCGGTGATGTTTCGCACGTACCGAACGCGATGGCCCCTGTCTTCGAGCCGACGGACCAGGAGGTCGTATGTGAGATAGGTGTTGGCGTGGCCGAGATGTGTCGAGTCATACGGCGTGATGCCACACACATAGAGGGAAACCACCTCGCCAGGTTCGAGCGGGACAATCTCGGCCCGGGCCGTGTCGAAGAGACGCACGGCGCCACGGTAGCGGCCGACGAGCGCTGGGCCTGACTCGCTTGGGCGCAAGCGGGCAGGTGCACGGCGAACTGAGCATGGTCTTTGGCGCCCCCGGGCAGAATCGAACTGCCGCACACGGTTTAGGAAACCGATGCTCTATCCACTGAGCTACGGGGGCGGGGCCGGGAGAATTCGCGGCGCGAAACCCTCGGCCGGTGAAGTGTAGAGCGAGGCTTTGGCTGGTCGGGCGTCCCACGTTTCACTCGGAGGGTCCTCGGCTGCCGCTTTCTCCCACGGGTCCGTGGTCCGGGCGCGGCAATCCCGGTGGGGGCGCTCTGAGCCGTTCAGGCGGCGATGGCGGTGTCGCGTCGTCGTCGGTGTTCGTGAAGGGCGACGCTATTTACGCTGATGGCGAAGCCGATCAGGTTGACGTGTTGGCGGGCGTGGCCGATGGAGTGGGCCCGGCCGAGCCACAGGGTGTCGTCGAGGTGTCGGTTGATTGACTCGGCGTCGTTACGTCGGGCGTACAGCCGAGCGAAATCGGGATCGTCGGCGGCGATGGGCCGCACGTTCTCGGCCCGGTTGAGGCCCCGTTTGTCGTCTTGGGCGTTGCCGTGGAGTCGAACGGTGACGGTGCCGGCACCGGCCCAGTCGGGGAGGCGGTAGTCGTTGTACCAACGGAACCGTCCGCTGTTGCCGTTGCGGTGGGTGCGGGTGCGTTTGAGCGGCACGAAGTCGAGATCGCCGGTGTCGACGAGCCGACCGATCCCGACCGAGCCGCCTCGGGCGTAGAGCTCGATTGTTGACGTTGATCCGTCGTTGTGGCGGATCGTTTTGGTTTCGAGGTGCACGCTCTTCTCGACGCGTTGCTCCGCGCTGTTACGGCGGGCCTTGGTGGCGCTTGTCTTCTTGGCGGTGACCTTGTTGACGGGGACAAGGCCGAGGTGGCGCAGAAGCCGTTGATGGTGCACGCCTCGTAAGGCGGTGTCATAGATGACGCCTTGGGCGCCGGGGCACAGCGGCGCGAGCCGTTCGAAGCAGTTCATCGCCGCTGCGGCTTCGCCGCCCGGTGTCGGGACCGGCTCGACGTCGAGGATGATGCGGCCGCGGATGTCGGTGGTGCGTGCGGCGACGAGCACGAACTTGGTTCCCCATGCGGCTTCGCCGGTTCCTTCCCAATGCAGGCCGGCGTCGTGCTCGGCGCGACGGGCGCTGATTTCTCCGGTGGTTCGGTTGACGCGGGTGTCGCCCGGTCTGGCTCGAAACAGTGGTGCGATGACTTTGCCGTCGGCGTGGAGCATTCGAGACAGATCGGGGTGGGTCCAAGAACCGGGGCCGTCGGGGTCGAGCAGCCCGATCTCGCGGGCCTGGCCGGTCGCGATTTCGCGGTGTCGCCGAGCGAGCGCTTCAAGCACGAGGGGTTCGGTGAGGAAACGGTCGCGGCCGTAGAGGTAGTGATGGCGGCGCATCGGCCGCGCAGGCAGATGAAGGTCGGGTCGGTCCGGGTTTTGGCGCCGGACGGTGCGCCGAACCAGGCGCCATACGAGCCGGTGTGCGAGTTCGGCCTCCACCTGGCGCGACGAACCAAATACCGACAACAGCGCCTCCCAGAAGATCAGCGTCCATCCGGGGTAGTCGCGCGGACGGCCCCCCTTCAGCGGGTCAGGGGCGGGGATGAGTTCGCCGAGTTGGTAGATGGCCGGGTTGGCAAGGATGGCTTCGACTTTCTCAAGCGCGGACAGGCCGGTCGGTTCGACGCCCATTTTCCTACGCGTCGCTCTCGAGGCGGTCGGAGTGCCAGTCAAAGCCGATAAGAGTCGCGGTGCGGTCGAGGCTGCGGATCCCGAGGCGTCGAGCGGCCTCGTCGATGCGTCCCGTTGCGGCCAGTACTTGGCGTCCTGCCCAAGCCGCCACCGAGGCAGGACGAATGTCCGGCTCGCCACCGATGCCGGCTCGACGCAGCGTCTCGCTGATGGCCCCACACGAGGCGGCTTGGCGGTGGTAGTCGGAGCCCCTTTCGCCGTCGTAGACGATTAGCCGATCCGGGTCGTCACCGATCACTCGGAGACGCCGCTCGAGTCGGGTTGCGCCCCAATCCTGCAGTGGCGCCCATCGTGCGTCGGTTCGCGGGCTGCCGTGAAGCCACACCCGTCCAGCATCAAGATCGACGTCGGCGATCCGAATGTGCCCGAGCTCACCTGAGCGGCACGACGACTCCGCCAACGCCCAAACCGCGGCGGGCCTTGTCGATGTGAGCGACTGAAGCGAGGCAGATCGACACATCGCCACCTCGTCGTCGGTTAGCGGCCGAATCCTCTTCGATGATCGAGCGGGCAGGGTCAGATCGATCGTCGGGTCCGAATCAGCTAGATCCAACTCCCGGGCCAGCCTGAACAACAGCCGCAGCGCCGACCGACGCAGGTGCATGGTCGCCACGCTTGCCTCGCCAGCTGGCATCGGTGCATGAACGAAGGCCTCCGCCTGGACAGGCGTGACCTCGGCCAGCGCTGCGACATCGAATGCTCGTTCACTGAATGCACAGAATCGTTCGATGAGTTCAGCGATGCGAGGGAGAGACTGGTCCGAGAGCGTCCCGGAATCAGCGAGTCTGGCCAGAACCGCGTGTTGATCTCGATCGAGCGATGGCGAGCTCCCGCCTGAAGGAGCGCGCGTATGCTTTCCCATGTCGGGACCTCCTCGGATGGTCTCGGCCAGGTCCCGGGGTGTTAGTGCACCGCCGGGGCCACT
>Ga0115000_10000373_pt1 | contig 42026 bp, 26 predicted proteins | sample ArcticOcean_MG_C_6_FD_89690 | JGI IMG/M metagenome (GOLD analysis project Ga0115000, IMG submission 89690) | Marine microbial communities from western Arctic Ocean - ArcticOcean_MG_CB8_128 | ecosystem: Environmental > Aquatic > Marine > Oceanic | place: Arctic Ocean: Canada Basin | collected...
AAAGAACAGTAATGACAGGGCATGGATTCTCATTATCGGAAACAAACGCCAAACTTGCATTGTAAACAATCCCCAGGCTACGATTGAAAGTAGCATTTGGAAGTACCCCAGTCCACCGATGACCCCCAAACCATCAATTCCAGATTTGGTCGCATCTCCTCCATTGAATATTTCTGTCGAAATCGAACCGAGAAGGAACGCTAAAACTCCGAGGCCAAGAGTGGTCCAATGCTCCATGTCCCATTCCCGAACTGCTAATTTCGACTGAAAACGCAACTCGACTTGAATGGTGTCCAACGGTTTTGCAATAGGGTGTAGTTCAGAAAAAGAAAAGAATGGTTCGATTTCTCTTAACCGAAATGGAAGAACACGATGGTCTTCATCAACGATTACTCGAGCCGAGACCTCTTCGCTCATAACCTTCCGAAGTGGTTTAACCTTTGAATTGTTTCGGATTGATTCTCTTGAAGTATTCCTAACATCTCATGGGTGAGCGTTAAACGGTGGGGCAAAGTCGGCGGGATTGTAGCCGAGATCGCATAGCCTGGTATTGCGCGCGACTGGAAATCGCGTGTCCTTGTGGCACGAGAGTTCAAATCTCTCTCTCGGCGCCTTAATGGCCTTTGATACCACCTTTTTCACCGTGATACTAGTAGCTCTACTCGAGGTAGATTGAAGAGCCACCGGCGAGAATTGAACTCGCGACCTCCTCATTACCAATGAGGTGCTATACCGCTAAGCCACGGTGGCAGTAAAGACGGCGACCAACACTTGGATTATAACCGCTTCGCGTCGTATTCAAGTTTGGAAAAAGGACGTTTCAACATGAGCATTCCCTCAAAGGCTATAAGGTGATTTTTACAAATGACTATTTGGAGAAGGCAACTTCTCTGGATGGGATATTATGGAGCGAGAGCAAGAAAACAAAGTGGAGATGCGGCAACGAGTCCGTGATCTTCAGAGCCAAGTAGATGAATTGAAAGACCTTGTAAACACGTTATTGAGCGTTATTTGTGAGGAGCCGGATGGAGTGCACAGTGGTGCTGCGCCAACTATTCCGGGGCAACCTGCGAACAATTACTGCATGTGATTATCCTTTGATAACTGCAAGCGGATTTAATCGAACCACGGGTCGTGCCAATCCCGCTTTCGCAGTTAAATCGATGACATCATCAACATCTTTGTAGGCATCAGGGGCTTCTTCTGCCAATACATTTGGAGTTGAGGCGTGAATTCGTATTCCACGGTTTTCAAGTTCCAATTTCAGAGCTTTTCCGTCAATTGTTTGTTTTGCTTTACTGCGCGACATGGCTCGGCCAGCGCCATGACAAGAAGAACCAAAGGCAATGTTTTGACCGTTTTTTGGTCCTGCCATTACCCATGAGCCTGTACCCATATCGCCAGGTATGAGAACGGGTTGGCCAGAAAGATGGTTGTAATGATTCATTTCTGGGCTGTCGCCACTGAATGCTCGTGTAGCACCTTTACGATGGACACAGCACGTGCATTCTTTTCCATCGATGTGATGCAGTTCAACTTTTGCGATATTATGGGCTACATCGTAGAGAGTTGATGCTTCACCGTCTGTTCCCATTTCTAATCGGAGTACTTCACGTAGTCGATGTGCGAGAGCACTTCTGTTTGCAAAGGCAAAATTAGCAGCAGCATTCATAGCATCAAAATATGCTTGACCTTGAGGTGAATGGAATGGAGCAGATGCTAATTGGCGATCAGCGAGTTCATAGCCCCATTCTTCATCGACCCAGATGTTTCCTTGTTGCTTGTAACGACGTTCAAGACTTCTCACATGGTCGCTGCATACTTGATGCCCAAGTCCACGTGAACCCGAGTGAATCATTGCGACAATTTGCCCTTCATATAACCCCCATTTTTCAGCGGTTGCCACATCTACCGTTTTCCCAACCGTTTGCAGTTCCAAAAAATGGTTCCCACTTCCCAACGTTCCAAGCGCTCGAAGTCCACGTTCTTTAGCGCGTAGAGAGATCTCAGCATTTTCAGTGTTTAATCGGCCGCCTGATTCGAGATGTTTCAAATCTTCATCGTAACCATAGCCAAGTTCGATCGCAGCAGGTGCTCCACCTTGGATGAGATTGTCGAGGTCACTCATCGTAATATCAAGTCCGCCCTTACCTGATGCCCCTGCGGGAATTCTTCCAGCAAGACGACCTGCTAATTTTTTGAGATTCGGTATGTCTTTTTCTGTCGCATCGAGCGCGAGCATTCGGACACCACAATTAATGTCAAACCCTACTCCACCAGGTGAGATTGCTCCGCCTAAATCTCCATGCTCTGTATCGGTGGCAATAACCCCACCAATTGGAAGTCCGTAGCCAAAATGCCAATCTGCCATACCCCACGCCTCCCCAACAATTCCTGGTAGGCTTGCTGCATTGATGAGTTGTTCTGGCCCTCGGTCATCGGCATGTTTCTGCAGGTGAAGTTCATCGGTGACCAAGCGTGCATCGACTTTCATTCGACCATGAGCTTTGATACGCATCGTACCGTCTCCTTCATTGGAGAGAAAGCGACGCCAATCATCGGCCATAGTTACTGCTTGAGTTATTTACCTTTGAGCATTGTTCTTGGTTTCAATCTAAAAATACCCATAGGTTTCAAGGTGTATCGCTTGGTCGGCGACTTGTTCCTTTGGGGAGATGAGTCATATGGCATTACCACCGATTGATTTGGCTGTGTTCAAAAACGAGGGTTTTGTTCGTAACCAATGTCGAATCACGGACCTTTGGTTTTGGACCACTGACCCTTCACGTGATACCTGTGGTGACACGACCGAGGACGAGTATACATTCATCGGAGCACCTCTCATCGAAGGTTACCCAATGCGAGGTAAAGCATTGAAGGACGCAATGCGAGAGGCATTTTTGTCCTTTTTTGAAAACGTTAAACACACACGTGTTGAACCTTACCCCGTTTTGGCAAGATGGAGAGACGACATTCATTTGACCATTGCTTCAATTGCGGACTTCCAACCTCATGTCACTTCAGGTGAAGTTGAACCTCCAGCAAATCCTTTGACGATTTCACAACCTTGCATTCGCTTGACTGATGTTGATGCAGTCGGTCGTTCTGGTCGACATTTGACGACTTTTGAGATGATGGCCCATCACGTTTTTAATCGACCTAAAGAAGGGAAAACATACTACTGGATGGAAGAATGTGTTCAATATTGTCACGATTTGTTGACCAAGACATTCAACATCTCTTCCAATGAAATCACCTATGTGGAGAATCCATGGTGCGGTGGGGGGAATGCTGGCGCAGCAGTTGAAGTGATTGTTGGTGGATTAGAATTAGCCACATTGGTTTTCATGAACCTTGAAGAACATCCTGAAGGTGATATCGAACTGAAAGGTGATTTCTACCGTGAAATGGATATGCAAATTATTGACACGGGCTATGGATTAGAGCGTTTTTGCTGGGCTGCAGCGGGAACCCCAACCATCTATGAGGCAATTTATCCCGAGACGGTTTCTTGGCTCAAAGAGATGGCCGGTTTCTCCTCGATTACCTCTCAATGGCCCGAGCTTGACTTGGATGCATTGCTCGGTGAAATGAGCCGCCTCAATGGAATTATGAACATTGAACCTGGAGTCGATGCTGAAGAACTTCGTACCACTTTCTTACGCCGTTTGGGCGAACGTGGTATTACCGTTACATCAGAACAATTCTCTGCCGTTACGGAACCTCTTTCGAAAATCTATGCCATTCCTGACCATCTTCATGCTTTGAGTAACATGCTCGGAGATGGACTGGTTCCTTCGAATGCCAAAGCCGGCTACCTTGCCCGAATGCTTGCCCGCCGAACTTTACGGCTACGAGATGATTTAGGCCTCACTCTTTCACTTTCCGAACTTGCAGAACATCACATCACCGTCAATCTTGGTGGACAATCCATGAAACAAACTCATGATGGCCTTCTTGGAATTCTTCAACTTGAAGAAGAACGCTATGAAGAAATGATTCGTAAAGGTGGCAATGTCATTACAACCCAACTCAAAGGTATTCCAACAGATTCTGAATCTATTCCTGATGAGACTCTTTTCCAACTCAATGATTCTCATGGCCTAGCGCCTGATATGGTCGTAACTTTGGCAAAGAATGCTGGATGGAAAAATGTTAGGATTCGTACAGGTTTCGCAGCAGAAATGGCCGACCGTCATGCACGTATCGCTAAGCAGGCTGCACAAACCGTCGAAGAGGTCCCACTGGTTGAACAGATTCCACATTTACCTGCCACTGTTGCCCTGTATTATGAGGATGTACAACAACGAGAGTTCGATGCCAGTGTTCTTGCGTGTTTGCCACTCATCGGAGACGACCTTCCGTCCGGTTCAACACATGGAATAATTCTTGACAAAACGTGCTTCTACCCTGAAGGAGGTGGTCAAGAAGGTGACTATGGGCGATTAGTTACAGATTCAACTCATCATCGTGTTCTTGATACACGTAAGGTCGGTGTATATGTTCTGCATTTGGTGGATGGTCCTTTCGAAACAGGTGATTTAGTTCATGGAAGTCTCGATTGGAATCGTCGAAAGCAATTGATGGATCATCACACTGCAGTTCACATTGTCGGTGGCGCAGCCCGTCGAATCCTTGGACCTCACATCTATCAAGCCGGTGCAAATAAATCTGTAGAATCGGGTCGTCTTGACATTACACATTTCAGTCGTTTAAACCGTGATGACCTTGATGCAATTGAGTCCTTGGCAAATGAAGTCTTAGGCCAAGTGCAACGAACTGAAAAGACAGAACTGAACCGAAAAGATGCAGATAAAAAATACGGCTTTGATTTGTATCAAGGTGGGGCGCCAAAAGGTAATTCCATTCGTATTCTCCGCATTTCAGACCACGATATTCAGGCTTGTGGCGGCACACATCATGATGAACCTGGCCAAATTGGTTCCATTCGAATTATTCGTTCCGCTGCAGTTCAAGATGGTGTCGAGCGTCTGCATATTGTTGCAGGGCAAGCTGCGCTTATGTATGCTCGAAATCAAGATTCATTGTTGAGACAAGCGAGTGAAACGTTTGGTATTCCATCGCATGAATTGCCGAACGCATCTGAACGGTTTTACTCTGAATGGAAGGACCAGCGAAAGATGATTGAGCAACTTGAAGCAGAAATTGTTCGTTTGCGCACTGCTGGAGGCGGTTCGGATTCTTCTGAAATCGATGGCGTCCGTATCGCCATAATGGAGGTCAACGGTGACCTCAAGAAAATGACAAAAATGCTTAAGGAACTTACACTTGATTCTTCAAAACCAACTCTTGCAGTTCTTGGTTCCCGAGAGGGCGGTGGGAAGTTGATGATTGCCGTTACTGAAAATACAATTGCCAGCGATCGGTATGATGCAGTTGTTTTACTCCGAGAGATTTCACATCACATCAAAGGTGGTGGAGGCGGTCGTCCAACCCTCGCACAAGGCGGAGGCTCTCATCCTGAAGGTCTCGTTGATGCACTTGAAGCAGCACGCAAGAGTGTTGGCGCTTGATTAGAGCGTTCGTAACGCTTCTTTATCAAAATAAGATACTGCCACATTTCTTGCATCCTCTGGCGTAAACCATTTGACTTCTGAGATTTCTTCTGTTTGCAAGTTCAAAGTCTCAATGTCTCCATTCCAGTTTGAACGGTAGGTGAATGATACGAATGAAATCCCTTCATCAGTGAATATTTTCTGTGTAATCAGTGGTTCGTTCTGCTCTAATACGATGCTCAAACCAATCTCTTCAAGCGTTTCTCGTACACACCCAATACTTGGATGCTCATCATGATCCATATAGCCACCGGGTAGTGTCCAAAACCCTCTGAAGTGACCACGCTCAACCTTTCCAAGTAAGACCTGCCCCTCTGCATTACAAATCATCACTTTGGATACGAGTCTATGAATCGAACGGTAAATCGCTTCCCGTGCCACAGGATGTACCGAATTATCAGCGATCATTTCATCCTTCCAAGCCCAGTTTTTTGGCCAGTCTATTTTCGGGTATCCCTTGATGACACGATACACAAGTGTTCCAAATACTATTCTCGTTTCACGAATGGCATTCCATTCGATTCCCATACGTTCGACTTCCACAAGGGTTGGAAGCCGTAGATTCGTAGCCTCATCTTGACGCCCTTGAATCGGAAGTTGTGGACCATTCCCGTTTTGGTCAACCAACAACACTTTCCCGTCATGTTCAAGATGAACCACTTCACTGGGATGCATGTCCTTCGGTTCCCCCTCTGTTTCATCAATGCTCGTATGATAGAAATATTCCATTGAGTGGTATTCTTCAAGTACATGTGCCCAATCCCTTGGTCATGGACTTCGAGCAACTCAATCCATCTGGCTGGGCGAAGACCTATCTCTTGGTTGATTCAGAGACTCGGCTTGCAGCAATAGTTGACCCCGTTTTTGATTTCATGAAAGAGTATTTGGCTCTTTTAGAAGTTCGTGGCCTTACGCTAGATTACGCTATTGCTACACACACCCATGCGGACCATATCACTGCATGTTATTCTCTGCGTAAAGAAACGGGATGCGAGTATGTGATGTGGAAAGATACGGCATGTTTGCACGTCTCACATTATCTCCAAGAGAGAGAAACCCTGATGCTCGGCTCTATACCACTCAACATCCATCACGTACCTGGTCACACCAATGATCACGTGCTCATCGAATCGCCTACACACTTGTTTACCGGAGATTTCCTCTTTACAGGTCAAGGCGGTGTTGGCAGAGACGATTTGCCCAGTGGACGTTTGCTCTCACATTGGGAGTCCCTCAAACAACTTGAATCTCTCGATGGTGAACTTTTGGTATGTACAGGTCATGACCCACCAGGCACTGAAATGCAATCACTTGATTGGAACCGTTCCAACAATCCCGTTCTTGCAATGAATTCATTTGAAGAATTCGAAGCATGGCAACTGAAAGTGACCGCAGGTTTAGGTTCTGTTTCAAAAATTAAAATCGCCCTCCCTGCAAATCTCTTCGGGGAAATACCTGAAGTAATCCCATGGATGGAATGAGTAATCTTCTCAATCGAGTTCTCCGAACTCAATTCACTTTAGTGTTAAAAAGGGTTTCAGTGTGAGTGATTTCATCGATGACTACAGTGGATTTTCTGGAATCGTACCTCGGCTTTCACTCGAAGGAATTTCTTGTAAGTCAGCGAAGCTAAGTTGTGCGACAGACCTTTCTCGCAACGTGCTAAGTCGTTCTTTCATAACCATGCGAACATGAAACTCAATACGCCCCTTACTTCGAGTTAAATCATATGAGAGTGGGTTGAGTAGTTCGATGACTTGCGCTCCAAATTCATCCCTAACATACGAACCTCTCCAAATTGAGTATCCCCATCGGAAAGCGATTCCAACAACTGCTGCCCCATACAAGAGAGTAAGAACTGTTAGGGCGAACAAGACAGCGTTCCCATCTCTCGCTTCATCGAGCAAATTCCGACCAATCAAAAACAATAAACCAATTCCAACAAGTGGTTTTAGAATACTTTCCAGCCATTGATCAACAGGTACTAAGCGACCTTTTGAGGGGTCGACAAATACCAAATCCGATTCAAATGCTGCGTTGAGCACACCCAATGTTCCGAGCAAGATAATGTAAAGGCCTGTGGAAAACAAGATTTCGATTCCCCAAGAGTCGAATTCAAAAGTCCAGTGTACCATGAGCCAGGCAAAAAGACCCAAGAATGCACCTTGAGGGACATGATTGAAGTGAATGACATGCTGAGAAAACTCATTCATTTTTGCTTTATCTTCTGTCAATCCTCGATTTGGTTTTGGAATGTGGATAATCTGCCAGTGCATCATTTGTTCAATACCCTTCAAACCTCGAACGAGCAATCCTTTTCTGATAAATATATATTCAATAACCAACAGAACAGGGAAACCAATTAAGATGACGGGGAGCGCCATGATCAGTGCTAATGGAAAGATGATGATTGCAGGAAGCAGGAGGAAATGGGAGACGGTCAAAGGATGAAAGAGGTCGGCTTCTATGAGTCGCTGATGACTTGGGCGGATATGCAGGCTGCGCGCGACGTCATCAAGAGTAGCCCTAAACGGTGCCACCTGGCGACCAGCGTCAATGATTTGCAAGACAGTATTTCTGTATTGAGATGCTTCATGGCCAACACCAATGAATAATCTCCATGCTAGACGCATTGGCAATGCCAGTAACAGTGGAATTGACAGCAAACTCGCTGCCCATATCAATGTACTCGAATCAACAGTAGTCATGTGTATCATGTTGCCCACATGGTCGGAGCGTTTCAAACATCGGGTTGATAGCAACCCTTTGGCTAAGGTTGATGGTCTTGATGACGAACCCTTGGGTGTGGCGAGAATTGCTGTTACAGATGGTATGGCGCAAGATGCAGTAGTTTTGTTGGAACACGCAGGTCATGAAGTTGTACTTGGTTTCATTGAATCTGCAGACTTATTGTCTGGCGCACTTTCGGATTTCGATGCGATAATTGTCCGAAGTGCCACGAAAATTCCAAGAGAGGTCATCGAAAACTCCGGTGAACGTTTGAAGGTCATTGGCCGTGCTGGTGTTGGGGTTGACAACATCGATATTATCGCAGCTGCTGGTGCAGGAATTCCCGTGGTGAATGCTCCTCGGGCTTCAACTCAATCTGTTATTGAACTCACTGTAGGACATTTACTCTCCTGTCTTCGCCATATACCTCGTGCTGACCGTGGCATGCGTCAAGATAAATGGGAGAAGAAGGCAATGAAGGGTACCGAACTCTTTGGCAAAAACCTCGGTTTGATTGGTTTTGGTCGCATTGCACAGGGCGTTGCCGCTCTTGCACAACTCTTTGGGATGGAGGTGCATACCTATGACCCGTATCTACCTGTGAAAGTCGCAAAAGCTCAGAACACCACTTTGCATAAGAAAGTCGATACTTTGTTTCAGTCTTGTACACACATCTCGATTCATTGTAACTACAATGATGAAACCCACCATTTGGTCAACGCAGAGCGAATTGCCCTCATGCCCGGAAAATCTCTCGATGGAATCCTTTGTGGAAATCATATCGTCAATTGTGCACGAGGAGGAATTATCGATGAAGAGGCATTGCTGGATGCACTCAATTCAGGAAAGGTTGCCTCTGCTGCCTTAGATGTATTTGAGCAGGAACCTGTATTGCCTGGAAACAAACTGATCCAACACCCCAACTTCCACGGCACCCCCCATATTGGGGCAGCAACACTTGAGGCTCAAGCTCGGGTTGGGCGTGATATTGCGCATGCTGTCATGACTGTACTTGGTGGTGAGCAAGCCGAAACAACAGTTAATTCACATTTACTCAAATGACACTTTTACTTCTTTCCACCGAGGGTCATATGAAACATAGATGTCCGTACTCTCAAAATTTGAGATATGCGTCTTTTACTTCCTGATGATCAACACCTAAAACTTCGTTTTTTACAGCCGCTTGAAGATCTACCTCGTGAATTCAGACCTCTCGAAAAATTGGTGTACCTCACCCCGAGTTTTCAGATTTATCTGTGTGAAGAATACATCAACTTCAAACACCGCGGACAACATTCTCAAAACATGTCGGGAGAACAGACTCCTCATTCGCAGGAGTCTGAACCTTCCTCCAAAGAGCGTATTATCGTTCATTGTGACCTTGATGCCTTTTTTGCCGCAGTCGAAATACTCCATCACAACCTCGATCCTGAAAAACCTCTCATCATCGGTTCTGACCCGCAAGGTGGACGGGGGCGCGGTATTGTTTCTACCTGTAATTATGCTGCTCGAGCATTTGGCATACATTCTGCCATGCCTGTCAGTGAAGCTTGGCGACGTTGCCCAGGATATCCATTCGGTCCAGGGAATTACATCCGAGGGAGTAGAGGGCTCTACACACGAGCATCCCGTCAAGTCATGGATGTGCTCAAAGGGCCTGCAGAGTTTTTCGAAAGGGCAAGTATAGATGAAGCTTATTTGGATATTACCAAACATGTTGAAGGTGACTGGGATGCTGCATATGCACTGTGTCGAACACTTCAGAATGCCATTGAACAGAATGTTGGACTCACAGCATCGTTTGGAATTGCTCCAACACGTATTCTTGCTAAAATGTCTAGCGAAGTGAATAAGCCAAAAGGTATCTTTCGAATTCTACCGGATGAAATAGCAGACTTTTTCGAAGGCCGGTCACTGCGAGAAGTTCCTGGAATTGGACCGAAAAGAGCCACACAACTCGCTGAATGGGGCTTTGTGACCGTCGATGAAGCCTATGTTTTGGGGGAATTGGCCTTAGGACGGATGGCAGGTGAGCGATTTGCTCAGTGGCTCACCCGTGTCGTCGACGGAACTACAAGTTCTGAGGTTAGCCAACTTCGCAGTCGTAAATCAATTGGTAAAGAACGTACTTTCTCATCAGACCAAACCGACCATGAAGCGGTCCTTGAGGTGCTACGTTCACTTACGGAACGTGTGCTGAAGCGTTCCAAAGAAATGGGAATTTCCGGACGCTTAGCAGAGGTGAAAATCCGTTATACAGGTTTTGAAACACATACACATGGGCGTTCAATTCCAGTAGCAATGGATGAACCCGATGTTTTTCTTCGTTTGGCCGAGCATCTTTTTGCCACGAATGTCCAACACAATCGAGGATTGCGCTTAGTTGGTTTTCGACTTGGGCAGTTGGATATGCCCCCAACACGTCAAGCAATGCTCCTTCTTGAAGAAGAGTAATCATTCCAAATGATGCATCCGGGTGAGAATTGCAGTAAAATCGGTCAGTTGTTCTGGGATTATAATGCCCGAAACTGGCTGGTTCAGTGAAATCCCTTGTTCCTTCTTTGAGTTCCAGGTGTCTCCATTAAAGGATTGAACTGCAACTGAAAGGCTTCGCAAACGATCACCTTCTGCAGTACCCAATTGTATTGAAGGGTCGGCAGGTGCTGGAAAAGCGTCCACTTCCACTGCTGATTGACCGTAGATAGTTTCCGATATGTGGTGGGTGAAGAACGGACAGATAGGCGTGAATGCAGACATGAAATCACGAACAATTCGGTGGAGCGTCCATGAAGCAGCGACATCGCCATCGTAAAGGCGTGATTTTACCATTTCCAAATAATGGCTCGGCAGGACTCCAGTTCCAAATGTTTTGAGGGCTTGGGTTGCGGTATAGATGTCGAGATTACTCCAGGCGGTTTGAACGGTATCCATGGTCTCACTAAATTCAGCCAAGATCCATTTATCTTCAATATTTAAATTTCCAGGGACAGTCTCTAAATCCTCTGGAGTCTCAAATTGAGATGCGAAACGAGCAACATTGAACAATTTCGTTAAAACACCGAAGTATTTCTTTTCTATTTCTTCCGGATTAATATGGAAGTCATCACCGACTTGAGCATCGCATGCTTTCCAAAGTCGGAAACATTCACTTCCGATTTTGTTGGCACGAAGACTCACGGTCTTTTCAGGTCCTTTCACTTTCCAAGAACCCGTTCGACCACCTGCTCCACATTCGAGGACAGAATCAGCATCGATTCCATTGCCAAGTGATTTACTCATTTTGCGGCCCCAAGGGTCCATACCTAATCCATCGATCCAAACATGCTTGAATCCAGGCTTGTCCAGTAAAAGGTTCGATTTGAGAAGTGTATAGTAAAGCCACGTTCGAACAATCTCCTTACCCTGAGGGCGGAGTGCAGTTGGGAATGCCTTTTCAAAAACTTCGGGTTGATTGAGGTAACCACTTACGAACAGATTAGAGTTGGATGAATCCATCCAAGTGTCGAATACTTTTTCTTCACCGACAATTTCTCCGAGTTCATCTTTCATTGAATCAAAGGAACCCAGTTCTTCACGTGTATCTCGTGACAAGACTTGACTGCCGGCTGGTGGTGCTTGACACCAAGGTTGAACATATGTTCCGGTTGGTGGGACGATGATTTTACTTCCGTCCCCACTGTACCAAATTGGAATCTCGGTGTGGTACCAACGTCGACGAGAAATGGGCCAATCGATGCTAATGTTGTCCATCCAATCAAGTAAGAATTGTTTGTTACGAGGTGGGTGGAATTCGATTTCTTCAATGTGTTCTCTCATTCGATCCTGTGCATGAGTTTGTTTGACATACCATTCTTTGAGTAAGATGATTTCGACTGGATTCTTTCCACGTTCCGAAACTGGAATCTCTTGTTCTCGTTCAACAATATTGACGACTTTTCCTTGTTCTTCGAGGTATTCAATGGCTGAATTACGTGCTTCAACAACCGTCATGCCAGCAAAAGGTCCAGCTAATTCAGTCAGTTTACCTTCTAAATTGATGGCTTGGAATGGAGTCAAACCAAGTTCACGGAAGACCGCAACGTCATTTTGGTCGCCAAATGAACAAACCATCAAGACACCTGAACCGAAATCGGATTTAACCGACGCATGGGTTCGGATTTCAACAGAAGTTGTTCGCCCTTCAACTGGAAGTGGAAGTTGAATGGTTTTACCGATGAGATGAGTGTACCGTTCGTCATCTGGATGGACAGCAACTACACCACAAGCACAAATTAGTTCTGGGCGGGTGGTCGAAATGACAATTTCAGTACCGTCATCACAAGTCCACTGAACATCGACCAGTCGAGTTCTCCTTGATTGACGTTCAACTTCAGCATCAGCAATGGTCGTCCCTTCGACAGGATCGTAGATATTCGGCCGCAAATCTTCGATGATTGCTCCCTTTTTGAAAAGTTCAATGAAGATCGATTGAGTAACGGTTCGATAAGCCGGAGAATCAGTGAGATATTCACGGTCATAATCGCATGAAAGGCCAACTCTGCGAGCAGTTTTCCGCATAGCCTGAGTAAATGTCTCGATCGTTTCTTCACACAGTTTCAAAAATTCTGCACGGTCATAGGTTTTCATTTTCCTCTTTGTATTCTTTTCTACAGTGAATTCGATATTGATGCCGTTTCGATCAACACCCCATGGGAAATAGACCTCTTTGCCAAGCAGTCGTTGTGAACGTGCAATGACATCAATCATTGAATATTGAGCTACCGCACCGATATGCCAAGTTCCAGATGGATATGGAGGTGGAGTATCAATGACAAATATTTCTTTGCCACTGTCCGGATTGAACGCATATCTTTGGGAATAAGAGACGGAATCTTCCGAATGGGCTTCTTGGATGCGCTTTTCAAGGTCAATTGACCATCGTTTATCGTTTAATACTGGGTCTGGCATGTGCCTCACCTGGCCCCGCACACATGAACGATGCGAATCCAAACAGCGCTACGACGGTTCACATTTGAACCCAACGGACGAACAACGCTGCTCACAAACATGTTTGCAATACGAGGAATTAGAACACAAACCTGCGGTAAACATTTGAAGCCCCACCACTCACAAGAAATTGGGGGAGAGGCTTTTGGTCAAAGATAGTCAAAAAAATCCGTCCCCAAAGCAAGTAGTTTTGGATTCCCAAGACGCTCCAGGCCAGAGTCCTGTTAACTCCAATGAAAAAGGCGTTGGGTCTCGTATCTCGAGCATGAGCCGCTCAGGAAAATCCCGCATCCAATCGAAAGCAATCGACCTTTCTGCACGAGTCCAAGACTTCAATTCAAAAAAAGCGATTGATGCAGTATTAGATGCTCCGGTACGATTCAGACGAGAATGGGAGAAAACGGGAGCGATTGGGGCAATTACTCGATTCCCTCTAGCAACTGTTGTCTTGTTTTTATTGATGACTCTGTTCTTTGTCACTCATTCTGGATTTTTTGATTTGTATTTCACTCAATTCGATGATGATTTGAATACCACCGATCTAAACGTCAATGGTGATCTTGAAGTCTATCTACCCGACAACAGCGAGGTTGGTAAATTACTTGAGTTGGTTAAAGAAGATTGGTCGACCAACGTCATGGTTGTTTATATTGAGTTGAATGACGGTAATTACAACATAACAGACCAACGGATACTCCAAGAAATTAGTTATGTTGAAAATACACTTAATCCTTGTATATCTTCATTTGTATGTACAAATCCAAACGGCTCCACCGATACTCTCGAAGATGATGTGATTTATCTTCTTTCAATTTCCACCGTCCTAAAAGAAGTCAATTCCAGTGCACCTCGAATACGTGAAGCTTTTATCACTGAACTTGGTCAACTTGGTTGTGGATTAGGTCAAGATGAATGTCAATCGGCTCTTGCTGCTGAAGCATTGAATGATGCTCTGAAAGTCTCAGATGATCTAGTTGGAGGTAGCTATGAAATACCTTCACAAAATACCATTGATCTTGTCATCAATGAAATGTATGAAGATGATGGAACTCCGACTCCTGGTCTTGATAAATTAGCGAGAGATATTTCGTGTGGAACACTGGGCTGTACTTTTGAAGGAGAAGTCGATGTGCCGGATGGGACCTTAGATCGAGCCATTATGGCCATTGCAGTTTCAAATGCGACAACGGCAAAAGAGATTATTCTTCAAACCGAATCGGATATATACAACATTAGTATCATGGAACGCCCATGTGAATTTGGAGCCGATGGCCAGCCAGTCGTTGAGGAAGGACTGTGCATTTGGGGTGAACTCTCTAAGGAACAGGAAGAGCGTGGAGTGAAAAGTTTAGGCCTTTCAATGACCTTAACGGGACCAGTTCCAATCACCAATGCGGTAACTGAGCGAACCTTCGATATGTTTTGGGATATCTTCCCAATTGCAGTCGTGCTCGTAGCAATTGGTCTTTTCATATTCCACTGTGACATTTTACAAACGGGTCTCACAGGAATACGACCACTTCAAGGTTTGAAGGTTGTAATTATTTCTGGCCTCCCGACGTTATGTGCAGTCTTTTGGACTTTAGGAATAATTGGTTGGCTCAACTACGAAGTTACCATGACCGTGATTATAGTTGGGCCAATTCTGCTCGCGCTCGGAGTTTCATACGGATTGCACATCACCAATCGTTACGCCGAAGAATCCGGGACGAAGACAGAGAAAATGCGAGGAGCCCTCTCTTCAACAGGGAAAGCAGTGTTTTTGTCAGCAGTGACAACCGTTATTGGTTTTATTTCATTGGTATTTACACCAATGGCTCCGATTCAAACAGTGGGAATTGCTCTTTCAGGTGGTATAGTCGTGGTTTATGTGCTCACCATGTTCATGGTCCCCAATTTGACGCTTTTACTCGATTTAAGAAAACCAAAGCATCCACCGCTCAAACTTTTCGTTCATATTGTCGAAGTCCCCATGAAATACAATCGAGGCGTAATTGCATTGTTTGCAATCCTTATTCTCATCTCAGCAACATACGGCCAAGCGAATGTCAAAGAAAACATCGATATGTTAAAAATGGCTCCTGATGATGAGGATTCAGTCACTGCAATGATCAAATACAGTGCTGACTTTAATTCGGGCCAATTAGGTATGGTATTAGTGCAGGCGAACCTTACAGGTGATACTTCAATTGAAGTTTCTCAGCAAGACCCTGCGGAAAATTTACGGCAAATCGACACATTAGAAGGATTGTTGAATGATGTCCCAGATACATCTGCAGTATCAATCGTATTTTTGATGAAATCATCTGGTATTGCTCCAACAGTAGCATGTGTCGGTTGCAGTGAGTTTGTACAAGCCCTCCCTTTGCCCCCTGAAATCAAAGACACAGCAGCCGTATTATTGGACAGTTCAGTATCAGGCGGGGCCTCATTTTGGGATTTATTGACTTCACCCGATGCCTATGGTCTTCCAGCATCTCGGCAAAGTGAAGTGTTTCTTCTGAATGTCTTTTATTCATCAATTACAGATGAGACGCGTGGGATTTTTATCAGTGAGAACTACGATCGTAGTTTAATTTTAGTTGATATGCCATATCTTCCTGTCGCTGACACGATCTCGAGTGTAGAACAAATAGATAGTCTCACAGCCACTTTTAGTGGTACTGAGCCTGGTGATTATGCAACTGACCTGACCGGTGTAGCACCTACTACAATCGAAGTCAATGAATTAATTGTTGGCTCACAATGGACTTCGCTTGGATTTGCAGTAATTTTGACGCTGATTACCTTGGCCATTGTTTTCAAAGACATCAAATATTCTATTTGGACCACTTCACCAGTCATTGCAACCGTTGCTTTGCAATGGTTAGTCATGTGGAAAATGGATGTCGACCTCTCACTTGTCACGGTAATGATTGGTTCGATTTTAGTTGGTGTTGGTGTTGACTTTTCGATACACATTTCGAACCGTATACGCGAATTAGGCGGTGGTCTTGAAGCAATAAGGACTGCTGCAATTGGTACTGGAATGTCACTGTTTGAAGCTGCTGTGGTAACGACTTTAGGGATGTTAACTGCTTATCAGATTCCGATTCCAGCAATTGCTCCGTTTATCACAGTCATTCTCATTTTACTGTGGGTCGCTGCAACCAGTGCACTCATTCTGTTACCTGCGATTTTCGTCACACTTGAGAAAGCAGGTCTAGGTGCTGTTAGTGGACGGTCTGCAATGGTGAAACGCTTAGGTCTCGGTCAGAAAAAACGGCTTGATGTTGATGTTTTGGATGCTGCATTAGTTGATGATGTCATCGATGCTTGGTGACAACAAAACAAAGAAGCCCCTACGCATGGGTTCATCATGGTCAATTATTGGTTGATGAAATCAGAGCCACACGTCTATCCCTTTGAACAACTTGTAGCAGACGGTTCAACTCATTGGGATGGTGTTCGAAATTATCAAGCCCGCAACATGATGCGTGATGATATGAAACTGGGTGACTATGTGCTGTTTTATCATTCCAATTTCAAACCACCTCATGTCGCAGGTGTCGCTCGAGTGAGTCAAGAGGGTTATCCTGACCATACTGCACAAGACCCCAATTCGAATTATTTCGACCCTAAAGCAACATCCGAAAACCCAAGATGGATGATGGTTGATATTGAAGCTGTAAAGGCCTTTGATCATATTGTTCCATTACAAGACGTTCGAAATAATCCTGCATGTGAAAACATGCTTCTCGTACGAAAAGGCCAACGGCTCTCTGTACAGCCTGTAGATGAATCAGATTTTGATATTGTCTTAGCAATGGGTGGCCTTTCACGTGAGCAACTTTGAAGAAGTCAAACTTCAAATGCATTTTTGATTACCCGTGTATCGTTGCTATGTCTGAAGAACAGATTCCGGTCGCTGCTCGAGCCTCGAATATCGAGTATGCAATACGTGATGTTGTGGTTCCAGCTCTTGCTCTTGAAGCTCAAGGACACGAGATATTGAAGCTCAATATCGGCGACCCAATCGCCTATCCTGGCTTACCAACTCCCAAACACATGGTTGATGCGTATGTCAATGCACTCCAAACTGGAAGGAATGGATATTCTCCTTCGTATGGATTACCCGAATTGCGAAATGCCATCGCTATGGATGAACAGAGAAAGGGTTGGGATGCCAAATATTCTGACATTTATGTCTGCCACGGAGTTACGGAGGCATTACAGATACTCTTCGCTTCAGTTCTCTCAGAGGGCGATAAAGTATTGGCACCAGGACCTCACTATCCGCCTTACATGGCTTATCCCCAAATGTATGGCGCTCAAACAATTGAATACAAACTCCGTCCTGATGATGGATGGAAACTTGATTTAGAGGATATTGAATCAAAAATGGATTCTTCCGTTCGACTTTTAGTCTTAATCAATCCAAACAACCCTTGTGGTAGCGTTGCTGGAAAGGAAGAAATCGAACAACTTCTCACGATTGCTCGGAAATGGCCGAATTGCATGATTGTCGCCGATGAAATTTACGATGGTCTTGATTTTACAGGCACCCAGAAGAGTGTAGCAAGTCTCTCTATTGACGTCCCAGTATTCACACTCAATGGGGTGTCAAAGGTCTATTATGCTCCAGGATGGAGAATTGGCTATATGGCTATTCATGATCCAACCCATCGTTTATTGAATGTGCGTGATGGTATTGAACGGATGTTACGGGCCCGATTGTGTGCTTCAACACCAGCCCAGGTCGGCTATCTTGCAGGTTTGGAATCAGACCGGTCATGGATGTCAGGTTATTCGGAAAGAGTTGTTCAACAACGTGATGTTTGTATCAAACGTATTTCAGAGATTGAAGGCCTCGAAGTACAATCATCCGGTGGCGCCTTCTACATGTTTGTCCGTCTTACTGATGAAAAATGGGCTGAAGATGACAAACAATTCGTCCTTGACTTATTGCATGAAGAGCATGTATTAGTCGTTCATGGTAGTGGTTTTTCCCCAACACTTGGAAAGGGACATTTCCGACTTGTTTACCTCCCTGATGTGAAAGTTCTCAATGATGCTTTTGATAGAATTGAATCGTTTTTGCTTCGACATCGGTAAAAAGACTGAGTTATCTTTGCGATGCTTTGATGATATAGAGTAGTACCGAAGAGGTATGGGCAAGTTGGGCGTTAGACTCCGAATCTTGCTTTTTTCCACATTTTTTGCTTTTTTCTTCATACAACCAGTTTCAGCAAACCAAATTGCAGAATTCGATGAATTCAAGTTTGAATACTTTTTACCGACGCTTATCGCTTTTGCAATCGCCCTTCCCGTCTGGAAATGGTTTATTCCAAATCAACTTTCAAGCCTTCAGGTCGCCTTTGAAATTGATGATGACTTGTATGAAGTTCACAAGATTACCGGAAGTCTCGCTGATGCCCGTACTCTTCTCAAGCAGGGTTCAGTTGGATATGGAATTGTTCTTTACATGATGGGAATGACGGGTATTCTCATCCTCATTGCAGAATTAATGTTTGAACCTGAGGTCTATTTCCAACCGAATTTGATTATTGCGGGTTTATTGATTGCGATTCCAGTTCTTATCTCTCCTTGGGAAACTCTGAATGCCCAACTTGTTGGAATGAGTTCTCAAAAGTTGAAGATGCGTAAATTCACAAGTTTTGTTCGTCGAGTGATTACGCTTTTACTGTTACTTGGTGCCACCACAGCGACTTTATTGTATGGCATTCAAAGCAGTACAGGTACAATTGAAGCGGTCTGGTTGGCTGCAGCAATGCTCACATTCATGGCACCAACAATTATGGCATATGGTCGTATTATGGGTGCATCTTGGAACATGCTCATCATCAATAAATGGCGAACTGCAAATGGTCGTGCGAATCCTATTGACCCTAGTAAACCAAAATTCTTCAACCGTTTATTTTCGCTCCTGTTGGTCATGTTCTTGATTACGATGCCATTGACGGCATTGAATGGGATTGTAACCGTATTTTTTGTCATATTTGAAAACCCAGGGAATAAGGAAGAAGTTCTGAATTTCGGTGGCATTATTGGACATTCCATTTACCAACGAATTGATTTAATTTCTGATTTACTCTTCCATTGGCAATTTATCAAGGCATTGCCACAATTTCTTTCACTCTATTTATCACTCAATATTGCCATTGTTGGACTCGCATTCATTTTTGAATTAACTCGTAACTTGATCTTAGGAGGCCAATCATTCGGTGGTCTCTTTGGCGTAACACTTGATTCTCCACGTGAAATTCGAACAGAGGTAAAAGCACAAACTCGTCAACTCACCTTTGCTTTTGCAGGTTTTTCAGGGTACACCGTTCTTCTCTTGGTATTGGTGTGTTACAAAGAATTTGGAGACCTAATGCCCTTTACTGATTATCTTGAAAGTAAAGGATTCGATGAAGAAAACCGGTTGCTGGCGACATGGATGTTTATTGCATTTGGACAGGCTGTGTTTTTGTTCACTTGGCTTCTTTCTATTATTCGGTTTTCCCCACTTCTCAAATTACGGTTTGATCTGAATCCGGATGAACGAAGAGAGGGTGCAGTGAAGTTTGCCGGTGGAGATTGGATGCGAGAACTGGTTGATGACGCTGCGATTCGTGAAGATCTTGATGGCCTCATTCAATTCCAACGCCGTTCAATTGAAGGAGATTCAGCACTCGTTCGGCATGAAAAAGCCCGTGCACACATGTGGGAACTTGCTCTTCGTGGTTTGTGGCCAAAGGCCATAGAAGAAGCACGCAAAGTTCTAGCACAGGCAGGAGGGGATGACGATATCGCTCGAATGATTGTTGCTGTTGGCTATATGGCATCTCGTAGGTTAGATGCTGCACGTGAATCACTGCATGGCTTACAACAGGCTGAAGGTTATGATGAGCCTGAACTTTTGGCTTTCGTTTGTGAATGGCTCGATCCTTGGCAAGGCATGGTTACGGAAGATGATTTCTGGGATTGGGAAAACAATTCATGTATCGACCACCTTCAATCACTCATGCGTATGCTTCGTGGATGGCAACCGTCACCGAATGAAGATACAATCCATGACGACCGGTTAACTCGTGTCGCTCAGCTCTCTATGATTTCCCTCATGCGAGCACAACGTAAGCATGACGAGGCTCTTGAACTCTCATTAAAATTGGTTCGTGATGATCCAACCGGTGTTCGACCACGTATTGCGGCATCACTCTGTCTTATCGATAAAGGAGATTGGCACAGCGCTCGTTCAATTCTGACCGAACTTAAGGAAAGTGACTCTCAAGACCCTCGCGTTTTGGCACTGAGCAGTATTCTTGGGCAGGTTGTTGATGAAGAAGAAATGGAAGTCGCTCTTGCAGTTGGCGAGGGCAAGAAATTGAGGAAATGGATTAATTCTGCACCAGTGAATGCGGTTGCAGGACTTATGGTCCGTGGTGGAATGGATGAGGCAATTAACGCTAACGTACTCGTGGTTTCACATGAAGCATCTCGTAGAGGTATGCCACCAATATATCGCGCAAGTGCATTGAAATTGGTTTTTCAATTGCTCGTTCTGTTACCAACTTGGATTGTTCTTGGTATTTATGTGTCACAAGAAATCGGTCAAAGTCAAGGGGTTTTAGTGGTACTGACTTTGTTTATGATTCAATTCGGAGCGAAGCGCTTTTCTCGACAACAACGCCAAGTTATTCGGCATCGTGACCAAAAATCCATGATCGATTATTCAAAACGGATGAAACGTTTCAAAGTGCAGCCCGAAAGAGCTAATATTCCAGTGGGTACACATCTCTTGCTTTCTGGAATGTTAGTTACAGTCAACGGTGTGGTGCTCGATGTTGGTCTCCCTGGATGGATGACCGTCCGCTTGCCTCGTGACAGTGAAAAATCAGTAAAAGCTCGATTGAAACGCCAAGCAAAATCTATGGCAAAGTCCCGTCCTCCTCGGTTGCAACCACTCGGTGAAGGTTGGTGGTTGAAACGTCCAAAAGAAGAAGGTTCTGATGTTCCTGCACTCGAGCGATTGGTTGGTCCAGTTGCATATCGAGGCAGGGTAAATTATATTCAGAAGAAGTCTGGTAAAACTTCACCACATTCAAAAGTTTCAAAATCTCCAAATCGTTTAGTCTCAGATGTCAATTTGAAACATAGAGGTATTCCAACAAATACACGTGTTTCTGAGCGCCCAATACGACAGAATCCTTCAAGTTCCATGGGCAAGGTTGGCAGTAAAACTCCAGGCAGTAATGTCCGACCATCCGGTAATCGCAATGGCACGCGAGACAGTGATGATGATGATTTGCTCTCCTTTGATTGACCATTGTTTGTTTACAATGAGTTCAAAGACCGACTTCATAAACAAAGTTCATGCAGCGTGAACGTGGAACTTGGACGCCGAGTCAGTCAACTCTTTCAAAAGCTCAAACTGTTCTCTCAGCCACTGAAGCAAGCGGTAATCTTTATCGTAACGGTCTTGGCATGATTGCTTCAGAAAACATTGTATCACCTATGGTTCAAAAAATTGTTTCAAGCGATTTGCATGGACGGTATGCTGAAGGCCTCCCTGGTAAGCGATATTACCAAGGATGTGATGATTTCGATACAATTGAAAGTCTTGGTATTGATTTGGCAAAAAGAGTATTCAATGCTCCTTTCGCTAACATTCAGTCGACGTCCGGGACGGTTTCCAATATTGGTGCATTGAAAGCACTGGCAAAACCCGGTGACAAAATTACCGCCGTTTCCACGGCTGATGGTGGCCACATATCTCATGCCCGAATGGGCGCAGTAGGTCTTCGAGACCTTAATTTATCGACCTATCCCTGGGATGAAGAACGTATGGAGCCCGATATTGATGGTGCTTGTTCACTCATTAGGGAATTAGAACCTCGTGTGGCCCTCGTAGGGCAATCTGTATTTTTGTTTCCAACTCCTTTGCGAGAAATTGCCGATGCTGCACATGAAGTCGGGGCTTCAGTTATGTATGACGGAGCGCATGTTTTGGGTTTGATCGCAGGTGGCTGTTTCCAAGACCCTTTGAGAGAAGGAGCCGACCTTATGACTGGTTCATCTCACAAAACTTTTCCCGGCCCACAAGGCGGATTCCTCCTTTCATCAAGTGAAGATGAATCATTCCAACGTAAATTAAACACGTCCATTTTCCCTGGAGTATGTTCTTCATACCATTTACATCATGTCGCTGGTAAAGTCGTGGCATTAGCTGAGTTTGAAGAGTATGGGGCTGCGTATGCACATGACATCATCAAGAACGCCCAAGCCTTTGCTTCTGCTTTAGCTGCTGAAGGGTTTGATGTTCTGGCAGAATCACGTGGTTATACAGCCACTCACCAGGTGCTAACACGTCATGGAGAGAAAGATTCAGGGGCTGGTGCGAAGACTGCACGATTGCTTGAGGATGCTGGAATCATAACCAACATGAACATGTTACCCGGCGATACCAAAGCGTTGACTCCATCTGGTCTACGTCTAGGTGTACAAGAATTAACTCGTGTTGGTATGGGTACTCTAGAAATGCAAGAGGTCGCTAAATTATATGCTCGTGTATTGTTAAATTCCGAAGACCCTAAAAAAGTCAAGAATGATGTGGTAGACCTCAAATCGAATTTCCAAACAATTCGATATTGCTTCAATGAAGAGAACATTAATGGTTATCCATTATGAGGCGAAAAAATGCCTATCGATGAAGATTCAAGCAATGCATCATCGCTGCTTTTATCCCTACAAGACCACTTCCACTGTGCCAATGATGGAACCATCCGAGATTCATCGGAACAGGCCTGGATGGTTTGGAATATGGTCGATTTCAATCGTTGGTGGCATGCATTAGAGACGGAATCAGGTGTACCACTTGGGCGTAAAATTATGCATGCAGCAGCGGATCAAGAAGAATATTTTTTCGAGAGTTCTGCTCTTTTACAAACAGGATGGTTCAAGAAGAAAAAGCGGAACATGTCCAGTCTCTCTCGCCGGTGGGCAAGACTTGGTTGGGGTAAATATGAATTTAATTCTTCTCGAATTTTTTCTTATCTTCTGGCACCAGTTTGCAGTGGTTTTGCGCTAGCTGCAGCCGAAGCGATGACCTCTGAGCGACGTAAAATTCAGTGGCACAATGTTTCAAATATACAAATTCAGCTTGAGTTCGAGGATGACAGCCGTACCATCTCTCAAGCACCTCCTCCGCCACATTTCCACTGGGATTCCGATTCAATTCCATCTTCATTTCTCGATGGTAAGCCAGTTCAACTCGACCTTCAGTCTGCGGAATATGGTTGGACTCATTCCGGTGAACGGGCTTGCTTTCTTCCATCAGGTCTGTTCCAGCGGCTCTTTGAACATGTGAAATTACAAGGACTTATTCTCCCTCCACAATTACTTGAGGCCTGGAATTTTTGTGAACACATTGATTCATCGTCTCGAACACCATTAATTCTCACCTCTCTTGCAGTTGAGGAAGTCATCTCACAAAGCGAACGACCGATTTATATTCAAGACCTCGAGAGTTGGGACCAGTTAGTTGAAGCATACCTCTTACCCTTTGGTTTTGGCACATTCCTCCGCTCGACTTCTCTCGATGACCAAGGTGGTGTAGAATTCGAACTTCCATCCTCATCCATATTTCCGTTTACTGTTGCTTATCTCATCGCCTTTTGGCAACGAGGTTTTGGTCGTAAAGCAAGCGTTAAAATAGAGCAAAAAAATGGAAATTGGAGTCTTCAATTAACATCACTTCTGTCTTATACAATGTGATAAATTCTGACAAACCCTACTTTGAATTGTCCACCGATATAAAACATCAAGAGTTAAGGTCTATAACCGAAACACCAAGTCGGTAAGTTTGCACAGATGTGCGCGGTGTTCTAAATGTCTCTAAGTCACAATCAAATGGCCTATGCTGCAATCATCTCTACGTTGATTTTTGGCTCTCTTTTTGTCGGTTTTTCCGGCCTTTTACAAACCAGCGAGGGTATTGGCGGTTTTGAAAGTGCTGCCGAAGATGATTTGATTGGTTCTGGGACTTCAGTAAGCGAAGCAACTGATACAGATGGAGATGGGTTATCGGATTTACTTGAATCAACTCAATATGGAACCGACCCTGAATTGGCTGATACTGATTATGATGGTATGAGCGATGGTTGGGAGGTTGCTAATGGATTAAATCCTCTTGATAACGGGGAATCCGAAGATATTCTCCTCGACCCTTCTCAAGCAGAAGACACAGAAGATGCCAATATCGAAAATGAAACTGATTCTTGGCCTGACCCTTCTCAAGGGCCAAATGGCGACCCAGATAACGACGGGCTTACGAACCAAGCTGAGCAAGTTCTCGGAACTGACCCCCAACGCTCAGATACGGATAATGATAACCTGAATGACCTTTGGGAATCAATGTATACACAAACCGTTCAAGTTGGCGGCGGCATTGAAATGACGTTGTTCGATCCTCTAAATGGAAATTGGGACTGTGGCCTTCTTGGATTAGCAATGAAGGATACACTCTCTGAATTCTATGATTCGTCGAATGGGGCCCTACCATCTTGGGATAGTTTAGCAAATCCAATGGGTCAACATTCTTGTGACATGGTACTTGACACAGACGAAGATGGTCTCCCAAATTTCCAAGAGGAAACCTATGGCACAAACCCCACTGCTCGAGACTCGGACATGGACCTTCTTGATGATATTGTCGAAATTTCCAATCTTACTGCGACCTTAACCAACGGAGTTGCTGAAAACTGTAATGTCCCTTTGCTCGACCCTATTGTCCGTCAATCACCATTCTCAGGAGTTGAAACTTCTTGGTTCCTCATGGACATGGATGGTGACGGATTCCTTAACGGTCCCTCAGATTGGGACACTGATGGAGATGGAATGCCGGATGGTTTCGAATTCTGTTATTCGGATGTCAACGACCATCCATTAAATGACCCATCAATGGTCCTTAATCCAGCGAATGCTTCCGATGGCTACGGCGATTGGGATGAAGATGGATTGAATAATTTTGAAGAATATCAAGTTGCAAATCTGTTTGGTCCAACAAACTTCACTTCACCATGGAGACTCGACACAGATGTCGATGGCATGCCAGATGGTTGGGAATCAATCAATGGTCTTAATCCACGTGATGGTACAAACGGCGATCTGGACCCTGACCATGATGGATGGGATGTTGATAGTGACGGAGGTGTATTTTATAGCACACTTGATTCGACGACCATTGTCATAGGTATTGATGTTCTCAAGGACAGTTGGGTCGAAGCGAATACAACTGTTGCTCGTGGCCAAATTACTCTCGCTGGTGGCCAAAAGCAAACCGTTGCCATGCAAGCTCCAGTTTCAGGTTACGTGTATCAAATTCATGTGAGTCTTGGCCAAGCGGTTGATTCCCGATTATTCAAATGGATGGAAATCGTCGAACTCGAAGAACAATTCACTAACCTCATGGAATACAATGCACGAGACCGAGATGGTGATGGAATTGTCGATGGCCGTTCTACTGACCCGCTCAATCCCGATACCGATAGTGACGGTCTTTTGGACGGAATTGAAGTGATGGGATGGGAAATTCTGGTAGTCAACAAAGGTGTCGTCAAAACATGGGTCACTTCTGATCCCGGTCTATTTGATACTGATGAAGATGGACTGTCTGACTTCCAAGAATTTTCTTCAGTCTGTGCGAGTGGTTCCAATGCATCGAACCCTGATACTGATGGTGACGGGGAACTGGATCAAATCGAGGCTCTAACTGGCTATTCATGGGAAGGAGTTGCATATTTCACGAGCCCTTGTATGTTCGATACGGATAATGATGGTCTTGAAGACGGAGAAGAAGTCATTGCCGGTAAAGATAATTTCCTAACACATGCAAACAACTCTGACACTGATAACGATAGTTTAGTTGATGGAGATGAAGTGCTGTTTGTACCACGACCATTCCAAAATCCAACAAACCCTTTACAAAACGATACCGATTCAGATGGAATGCTTGATGGCTGGGAAATGCAAGTGAAGTCTTCTGAAGAGAATAAAAATTCTCATAGTTTGTGGGTTGCTACTTCTTCATGGGATCGCCCCGGTTGTTTGTCGACGCAAAACAACGATTGCAGTATGGGTTCCGGTGGATACATTTGGCAGAATAGCCTCGGTGGTTTCGTTATTGAAAAGAGGTTTAGTCTTTCTGAAATGAACCTTTCTGGTTTTACAATACCCTTGAATTTGTTGTGCAACTGTGATGGTCGATGGGCGTTAGATCCTTCACTTGATTCACTGAAAGATGATACGTTCGATATCGATAACGATTCTTTGGCCAACGGTGCAGAAGCTCCGGATGAATGGAATACAAACCCCGTTGATGACGATACTGATTCTGATAACCTGCCTGATGGTTGGGAAGTCAAATATTCATATCTTGCCCTCGCAAACGGTTTGGTTGATAATTCTTCACTCGATGCTTATGGTGCTCGAGGTGTGATGGACCCTTCCATGCCTGACAGTGACTTAGATGGCATCATGGATGGTGAAGAAGACCCAGATAATGATGGATTAAATCGTTCAGGACTCATCAAGAAGTATTGTTCCGGTCATAATGATTCAACCAATGCTGATTGCAATATCAATCCAAATAATCCTGATGGAAAGAAGTTCTATGACAATCTCGAAAATTACACAAATTTCGAAGAGAAACAGAATGGTACGAATCCAATTTCCAACGACACAGATAGTGATGGATGGAACGATGGTCCTGAAGTGTATTACCAAGACCATGACGATGATGGTATGGCTACTGGGTGGGAGTTCCACTTCCAATTTGACCCTCAAGATTCCTCAGACCGATTGGATGATAATGATGATGACGGATTTATGAACTATTGCGAATATAAGTGGGATACAAACCCAAGAAACCCGACCAGTTTCCCTGGACAAGGTGAATTGTGTGACCCATTTGCATGATTTTCTGTTTGTAGCGAGCATGATGTCCCAACATTGATGTTGGAGAGTTGTGGAGACAACCATATGAGTCATTTGACGAGGTGCGTTTTTTTCGTCCTCTTGGTTTTGATTCTCCCTCCCTTCCTATCTGCTTTTACCACTGCACAACCAAATACTGATTCCCAAGACTTGACTATTTCCCAGGACAATGGGCTTGTCTTTAACGAGACAATGTATTTCAATGGAAGTTCGAATTACCCTCTTGCTCATTCAAAATGGTTTTTGGTCAACTTAGCAAATGGCTGGGGAGATGTATTGGACTCTGGGCCACTCAGTAATGTGACTGCAGTTGCAGAAGGAGAGTGGCATTGGAGTATTGAACTGGATGTAACAATGTACAATTGTACATGTGGTTTTTTGATTTCACATGAAACCTTAAATCATCCACCAGTGATACAGAGAATTGTGTATCTTGGTTCAACGAACCACCAGCCTTACATCTTACCTTTCCGGCTTGTAGAACATGATTTGAACACCCCTCTCTACATGCTTACGAACGAAGATCTTGTAATGAAAGTTCCATTAATTATCCCGTCCCACATTGAGAATGATTCTTTTATACAACTTAAAATCTGTTCAGCAGCTAACCTTTTTTGTCTTGATGATATGATTGATTTCGATGACTATGATTCTCTTCAAGTAGGGAGAGAGTTGTCACTTATTTTTGAACGTGAAAATTTGAATTTATCAGATGGGTACTGGATGTTCAGTATAGTAGTAATTGATTCTCTCTTGCGTACCTCAAACAAAGAATATTTTACTTTACTCATTGATCAAAATTCACCAAAGGTGACATTAACATGCGATGTTGATGAAATTTCCATCTCCGATTCAGCAACTGCACTCATATTGAGCCAGATTTCGATTGAGGAAGATTCTGCAATATCGTTCTCAGCCTCAGTATCAGATGGATATTCAGGCAGAGATAATGTCCTCACATGGAACCTTATTCTTCCTGATGATTCTCGTCGAGCATTACTGTCGCATGAGAAAATATCAGACACGCTTATTTCTTTGCAACCAGATCTACCTGGGATTTGGACCGTAGACTTATCAGTTCGCGATTCAGCTGGATGGCTTACACGTTCTACTCTTGAGTTTGAAGTGTACAACATCGCACCAGTTCTTCAACTTGAATTAGATTCGTTTGTAGTGACGGAAGGTTCGGTCGTCACACTCATCGATGGAGATACATGGGAACTCAACAGCAGTAAGAGTTCTGACACGAGTAATGATGATCAAGATTTACTCTACACATGGTATCTGGATGGTGAACCCTTTGTCACCGGTACCACTACAGTACAATCTTCCGATTTCCCGGAACCCGGGAGATATAATCTTCGTTTGATTGTTGAGGACAATGATGGAGCAACCAACGAAATTTCTTTCGAGGTACTTATTTCAGAGGCAGTAACTCCTAAATCTTCCAATCCTCTCGCTGTTTTTTTATCTCTTTCAATGTTCATTCTACTCATAATTGGTCTTGGTTTTGTCATACGTTCCTCGAGGCGTTATGCGAATCAAACCACTGTTCCAAAGTGGATTACAAGAGAATCATCTGATTCATTTCAAGAAATCAATGAAACTGAACTGTAATGATTCCAATGCAATTATTGAATACGGTCGAACTGTTGGGATAACCATGAACGAAGCTGCGATGAGCCACATTGGTCCGCAACCTATGCCCATCACCCTTGATGAGTACAAAGCACGTCAATACCGTTTGACTTCACAACTACGACCGGATGATGTTTTGATTTTGTGTGCTGCTGAAGAATCCACTCATTCGAATGACGTTCACTATCCTTATCGAACCATGAGTGATATGTTGTATTTTGTCGGTTGGAGCGAGCCTGAAGCTGTGTTTGTTCTCCGTTGTGTCGAAGGCTCTTGGGTCTCGACTCTCTTTGTGCAGCCGAAAGACACACTCAAAGAAATTTGGGAAGGGCGAAGGCCAGGTGTTGAAGGTGCTTTGGAACATTGGCCGATAGATGAAGCCTATTCAGTCAATGACATGACTGATATTCTTTCTTCCTTTGTCGATGAATCGCATCGTGTACTCTTACGAACAGGAGTTCGTTCCGAAATTGATGATTTCATTCGAACGGCGATTGAGCGTCGAGACCGTTCACGTCAGCACTTTGGTTCCGGTCCTGTATCTCTTGAAGACCCGAGTGCTCGAATTGCTGAACTCCGACTTCGTAAATCTGCTGCTGAAATTGAACAAATGCGTTTTGCTTCTGATGTGAGCAGTTATGCTCATGTTGCTGCAATGCGCCATTCTCAACCTGGCCGAATGGAATACCAATTCCAATCGACCATTGAGGGCTTCTTCGTATATGCTGGAACCTCTGGATGGGCTTACCCTTCTATTGTTGGTTGTGGTGATAATGCTACAGTCTTACACTACAAGGAAAACAACGACGTTTGCGAAGATGGTGAAGTAATTTTGATTGATGCAGGGGCAGAATTCCGTGGTTATGCTGCTGATATTACTCGTTCTTGGCCAATAAATGGGAAATTTACTGATGCTCAAAAGGAAATTTATCAAATTGTTTTGGATGCACAATATGCCGCAATTGATCGTTGCCGTGTAGGCCAACCATACACTGCTCCCCATGAGGCAGCCCGCAAAGTACTTGCTGAGGGATTAATTGATTTAGGAATCATTCAGCAAAATCTTGATGAAGCCTTGGACATGGAGTCAGGGGAACTTCGAAAGTGGTACATGCACAATACAAGTCACTGGATTGGTCTTGACGTTCATGATGTTGGTATTTACAAACCGAACGGTGAACCTCGTTTATTGGAAGAAGGAATGTGTCTCACAGTTGAACCGGGATTGTACTTCGGTGCTTGGCGTCCTGATGTTGACTGTCCTGAACGCTATGCAAACATTGGAATTCGAATTGAAGATGATGTTCTTGTTACCTCCTCGGACCCCGATGTCCTCACTTCAGCATGTCCGAAGACCATAGATGAAATTGAATCGATAACCGGAAACGCATTCTGAGGTGATACTATGAATTGGTCTTCGATTTTGGAGCGTCAAGCGTTGTGGCAACCTGAAAGTGCTGAACAATTACGTCTTTCTGAGTCTGAGGCTGTCGAATTGTATTCAAACGCTCCAATCCATCAATTAATGGCTGCAGCACATCAAAGGCGTAATGCGATGCATGGGCAAAAAAAGGTGACCTACCTCATTGACCGAAATATCAATTACACCAATGTCTGTACAATTAATTGTCAATTCTGTTCATTTTACAGACCTCCCGGGCACAAAGAGACCTATACTCAAACTCTTGAGCAAATCTCGCAACGAATCAAAGAGTTGGAAGATATTGAGGGTGTTCGTATATTGATGCAAGGGGGTGTCAATCCGGAATTACCCTTCGAGTGGTATGAAAACTTGATTCGAACACTTCGCATGGAACATCCAAGTATTGCTCTTGATTGTTTTAGTCCTATTGAAATTGAAGGTATTGCAGAAGTAAGTGAACTCTCTACTTTAGAGGTCTTAGTCCGGTTAAAAAAAGCAGGAATGCATGGACTACCAGGTGGAGGTGCAGAAATGCTTGTTGAAGAGGTGCGGAAGGATGTCTCACCAAAAAAGGGTGCTCCAGAAAATTGGCTTCGAGTCATGGAGGAAGCACAATCTCTTGGCCTTACGACCAGTGCAACCAATGTTATTGGATTTGGAGAATCGTTTGAGCAACGGGTCGAACACATGAGTCGTATTCGTGAATTACAAGATCGTTCTCTTCAAGTCTCTTCATGTGGTTTTACTTCTTTCATCGCTTGGCCAGTACAACTTGAAGTCAACAGTTTTGGCCGACGTAACCGTGGGCAAAACAAAGTACAGTTAGGTTCAGGTTCTACCGAATACTTACGACATGTTGCGGTGTCTCGATTGTTTCTCGATAGCGTTCCAAATATACAGTCATCTTGGCCAACAATGGGTATCAAGACTGCTCAAATGGCGCTCTTTGGTGGTGCGAATGATGTCGGCTCAACGATGATGGAGGAAAACGTCGTTTCAGCCTCAGGCACTACGAAATTTCAAGCATCTGAACAGGAATTACAGAATGTAATTCTTCGAGCTGGATTTATCCCTCAACGACGCGATAGTGATTATGTATTTCTCGAAACACCCATGTGTGGTACTCCTCCTGAAGACCTTCAATCACCCCCACCCATGCAGGCTTAATTGTATTGCATCGGCATGAGTCTATGTTGTATTGTCATAGTACACGACCCATACTTCAGCGTGGATATTACGTTCACCGTTTCCTATACCATCTGATGGAGTGTACTCTTGTCCATTGAATAATCCTCTATAGGTCAAATGATTCATACCTCCGTCCATATCACTCCAACTTGTAATGTCAAAGGTCCATTGTTTCACATCTTGGCCTGCACACCATCCAGCACGCCCAAAAGGCCAACTTCCGAATTGGTTCGCCACAACACCGTTGTTCACTTCATCTTCACAACCCTCATTTGACTGGACGTGGACGATTGGATGCCATTCATAGGTAGTGTAACCATTGAGATAGTAGTGATGTTGATGGTCACAAAATTCTGCACAATTTTGATTATCCTTTCCAAATCCATGACCTGTAATAGTAGCAACTATTTCGACTTTATCAGCCCATGATGGGACGGTAAAGTTCAGGTCTCGAGTATACTTAGTAAGATCATTGTAGGTGCCATCAAATTGTCCACCAGTGAATGCAAAATCAGCACTTTGACCGCGCAGCCCACTGTCCCAGTTGCTCAAAAGGAATATTACCGTAAGGTCACCTTTGTTTGCACCTTTGTACTTAAACGTCCGATTATCATCATTTTCAAGCATGAAGAGATATGGTGAAATATCTGTTAACCACTTTCCCTCACGCCCATAAGTCGTAATCCATCTCATGAATTCTGTACCGCATGAAGAGGTGTTATCCCGGTCACATATTCGTAGATTAGCTTCATAGTCCCATTCATGACAACCTCCAATGCTTCCATCTGATTTCTGATGACGATTTGAGCGTTCATCGCATGCGTGTTCATGATAGACTTCGAGCGTATCATAATCGGTGAGATTCGATGGGAATGCAGCAGTTGTGGTGCTTGTAAATCCACTACTCCATCCACCAGTATGCCGATAAAAATCGAGTGCAGTTACTTCTTTGACACCAGTGTCTTGTCTTCGAACTTCAACAGGGAACTCAGCATTCCACTGGTGGGGTTCGTGAATGAGATGCAGGGGGTCATTATTCGAACTTGTCCAGGCATACAAAGAACCTGTTTCTCGGGCCATTTGGAAGCGGTCAATACCCATATACAGAGGTGAATTAAAATTAGAAATCATTTGGCCCAACCCTCCAGTGATACTGTATGCACGTTGGTCGATGTAGTGTATTCTTCCCTCCCATTCAACTTCTTCATTCGGATTAAGTGCATTTTCAATAGCTGCTTTTCTATTTACAATGTCGGTGTGATAGGTTGAATCAAACGAACCAAAGAACAGGTGAACATTCGCTGGAAGTCCTCGAATGAAAGGTCCTGGATTTTGACCCCATGTTGCTGAATTTGAGTTTCCGCTCGAATCTGTAGACTTAAATAAAAAGTAATAGATGTCTTGCCCTGTCCATTCTTGTTGGAAGTAGAATGTTCCATCCAAAGTAGGAACTGAGAATTGAGGGACAATCTGCATTGGTCCTGTTAATGTTGAACCACTGGTCCAACTCACGGGTGATTGAACAATCGCACAACCTTGTAGATCAATGGTCCATCTCTCAGGTGATTCAGGACAAATATCCACGTTTGCATATACGCCATCATCATCCAAGTCAGCACATCCGACCATATTGACAATGAGTTCAGCAGGTGTTCCAGGACATTGGTCGATAAAATCATTCACACCATCCGAATCTGTATCCCGCTCTACTGCAGCACAACCGAATTCATCGACTTGAGAAGAATTATGAGGCGTTTTAGGGCATTTATCGAGAAGGTGGCCGGTGAGATTCACATCCAATACCCCGTCATTATCATCATCAAAATCTTCGGTTTCATCGTTGCATCCATCATCATCATAGTCCGAAGTCTCATTTCTGATCCAATTAAGCAGCCCTTTTTGACATGCATCAACTGAATCAGAGAGTCCGTCACTATCGTCATCATCATCTTCGTCTAAGTCAGAGCAACCATCACCATCCCAATCACTGAACGAACCTGAAATCCAGTTCAATAATCCCTTTAGACATGAGTCTTCAGCATCCAACACCCCATCGTTATCATCATCATAATCATCATCAGTGTCATGACATCCATCGGAATCATAATCAGCATCCGGAGTACTTATCCAGCCAAAAGATCTTGGACAAAGGTCAGACTCATCTAATATTCCATCATTATCATCATCGAGGTCTTCTTCAAAGTCGTGGCAGCCATCGTTATCTTGGTCACTTGCAATTGAAGGACTCCATCCATCTGATTCACCATGTCCATTCGGACATCGATCATTTAGATCCAAAATGCCATCTCCATCAGCATCATCACCCGTGTACATGACAAGAACTTGCGTCATCACAGTATCACTTTTAACAGTATATATTCCACATTCAACTACAGTTTGAATTTCTAAAACGTCAGGTGTTTCTGAAAGGTCAAGGAGAACTTTCCATGAACCATCATCCTTCACATTTGCTGATTTAGTTATATCGGGGCCGTAAAGAACCTGTAACGTACAGCTCGCAAGTGCACTGTGATTTACAGTACCCTCGAACCAAATTGCAGATAATTCTTCTAAGGAAATTAAGACGGGTGCTGACAGTATTGGTGCCTCCTCTGTTGGAGGAGTTATACTCATTGAATGCACAAGAACTTCTGGAAATGGGGCGACAAATTGAGCATCATCCAGTGGAATGAACTGCACTTCAATTCGATATTCACCGACAGAATCTGGAGTAAAGGTGAGTATTAACCCTTGCGAAGTTTCCTCTAATTCATAACTTGAAAGTAATGAGTTTTGTGGAGTGGTTATTGCCGGCTGTGCACCCCATTCATCTCCTTGACTTTGGACCATTATTGTGAGTTGAACTGGACCCCCATTGAGCACTTTTGAATCAGGAGCCAAGTCCCACGACGCAAATAATTCTACTTGTTGAGGAGACGAATCATCAATTACATTCTCCCCCTCACCAGGAGTAATCGCACCGAAACAGCCGGACAATACCATTAGACCAGTCAGCAGTATAGCGGTGATTGAACCTCTTTGCATGTATCAAAGAGGATGTACACGAGACTTGAAGGTGTTGCTCAAATTAGACTGAATCAGATTCAGTTCTACCATCGTTTGTAGGTGGGGATATAATTATTGAACTCTTTTTCGGATGACAAACTTCCAACGGGAGTACCCACAACAATGGCCCACCCTTTTCTCGTTGTATTCTCACGATAAGTTCCCAGTGAATTCGAATGAGCGGGGATGAAACAGTTCCAGGCCAATCTAATTTTGGTGGTTCAAGATTTATTTCTTCACCATTTATAGCGCTCTTACCACCGAACTCCATGATACGCATAGGCCGAAGAAAGAGGCCCCCCTTCACTTCATGGCTTTCCATTGGTGCTTCCTCCCCACCACCGGTTCCATCATCCAGTCCAACTTCCCAATGATGGGGTAATTCAGTTGTGAGTCCAGGAGGTGGTTGCATCGATTCAGAATGACCCAGCGATTTGAACAATTCCTCACGAGCAGGTGAGAGGGCACCGACTCTCCAAGTAACTTGTACATCCCCCCAATTCTCTCGAATTTCCGGGAGTTCAACCGTAAATCGTAATGGATTACCTGCTGAAGGCTGTTCAATAATGACCACTTTCGGTGGTTCCGGAGGGGATTTGATGAAGTTTTGCTGTTGAACTAAATCTGCAAGATTAGCCCCAACTCGCAAGGCGAGCGGTGAAAAAAGGAGCGGAACAATAACAACAGCCAAAATTGGATAATCGAGAAATCCTATTCGAACTGTTCCCGTGCCGATTCCTGGAATCCCAAAAGAATTCAGAACCGGTTCAATAAACAAGTATCCCAGCACGACTAAAAGAACGATAACAGTTTTAGAAATAAAACTCCGGACAGCTGCGTGGATTGGATTTGGAGTGAGGTACCACCCTGTTCGCTGTTTATTGACGGCTACCGGACTTTTAGAAATTTCAAGATAATGTGATGTCCGAGCGATTTGTGAATCATCAACTGGTTCTCCATCTATGAGATACCGTTGTTCGATGAGCCAATTATTTTCATCACCGAGTCGAAAACTTGGAACACGTTCGCCTAATGTTTGAATTAAATCATCCCGTTTTCCACTTTCGAGTACGATTTTCTGTGACGCAATAGGTAGCTTCGAGGGAATGAACCGGTAGGGTTCAAACGGTGGGAATCGAATTCGTTGCTCAAGTTGCAATTTGGAAATGAAATCACCACCTATCTAAACAAGAGTCGAGTACCCGCTTTCAGTGCTAAAATTCGAAATGCTGGGACCTTCTTCAATAATGCTAGACCGAGGGGAACTGGCTTTTCGATATCTCCAATCTCATTGATAAGTTCAAGAACATCTGGGCGGGAAAAGTTCTCAAAATGTTTATCTAAATCTTTATCATTGACATCACTGACCAGTAGATTCCTCAATGCACGAGCTTTATCTTGGTCTTTCTTCATGGCTTGGAAATGTTTTGAGGTAATTTTCTTAAGATTCTTTTCGGACAGTTTGTCATCAGAAATTGCTTTGCTTAAAGGCTCAAGTATCCCCTTAATTTGCTTAAAGCCAGGACCAATACCTCCACCTGTTGTCGGCTTTGCCATTCCCGCAGCATCCCCGAGTAGCATGACCCTGTTTCCAACTGTTTTCTTCACCATGCCGCTTGGAATCGGTCCACAAAATCGTGCAATTTCTTTGATTCCTTGGAAACGTTCTTTCCATAATGGGTGTTGAATTAAATCATCATAACATTGCTCAACGCTGCGACCTTTTAATCGCTCAGGAGTTGACCAGATTCCAATTCGATGGCTTCCAAAGCCAGAGGGAATCACCCATGCAAAAAAACCAGGGGCAATTTCAGAGCCACTATACATTTCTAGCCACCGATCAGTACCTTTATACCCCAATATTTCTACTTGAAAACCAATCATCATTTCTTTTGGTCGTCCCATTTTGAAATTACGTCGCGTCCAACTGTGGGCTCCATCACACCCAATGAGCAACTTACAGTTAAGTGTCATTTCTACGCCATTCTTATCGATGTTGAGTGTGACCTTCTCTGGTGTTACATCGGCAGAGCGTGGCTGAGAGTTAAGCCATAGAGAAGCGCCAGATTCCATTGCTTGTTGGACAACACCTTGGTCAAACTTTTTCCTGCACACTACATAGGTACGCAATTTCCCATCGGTACCTACCGGTACTAATTTTCCATTTGGGCCATGAATCCGAGCGCCATCGATTTCTTCAAGAATTGAGTCGTAAAGTCCTACTTCATGCAATGCCTTTGGAGTCACCAGACCGGCGCATTGGAATGGACGTCCGATCTCAGAATGCTCTTCAAGCATCAAAACTCGATGTCCCAAAGATGCCAAATGAGTCGCAGTTCGTCCACCTGTTGGACCTGCGCCTACAATAATGACATCCCAATCGGACTGCTTCATGGTTCTTGTCAAGAGTCCATCGAACATCAACTTTCGCTATGTCCCGGCATGAAAATATCAGTTCTCAGCGTTTCGCAAACTTATAGCCAATTGATTCATTCTTCTTGAGGTATAATTTCGATGAGAATTCACGTTCTGTCTTTTTCGAAATAAAATCATCATACGGTCCGATTTCTCTCTTCTCTATCAGAACCTTTGCTTCATCCCGGGTAATTTCTCTTTTTGAGATCTCTCTCAAAATTTGAATAGAACAACCGCTAGAACCTTCTTCAGGTTGATAATGTGTCTCGGTTTCGACGATGTTCGCTTTATGCGTCGGACAAATTCCAACAACACCCGCTACGACGGTGTACCGAGTTGCATCTGCAGCCGCTTCTCTTGGTGGGAATTCAAATTTAATTCGATTGTTATCGCGTACAAGATAGGCCTTGAAAGGGCGACCACGCTTAGAGATAAAATCTTCAAGTAATTCTGATTTACCATTTTCAAGAATGTGTTTAGCTTCATCAGGAGAAATTGCTCGCTTACACATTTCTTTTGAAACTCCTCGGAATTTACAATCATCATGATCACAAGCATACATTGTTTGCCCAATACGAATCGTACCATGGTCGCAAGCAGGGCATGGGCAAACTTCCTCATCAGAGGCATCAGATGAAGACTCCCCGCCACCGATAAATTCGACTTTACCTTCATCGGTAAGTTTGACTGATGCAATGTAGGGCTCACCTGAACGGTTGAAGAAACCGTGTAAATCATCAATTTGCCTGTTTTGCAAGAGACGCATAGCCGTAGATTGATCAAACCATCTCCCAGATGTATCCTTCCATAAGACAAACGAACATCCTTTGTCACGGCCTTCATTCTTTTCGCATTGATAGGTCAATGTAGTTTCAACAATTTTATGTTTACATATCAGACAATCTCCAATTGAAGGTTCGTTGATGTACAACTCTGCTCTGTCGTGATTTTTAATTCTCTCAACCATCACAGTAGTTTGTTCAATTACTGCATTCATGTAATTTTCTCGAGGTTCTTCTCCACGTTGAACTCTGAGTAGTGATGATTCCATCTCACCCGTCATCTCAGGTGATGTAATCCATTCAACAGGTATTTTCCGTAACACATCAATTATCCGGATTCCATGGGCAGTTGCGCTGATACTTCCACCGCGTGAACGCTGGATATACCCCCTATCCACCAGTTTTTCAATAGTATCTGCTCGAGTTGCAGGGGTTCCAAGCCCCTTGTCTTTGATCGCTTCTGCTAGTGTTTCATCATCAATCTGCTTTCCTGCATGCTCCATTAATCGCAGCAGTCCTGCTTCCTTAAGACGACCTTTTGGCTTAGATTTTTCTTCTGAGAACTCGAAAGATTCAATGGAACCATCACAAGGGTTACTCGGAAGAATACTCCAACCATCTGGCAAAGATTGCTTCTTTGGACGAACAGCTCGCCAACCTTCGACCTTAATCGTGCGAGACTCTTTGGTAAAATTCTCACCACTGAGTGTGGCAGTACGCTTTTGGACATCCCATGTTGCTTCTGGATGCCAAGAGGCTAAGAATGTTCGAACGATGAGGTCGTAGAGTCTTGTATGGTCTGAATTCAAATTTCCCTCTGGTATTTTACCAGTAGGAATAATGGCAAAGTGATCACTTACTTTGGCATTGTCAAAGTTTCGAGCAGCGTTTTTCATACCATCATCGACGATGCGTGACGAGTGAATATTGTAGTCATCTTGAGCACCAAGTTGGCGAATAGTTTTAGCAATTTGTTCATGCATGTCTTCTGGTAAATGTCGTGAATCTGTACGAGGGTAAGTTGTTAGTTTAAACGAGTCATACAAATCTTGTGCAACTCCAAGAGTCTTCTTGGCAGACCAGCTAAAGATACTGTTTGCTTCTCTCTGTAGGCTGGTAAGATCAAAATTCAATGGGGGCTTCTCAACAGAATCGCGTTGAGTCTGTTTTACACTTGCTGGAGCATCAGAATTCAAAATTGCATTCAAATGGTCATGTTCTGCTTGCTCAATTATTCGGTGTGATTTGTAGTCTGGCTGGTCTGGGTCATCAACATGGTTATTGCGCTCCCAGCGACCTTTCCATTCAGCATCACCGGATTTGAAGACCGCCTCAAGTTGCCAATATGGTAATGGTATGTGACCTAAAACATGTAACTCATGTTCAACAATCATTGCCAATGTTGCTGTCTGTACTCGACCGAGTGAAATCGCAACACGTTCATTCTTTTTACGCGGTAAAAAGGAATTGGCAATTCTTGAACCGTTCATCCCGATAATCCAATCGGCTTCAGAACGTGAGTAAGCAGCATCACGGAGTGCAGCGTATTCTTCCCCATCTAAACGTTCGTCCCATGCCTGCTGAATCGAATCTTTCGTCATTGATTGAAGCCACATTCGAGTACTTTTTACTTTAGACTTTGTATGTTGAACGATTGTTCTAAAAATTAATTCGCCTTCTCTTGCTGCATCACAAGCATTAACAATTTCAGTAACATCTTTAGATTTAATGATTTTAGTAATTGCTGAAAGTTGCTTTTTCCCTCTTCCGCTAATCGGTTTGTATTCAAATGCTTCAGGGATATATGGTAAGCGGTCTATCGTTTTCCTCCAATCTTTAAATGCTTCATCGTAATCATCCATATACTTGAGTTGTAGTAAATGCCCAATTGCCCACGTGACAATAATTCCATTTCCTTCCCAGTGGGTATCGGTTTTTGATGATGCTCCGAGAACTTGTGCGATGTCATTGGCAACACTCGGTTTCTCTGCAACAATGACGACGCTCATGATTCTACATGCGACCGACGAGGCTACTTGAACTCTCTTCTTTCAAAGGTCAATGAACTGATACTCTCGTATCTGTAGATGAAAAACCATACAGAGAAGAATAATTATTACTGCAGTTGAGAACGAGATTTCTGCTCATCCCATGGCATTTCTGAATTTGGACCGCCGCAACCAATGCATCCCGGATATCCTGCAATATGGAGTTCATGGCAAGCACCTATGACTTCACTCCATCCATCACCCATGGGCATTTTTATCCACCGTACATCCGGTTCCGGTTCTTCCATTCCAATATATCCAATCAAGAGAAGTGTACCCTTTTGTGGATCGCGTTCAAAGATACGTACATCGTTGCATACGTCTATATTGAATGATGGAAAATTAATTTTTGCAGGTTGATAATCACTCATTTCAAGGAGCAGCCCCTCCATTTGGGATTGGAATTCACTCGGAAGTACAAGATGTGTGTTATTCCTTCTCAATATTTGTCGAGAGGTTTCCCGTATCACCGGCCAAAGAGGGTCATCTATGCGCACAAACAGTCGTAGAAGGCGGAAGTCTTGAAGGATACCGCTACGAGGGGATGGTATGGGCATAGGTTACCGAGTCTTTGTTCGGCCGACGTTACGTGTTCAAGATTCCGAAAAAGCGCACATTCGGGCGTTGTTCATGCTCCGATTATTCTCCTCAAACCCCCTCACTCGTGGCATCCTCTCTTTCTTGTATCGCCCACGTAAAAATTTACCAATCGAATGTTTTGACCAGACCTATCATCATCCATTTGGCAATGCAGCTGGTCTTGATAAGCGTGCTGAAGCACTCCGGGGCTGGGAGGCAATTGGTTTATCATTCATCGAAATAGGTGGAGTGACTGAACATGAACAGGAAGGTAACCAAAAACCACGAATGTTTCGCTCAACTTCCTCTCAATCCCTTGTAAATCGTATGGGGTTCAATAACCCAGGTTCAGAGAAAGTTGCCCTTAAATTAAAAACACATTTTGCCAAATACGGTTCTCCTTCAGTTCCTTTATGGGCAAACCTTGGGAAATCAAAAACAACGCCTCTCGAAGATGCACCGAACGATTATGCACAAACGATGAATCGATTATGGGACTTCTGTGATCTGTTTGTCATTAATGTTTCTTCTCCAAACACTCCAAATTTACGTGAACTTCAGCATGATAGCGCACTTGAATCAATTATTGCTGCCTGTAAAAGTATCAATCATAAGAATGCGGAACGTACCAATACCAAATCAAAACCATTATTGATCAAAATTGCTCCTGATTTATCTGATGCTCAATTAGTGGCAATAGTGCAAACAGCGCGCAGTGCTGGTTGCGATGGGATTGTTGCGACCAATACCACAATTGAACGTCCGGATACTGCTTCCAAAACAGAACAAAAAGTATTCAAACAAACCGGTGGGTTAAGTGGTGCTCCTTTGAACCTACGCTCGACGGATATGATTCACAAAATTTACTCGATGACAAATGGAGAATGGCCTATTATCGGGGTTGGTGGAATTCTCTCTGCAGATGACGCTTGGGCTAAAATTGGAGCAGGTGCTTGCCTCTTGCAAGCTTACAGTGGATTTGTGTTCGAAGGTGCAGGCCTTACCAAATCGGTGGTCTATGGCCTCGATAAAAAATTGAAAGAACACGGGTACTCAACACTTCAGGAAGCGATTGGATTTTCTCATCGCAACGCAGCATAATCGGTGATGTACATGTTTTCTCGACGAATACGAATCCTCCTTCTTGGTGCTGTAGTTACGCTTGGCCTTCTTGGTGTCATCTTAATCGAAGCGCCTGAACCAACACGTACCGTCGATGAAGTGATGGAAAATCCTTCTTCGTATATCGATCGTGAGATTGCGGTTCGTGGTGAAATTGTCGATGGAAGTATCGATGTGAATGAAAGTGTATTCATGCTTCATGGTTCCTCATTTACACTACAAATTGATTACCTGGATGCATCAGTGTCCAATGGTTTGGGCGATAATCGTACCGTTTATGCACAAGGCGTTATGCGTTACATTGATGGTGAATATGTATTTGAAGCTCAAATTATCAAAACCTCATGCCCTTCAAAGTATGAAGAAGAATCTTAAGTCCCTGTCGCTTGAAACTTCACGAGCGTTGCGTTCAAATACAGTCAGTTGCAGGACATGATGGGATAGGTGGGGAGCTAGGCGTACCCTGTACCACAAATCGTCTTCACGGTGGGCTGAA
>Ga0115000_10000374_pt1 | contig 42017 bp, 38 predicted proteins | sample ArcticOcean_MG_C_6_FD_89690 | JGI IMG/M metagenome (GOLD analysis project Ga0115000, IMG submission 89690) | Marine microbial communities from western Arctic Ocean - ArcticOcean_MG_CB8_128 | ecosystem: Environmental > Aquatic > Marine > Oceanic | place: Arctic Ocean: Canada Basin | collected...
ATCATTGGGAAGAATGTAAGGACAAACGATTGCCAAAATAAATAAGAATCCGATAACGCCTAACATTGCCATAGTTTTGTAATTTTTATCAAAGGTAATGTTTTTTGCTTTTGAGACCTCATTATTGATTAAATTCCTTGACGCCTTTTTAGTTTAAAGATTAAAACAGAAGCCATTTGTGCTCTATTGAGTCCTTTACCAATACTTAATGTGCGAAAATGACAATGATCATGTCTTTTTCGTTGAAAGGGGCCCTTTTATTTTAACAGGATTGATCACCACACCATAATTTTTTTCTATACTCTTAGCTTCATCCATTAAGCGGTAGCCGATCGCTGTTTCATTCTTTCTGCAGGCAGATTCTAAGACCGTATAAAAATTGACCGGTTCGTGTAGCGTCACATATTGACTCATCAATAAGCTGATGAAGTGATCACTCACAATGAAGTCATCAGTACTGGTAACATTGGCAAGAATCCGGTTTTTCATGTCCAAGATTTCACTGACAATTTTGAAATGAGTTTCATGGTGTTCTTAAAAATAGCGCAAGTGCAATAAGGTAATCAAGGTTTGCGCATCGGCTTCCTGCATGCGGAAATAATTTTTGTAACTCAGTAAAATGAGGCAATCAAAATCGCCTAACCCTTGATTTTGCAGCGATGGGCCACCATTTTGGCAACAGCTAGATTTTTTTATCCTTGACCTCAGCAGTAATATGAAAGGGAGTTGTCCTATTGAAAGTTTGTGCGGAGATTGCTACAATTGATTTGATGATTTGAGAATCTGAGTTTTCACTGTCATTATCCAAGAGAATAATGGATTTGCTTTCTTTGAGATTCACAATTTGAAGATCATCTAAGTCTATTGAATTTCCCGTTCTACAGATGGTCCGAGTGGTTTTGAAATTTTTTACTTTCTCTCGTATTTCGTCTTCCATTTCTACCTTATCTTTTTCTGCCAAATAACAATAGAGGCATCTGATAGGTTTTCATTGGCAATAATCAACTCAGAGAGCAGCGTAAAAACCTTAGAAGACCAGTCCAAGATGACAATATGGTTTTCTTCAATGACAAAGGATCGCCCTTTGCGAAGACTTTCAATTTTAACCATAATCCCATTGGAAATTAAACCGATCAGGATGGTTATGATGATCAATCTAAAGAAGTTTGCTGTCATCATGAATATCATAAAAGGCCAGTTGCCCTCATTTCCACTCACGGTGCCTAGATTGAGCATGTGTATAAGACTTATCCAAATAGATTGGGGAAGGGTTAAGGTTTCATCATGGGTGGACCCAATCCAAAAGCCAATAATAATACAGAACAGAAGAAGATAAATGAGATGGAAAACAAAGTCAATCCAAGAATCATTTGGGAAGTTCCCTTTTAAATAAAATTACCGAATTTATATTTTAGCTTGGTAGTGAAGGAAGCTTTGGACATCGTGGAGGTATTGGTTTTAATGGAGGATCATGTTAAACTAGTATAACTAGTAATTATTTCGTCATTGATCGAAAAAGCCCTTCCCTTAATTGGATCACCTTTTTTGAAGACAAAGGATGGCATGTGCATGATCTTGGTCAAATCGGAGGGTTTTAAGGGGTTCTAATAACCGAAAACCAGTATGTAACTGGACCAAATCAAATAATTTTTCAGTCAACAACAGGCGCTCCGATTGATCGTTGAGCCAAGATCGATTGCCATCAGTTTGTTGCACAATTTCTTCATTGTGAATGGAAGTATCCATACTGAGGTAGAGAAATCCACCTTTTTTAAGTACCCTAAACTGCTCTTCCCATTGCTGTTGAAATTCAAGAGTATTTTTGGCAAAATGCATGACCCTACAATTGATGATGGCATCAAAAAAGCCATTTTCAAAAGGCAGGATATTGGCAGGAGCTTTTGAAAAAAAAGCAGAATTTCCTCCCAAAGAGGTTGCGACAATTTTGCATAGGGCTACGTTTTTTTCATCCACATCGATGCCATAAATAGTTTTTTTTAAGTTTAAAAAAGGGATGATATTTCTCCCTTGTCCACAGCCAATTTCTAGGATAAGATGACGATCATTAAACCTACCTTTGAGTAGTTGATCAAATAATTCCAGGTCTATGTCCCCAATAAAATTGTTGATATCATCTAATTTCATGGTGGAAATTTATAAAAAGAGACGAATGAATGCAAAAGGCCCCCGTATAATTGAGGGGACTAGGAAGATAAGTAAGCTATGAAACGGCAGATTCTAATAATTTCAAAACCCTTTTTTCTGTATCCATAGTGGCCCTTATGCCGATGGGTAAGGTAGCATTTTTCTCCTCATGTCCAAAGGGAAAACCACCCATGACAGGGATACCTAAATCACCCAGGCGGTCTTCGAAAACTTCACTAAGACTGGTTGAAAACTCATAATAGGGGTCTCCAGGTTGCGCATCACATCGGGTAAAATGGCCCAGAACAATGCCTTTTATTCCTTTAAATTTTTGAGCCGCACGCAGTTGGGTAAGCATTCGGTCTATGCGGTAAGTAGATTCTCCGATCTCTTCAATGAAGACAATGTGATCGGCCCAATCGATCTCGTGATCAGTACCAATCATACTGATTAATAGAGACAAGTTTCCTCCTATGAGTTTACCCGTGGCGGCCCCTGGTGTGATGACTAAGGGATCATCGATTTTTATCTTATTTTTACTCCCCTTTTGAATCACGGCATTAAAATGTTGAATTGAAAAAGGGTTAAAAGTAGAGATTCCCACGGGCCCGTGAAAACCCACAATTCCACATTTTTTATAAATGGCCAAATGCAGGGCGGTAATATCACTATATCCAATCAGGGGTTTGCAGTGTGTACGAATCAGGGAATAATCTATTTTTTCTAGAAGTCGTGTAGCGCCATATCCACCACGAGCACATAAAATGGCTGAAACTTCGGGGTTTTCATACATGTGGTGCAAGTCTTCAATCTTTTGTGCATCGGTGCCTGCGAGAAACCCATTTTGTACCCTTAAATTATCGGTATGGATGATTTGATAACCCAGCATGTGGAAGTTTTCCATCAGCGTTTCATAACCGGATCTTTTTAAGGCCCCAGAGGGTGCAATGACCCCGATGGAAGCGCCTGGCTTGAGTGCCTTTGGTTTGATAACTTCTGTAGATAGATGGAAAGAAGTAAGGGTGGGGACGGCACCTATTAATGCGCCTGATTTGATAAATTTTCTACGGTCCATAAGGGTAAAAATACAAAAATCTATTTGCTTTATCCATAGGAGCACGGGGATTTAGTATTGGGCTAGAGCGTGTAATATTCCCTGAAGAATCAACCAATTTTTTTCTTCCAATAACGGATTAAACCCGCGACACTCATCCATGAGGGGTTTGCAGCCTCATATTGTTTTATTCCCAGTGGACCAACTCCCAATCGGAGCAATTGCTGTGAGGTGTATTCACTGAATTTAGGCGTAAGTTCTTCGGCGGTAAAGCCAGCCATCCAGTTTTGTTTCATCCATTGGGACCAATCATGGATCATGCTTTTAAGTGCATGCATATGGGCCGGAACGTCCTTAATCACACCAAAATGGGTCAGGTAAATTTGAGAGGGTTCGCAGGCAAGAATGAGATCTATCGAACGGATCCAATCTTCCAGGTTGATGTCTGGTGGTGGGCAAGGAGGTACGACTGGACCCTTTTGAATTTTCACCCCAGCGACATCGCCGGTAAACAACAGGTCGTCTATTTTCCAAGCAATGTGATGTTTGGCATGACCGGGTGTATGAAGCGCCTGAAAGTGGAGATTTCCAATGATGATTTCTTCCAAATGAACCGTACTCCGCAATTGATCCATAGGGATGGGAAGCATTTGACCCCACAATCGATCCATATCTTCTTGATAAATGCGCTTGGCAGATTCCATTAGTTTTTCGGGATGGGCTAAATGTGTTTCTCCAAAGGGATGCAGATAAATGGTGGCTCCTTTTTCGGCAAGCGCCCAAGCAGCACCGGCATGGTCTAGGTGAATATGACTCAAAAAAACATGTTTAATTTCATCCACCTTAAAACCGTAGCGCTTGATTTCATTTTTAAGTACTTCGAAGGTGGAGTGAGGACCCGTTTCAATTAATACAGGACCTACGGATGTCTCGACCAGATAAGCCGCTATGGATTGGGGATATCCTAAAAAATTTAAATCTAACGTATAAACCATATTAAATAACAATTTGTATGCGTAATTTAGCTTGATTGTAATTAAAGGCAGATGACAGAGAAGAAATATTTTCAAGACCACATGCCCGGGAATGTTTGTTTTGGCTGTGGCGCGGAGCATCCAGAAGGCCTTCAAATCAAAAGTTTTTGGGAGGGATCCGCTGCCATTTGTCACTGGCAGCCAGAGGAAAAATATAGGGGCTGGCCCCGGTTGCTCAATGGAGGGGTTATGGCGACCCTCATCGATTGCCATTGTATGGGAACCGCAATGGCATACGCTTATCAACAAGAAGAGAGAGACTTTGATTCTAACCCCTTCTATCGTTACGCGACCGGAGGGTTGAAGATCAAGTATCTAAAACCAACTCCAACTAAGGATATGATTACGTTAAGGGCTCAGGTAATCGAGCATCACAGGCGTAAAATCACCATGAGTTGTACGCTAGAAAGCATTGGCAGGATAACCGCTGAGGCAGAAGTAGTAGCGATACAGGTCTATGACAGCTCGAAAAATAATGAAACTAACCAATTTGAATAGAAATGCATCCTGAATTAATAGAAATAGGAGGAATCACGCTTTATGCCTATGGTTTCTTCATTATGATTGGCGCGCTTACTTCCTATATGTATGGGATAAAAGTGCTCAAAAAAGAGTTAGATATTGAGCCGGATAAGGCGCAAACGTTAACCATACTGATTATTTCTGCCGCCGTCATAGGAGGAAAGATTTTTTTCTATTTTGAAGATCCTGCTTATTATTTTTCGAGCCCTGAAAACCTACTTAAAAACTTCAGACAAGGCTTTGTTTTTTATGGATCTTTGATTTTTGCAGTACCTACAGTGATTTGGTATTTTAGAAAAGAGAAATGGCCCATATTTCCCATGCTCGACATTCTTTCTATAATCGCTACGATTATACATGGTTTTGGTCGATTGGGCTGTTTTTTTGCGGGTTGTTGTCATGGCTTGCCTACCGACTCTTTTCTTGGGGTAACGTTTACAGATGCAAAGTCTCAAGCAAAACCCTTAGATACCCCACTGCATCCTACACAGCTTTATGAAGTTTTCTTCATTGGATCTCTGATGTTGTTTTTAGTTCAGTTGAAGCGAAGACAGCAATTTCATGGACAACTGGTATTTCTATATGTGATGATATATGCTGTAGGACGATCAATCATAGAGGTATTTAGAGGAGATCTGAGACGTGGATTTGTCATAGAAGGGTTGATTTCTCATTCACAATTCATTTCTATCTTGTTGGTTTTGATTGCGGGAGCGTGTTATTGGGTGATCCGTAAAAACAGTAAATTCAAAATAAAAAGGCCCTGATTTGAAGGGCGCTAGGGAGGATAGAAATGGTGAAAGGGGGTTGATTAAAATACTCGCCATCAATATGAGCTTCGAGTTGTTGATTTTCCCCGATGCTAATTTCTTTTGCATCAAACAAGGAAACTTCTTTCAGACAATTATGAGACCCTTTTTGTAGGGTTAAGACCTTCAAATAACGTTGCAATGGTGAAAGCTTCCCGATTGCACATATAGAAAGTTTGCCGTCATTTAATTTTGCATGGGGTGTCAACTTGAAGCCCCCCCCAAAAGTGGTGCCATTGGCGACGGTCAATAAAATTAAATTTTGTCTTTGAGGGACTTGATCTATGGTCAAGTCAAAATCACGGTATTTGTAACTTCCCAGAATATGAAGGACATGATAATAATACTTGAGCTGACCGCTGAGAAAAGGAACCTTTCGATGAATCATGTCAGCGGCAATCTGACCATCAAAACCGATTCCCATACCATTGATGAATTTCCGATCATTACATAGGCCGATATCGATTCGAGTGATGGGTCCGTGGAGGGCGGTATCGAGTTGGATTTCCAACGTGGATCCAATGCGGAGATTCTTCACAAAATCATTGCCACTTCCCGAAGGAATAAATGAGACGGGGAGGTCTAACTTCAATCCATTGATGGCTTCATTGATGGTACCATCTCCTCCAATAATCATTAAATCCGTATAATCAAGGGTCAAGTTTTCTTCGACGGTCTGGGCGCCTCTACAATCATTATGGGTTTCAAATACGGCAAATTTTATTTTATGAAGCCTAAAAAAATCGGCTACTTTTTTGCCTATTTTTTGACTTTTTCCGCGACCAGATCGAGGGTTAATGAGCACAAAAAAATGACGTGACATAAGGAAGGCTCTAAGGATTAATAATAGATTAATCGTTTATTAATAGAGCAATATAAATAAAGCTAAAGATTAATATTGACATAATGGAAAAAGGATTCTGGAAAGTTGGGAGCGTTGAATTGAAGAGATGTTGTTATTTACACAAAAGGTAAATTTCCCAAATCCACATTTCCCCCCGTCAAAATGACACCTACTTTTTTATTTTTAAAAAGAGCTTTACGGACCAATAAGGCAGCAAAGGGGACGGCACATGAAGGTTCAATGATGATCTTTAGCCGTTCCCAAATCATTCGCATCGCATGACTAATTTCATCTTCAGAGACGGTAATCACTTCTTTTACATGATTTTGGATGATTTCAAAGTTTAATTTCCCCACGGTCGTTTTAAGGCCATCGGCCATGGTGTGGGTTTGGGAAACAGGAATGATTTTACCTGCTTTGAGGGATAAATAGGTATCATTTACGCTTTTGGGTTCTCCCAAGATGATTTCTGTTTTAGGAGAAAAGTAATTGACACTTAGGGCCGTGCCCGCCGCCAATCCACCTCCTCCTACAGGGGTGAGTAGATAATCCAAATCAGCGTGAGTTTCAATTAATTCTTTGGCACAAGAGGCTTGTCCAGCAATGATCGCCAAATCGTCAAAAGGGGGAATAAATACCGCATTTGTTTCTTGAATGATCTTGGCGCAGGCCTCCTGTCGGGCGGTTTCGTTGGGCTCGCAAAAAACAATGTTCCCTCCGTAATTTTTGACAGCATCAATTTTTACCTTGGGGGCATTTTTGGGCATTACAATGTAAGCGTTTACGCCGGCAGTTTTACAAGCGTAGGCAACGGCCTGGGCGTGATTCCCCGAGGAATGTGTAGCAAACCCATTGAGCCGTTCGTCAAGCTTCAAGGAAAAAATGGCATTAGAGGCCCCACGCATTTTGAAGGAGCCTGTTTTTTGAAAATTTTCACATTTAAAAAAAAGATGGGCACCCGTGAGCTCATTGATAAATTGAGAGGTCAGGACCGGGGTATTATGAATGTGTGGAAGGATTCGCTCATGTGCGCGGCGAATATCATTTTCAGTGGGAGTTGAGGGCATTATCATAGGGTTTTAGATTACTAATGTGCTTCTAGCCAATTATTACCCCTACCGATGCCGACTTCCATGGGGACGTCTAATTTTATGGCATTGACCATCAATTCTTTTACTTTTTCTTGGACCCGCGTGATTTCAGAGTGATGTACTTCAAACACCAATTCATCATGGACTTGCATCAACATTCTTGAGGCAAGCTTTTCCTTTTTCATCCAATCGTGAATATTGATCATAGCGACTTTAATTAAATCAGCCGCAGAACCTTGAATAGGGGCATTGATGGCATTTCTCTCGTCATATCCGCGCATGGTAAAATTACCTGCATTGATGTTGCGTAGGTAGCGTCTTCGACCTAAGATGGTTTCTACATAACCTTGTTCTTTGGCTTTTGCGATGCACTCATCCATGTAGATCCGTACTGAGGGGAATTCTTTCCAATAGGCCTCAATAATCTCGGCAGCTTCACTCCGCGAAATATTTAAATTTTGAGAGAGGCCAAAAGCAGACATCCCATAAATGATACCAAAATTAACTTCTTTGGCTTTTCGACGCATGTCGGTATCTACCTGTTCCAAGGGAACACCGAAAACTTTGCTGGCCGTAGTGGCATGAATATCCTTGCCAAGCCTGAAGGCTTCCATCATGCTTTTATCTTTTGAAAATGAGGCCATAATGCGTAGCTCAATTTGAGAATAATCTGCGGCAAGAAGTACAAAATCACTATTTAAGGTAATGAAAGCTTTCCGTATCTCACGCCCTTTCTTGGTTCGAATAGGGATGTTTTGTAAGTTGGGATTATTTGAGCTGAGACGGCCTGTGACGGCTACTGTTTGGCGGTAATCTGTATGGACCCGCTGGTCTTTCGGATTGACCATGCGTGGTAGGGCATCGACATAGGTTGATTTCAGTTTTTGGTATTCTCGGAACTCTAAAATCTTGTTAGCAATCTCATGTGCAGGCGCCAATTTTGAAAGAATATCTTCGCCCGTGGCATATTGGCCCGTCTTTGTTTTTTTAGGTTTTTCAATGAGTTTTAATTTCTCAAATAAAATGGATCCCAGCTGTTTGGGAGAACTGATATTGAATGTTTCTCCTGCGATTTCAAAGATCTCTGTTTGGACTCTTAAGCTTTCTGTTTGAAGCTCATCGCTCAATTCACTCAGGGCCTTCTCATCGATACTCACGCCGCTGTATTCCATGTCTGCAAGCACGAATGAAAGCGGCTCTTCTACTTCGTGGAGGAGTTTGTCTAAGTTTCGCTCAGCGACTTCAATGGCCAATTTTTCTTTGAGTTGAAAAGTAATATCAGCATCTTCTCCCGCATATTCGGTAATCTCTTCTAGTGGCGCGTCGCGCATACTTTTTTGGTTTTTCCCTTTAGATCCGATGAGCTTTGTGATACTTACGGGGACATAATTTAGATAGGCCTCGGCCAGGGCATCCATACCATGGGCTTGTTCTGGATCAATGAGATAATGTGCGAGCATGGTATCAAATATTTTGCCCTTGACCGAGACATCATAATTCCGCAAAATTTGGATATCATATTTAAGATTCTGACCAATTTTTATGATGTTTTCATTTTCAAAAATTGATTTAAATTCATTAATGAGTGCTTGCGTGGAGGTTCTGTCCTTGGGGAAAGGGACATAAAAAGCGGTTCCTTTTTCATAAGAGATGGCCAAGCCGACCAATTCAGCGTCTAGCGTATTGAGACTGGTGGTTTCGGTATCAAAACAAAACTCAGAGAGGGTACCCAATGTTTCAATGAGTTGTTTTCTTTCTTTGGGTGAAGTGAGACATTGATACTTGTGTGGCGTGGTTTCTATATTTTTTTTGGCGAGGGTCGTTTTTTCCACGTTTGGGGAGGTGTTTTCAAAGAGGCCAAGTTGACTCGAAGCTTTTTTCTGTGCAGCAGGGACACCAAAAATACGTTTTGCGATGGTGCGCAGTTCCAATTCCTCCAATATTGGGACAATTAAATCTTCTATGGGCCCAGAATAACGCAAGGCTTCTTCATCAAAAGTAATGGGACAGTCGAGTTTAATGGTGGCTAATTCTTTGGAAAAAAGGCCTTGTTCCCCGAATTCTTCGATTTTCTTTTTTACACTGCCGATTAATAAATGCTGGTTGGCCATAATTTCTTCTACAGAGCCATATTCTTTGAGCAATTTAGAAGCGGTTTTATCTCCGATACCGGGTACACCAGGAATGTTATCGACCGCATCTCCCTTGAGTCCCAGCACATCTATAACTTGACCGACCTCATTGATATCAAATTTCTCTAATACCTCTTTAATACCCAGAATATCTACACCATTGCCCATAAAAGCAGGCTTATAAAGGAAAGTATGCTCATTGACCAGTTGGGCATAGTCCTTGTCTGGGGTCATCATAAAAATCTGATACTCACTTCCTGCCATTTGAGTCAAGGTTCCAATAAGATCATCGGCTTCATAGCCATCTAATTCGATTACGGGGATACCAAATCCTGCGACAATTTTTTTGCAATAAGGAATGGCAACGCTGATTTCTTCAGGTTGCTTTTCTCTATTGGCCTTGTATTCAGCATAGGCTATATGTCGAAACGTGGGAGCGTGGGTATCAAATGCCACCCCAATGTGTGAGGGTTTCTCTTTATTAATGATCTCAAGGAGTGTATTGGTAAAACCCATAACGGCACCCGTATTGATGCCACTGGAATTGATTCTTGGGTTTTTACTTAAGGCAAAGTGAGCTCTGTAAATAAGCGCCATTGCATCTAGCAAAAACAATTTTGAAGGATTTTCACTCATACAAGTAAAGGTATGAGGATTCTACTGTTTTATTGGGATTGAAAAGGAAAAATCCACGGAGGTCAGCAGAAAAAAAGGTCGGACAAACCAGGAGGAGAAGGAAAATAAAAGGGATAAAAAAATTGCCAATTGAACGGCTCTGTGTAATTTCGACAGCAATAAAAAACTTGTAAAAAATGAATATTTCAGCTTTTAATCAAATGATTGCTTCTCGCCGGTCCATTTATCCAAGGGATTATAAGAATGGAAAAATTGAGGAGGAGATCATTTGGCAAATTTTAAATAATGCCCATTGGGCACCTACCCATAAGATGACTGTCCCTTGGAGATTTAAAGTGTATGCGGGAAAAGGGCGTAAGGGATTGGGAAGAATGCAAGCAGAAATTTATAAAAATGTGGCTTTGGAAGAAGGGAATTTTTTAACGGCTAAGTATGAAAATCTAGCGAAAGCACCCTTGCGTGCCTCCCACGTGATCATGATCATTATGAAAAGAAGCACCTCTGTTAAAATCAGAGAAGTGGAGGAAATTGCAGCCGTGGGTTGTGCCGTTCAAAATATCTACCTGACGGCGAATGCATATGGCTTAGGAGGCTATTGGAGTACGGGCGGGGTTACTTATATGGAACCGGCAAAAGAAGCCTTTGGTTTAGCAGAGGAGGATCGATTGATGGGATTTTTTTATTTAGGGAAAATAGATATGGTTAAGGTTGAAGGGAAAAGGCCACCGATCGAAGATCATGTCGAATGGATGAGCGAGATCTAAGGTCAAAAAAGAGATTGCGGAGGGTAATTTTTGACGGGCAGAGGTATTGGGATTTTTAGTCAAATAGTTTTTGAATATCAGATTTAGAAAGAGATTTCACAAAATTATCTTCGATGGTAATGAGTTCGTTGGCGAGTTTCTTTTTGGCTTCTTGTAGTTGTAGAATTTTTTCTTCTAGGGTGTCTTTGGAGATAAATTTGTAGGTGAACACTTTGTTTTTTTGTCCAATTCTATGGGCCCGATCAATGGCTTGTGCCTCCGCCGCAGGATTCCACCAAGGATCCAATAAAAAGACATAATCCGCTTTTGTTAAATTCAGTCCCAAGCCGCCTGCTTTTAAAGAAATCAGAAAGATATTAATATGGGGATTGTTTTGAAATTTTTCTACTTCCCGCTGCCGGTCTTTTATCGACCCATCTAAATAGGCAAAAGGAATTTTTTCCTCTTCTAAGTGGTTACTGATGATTTTAAGATGCTTCACAAATTGTGAGAAAACTAAAATATTATGATTCTTTCCTAGGGCATTGTGAAGCATGTAAATGATTTCTTCGAGCTTACCCGAGTCACCCTCATAATTCTCGTCAACCATGATGGGATGATTGGCTATTTGTCTGAGGCGGGTGAGTCCTTGAAGCAATATGATATGAGATTTTTTTAAACCCTCGTTTTCAATAGCATCTAGAATTTCATTGCGAAAGAGTGCTTTTTCGCTTTCGTAATAATCTTTTTGTTTTGCCGTAAGGGTACAATATTTAATACTGATGGTTTTTTCAGGTAGATCTTTGGCCACTTGAGACTTATCTCTTCTTAGAATAAAAGGTTTAATTAGATTATTGAGGCGCAAAGTTTTTCCAACATCCTGATGCTTTTCTATGGGGATTTGATACTCAGAGGTAAAAAACTTTTTATTACCCAAGAGACCCGGGTTCACAAAGGACAATTGAGACCAAAGGTCCAAGGTGCTGTTTTCAATGGGGGTACCCGTCAAAATGAGCTTTTTTCGAGCATTTAATTTGTTTACTTCAACAGAAATCAGTGAATTGGGATTTTTGATGGCTTGAGATTCGTCTAAAACGATGTAATTGAAATAGCATTTGCTCAATACTTTAGCCGTATCTATTCGACTGATCCCATAACTGGTAATGACCAAATCGTATTGCATAAAATGTTCGGCATTTTTAATTCGATCACTGCCCGTATAGAGGAGCACTTTCAAGGAAGGAGTAAATTTTTTAGCCTCCATATGCCAATTGTATACCAATGAAGTAGGCATGATCAATAAGCTGGTTGATTGTACATTGGTTTCATGTTCGTGTTGTAATAAAGCCAAGGTTTGAATCGTTTTGCCTAGGCCCATGTCGTCGGCAAGACAGGCACCAAAATTAAATTCATTGAGGAACAACATCCAGTTAAACCCTGCTTTCTGGTAAGGTCGAAGTTTGCCTTTGAATCCTGAGGGCAATTTTTGATCTTCTATTTTTGTGAAATCCATCAGCTTTTTTAGGCGACGACTCATCGTGACCTGTGCATTATGTTCGTCTTTGAGGTTTTGGACCAACGCAACATGATATTTTTGGAGTCTTGATTCACCTTTGATCGGCTCAGAAAACATGAAAAGATCTTTATATTGTTCTGCCCAAGAGGAGGGAATGATACCTATTTGTCCGTTAGGGAGCCTTATTTCATTCTGACCATGGGTAATTAGATTTCTGATTTCGAGAAAGGGGATTTCATAATTGCCAAATTTAATAATGGCTTTGATATCGAACCAATCTATTTTTTCCTCGATACTGATACTAATTTCAGAGGGGCCTAAAAAATACTTCTTGTCATCATGACTGTTTTGTTGAATAACAAAATCACGCTCTTTTAATGGGGATTGATGGCGATTGAGCCAATCAAAGGCTTCAGCCTCTGAAAGAATCACTTGGGAATTTTTGATGGAAAGATCGTTTTCCAATAAAAAATTCAGCAATTGTATTTCCTTTTCTGTGTTGCGTTTGATTCTAAAAAAAGTATATTTTTCCTGGTCTTTTTCTACAGATACATTGACTTTATTGAGTAAATCAGCCTTGAATTTATGAGAACCATATTGATATTTAAGCTCTATCAAGACGTCAGAAGATTGATTTTGAGGAGGCTTTTGGTTAAACAAGGAAGGAGCCGCGTGAGTCGCCTTTATTTTAGAAAGGGTAAGGATGGGCAGGGGGTTAAAAGATTGAGTTACAATATCAAACCCTTTAGCATAGACATCATGAGTGGCCACCAAAGGGGCTACAAATTTTCGATAATAAGTCTCTTCCATGTTTTTTGGAATGAGGATGAATTTTTTCTTAAGAAATGGTTTAAGCTTACTGCCGCTTATGGGATCTTTAAAAGTAAAAAGATCATTGTTTACCATTAACCAGCTGGGCTCACTCGAGATGATATGACTGTTTTGATTGCGAAATTCAAGCCGGGTATCTCGGAGTTTGATGCTGGGAAAATAATGTGTATTGTCTTCGTTTTTCCGAAAATGAAAGAGAATACTTGCCAGTTCTGGAAGCACATTGATGCGTTTGAAAGTGGGCTCACCATCCGCACCCATTTCAAACACATTTTTACCTAACAGCAAGGGCATAATTTTGGACTTTCTTTTTTCTAAATAGCTGTTGATCTCTTTTTGAAGTATTTTGTCTCCATTTTTCTCATGATAAGTATTTAGAAAAAATTGGCTGGATTTCAATTTTTTCCGAGAGAAATGCTGAGCAACGGCCTCGTGTTGCATGGCATCCAGGGTATCAATGAGCTCATAGTCATCTTCTGCGAGCTTTGAATCAAATTCTCGAGCGTTTTTTGAAGAAATGTTTTGATGGGTGAGGGTTAATTTCCCATGACTATTCAGTTGTACAGCGAAGGATTCAAACAAAAAACCAACGTATTGATGTTCGTAAAGAGCATAGATGATTTCAAAGGGCCGGTCTGGATTAACTTTCATTAATTTTTTGTTGAAACAAAACTTCTAATCTAAGAAAATTATTTCACAAAAGGATCAAAAGAGCTCAGGATTGAGGAGAAAGATTTTTTGTGGCTAAAATAGCGGGTTGAATCGTAGCCAAAAGGGTAATAACAATAATCGCAAATGCAGTTAGAAAGACATCAGAGATGGAAATAATTACTGGGTAAGCCGTCATCAGGGCGGATTGCATTCCCATTAAAACAAAGCCATATTCCTGTTGAAGACTGGAGATTATCAGGCCTAGGGTAAGCCCTAAGCTGGCACCCGTGAACGCAATGATCATACCTACAGATAAAAAGACCCACCGGATGACCTTTTTTGAAGCGCCTAAGGCATGAAGGGTCGCTATGTCTTTTTTCTTATCTATCACCAGCATGGTAAGAGAGAAGTAAATATTGATAGAAGCAATGGCGATAATTAGGAAAAAGGTCATAAATACAATTAATTTCTCCCACTTCATAAATTTGAATAAGTCAGCATGTAATTCATCACCAGAGCGTACCGTATAGTCGTCTCCTAGTAAATTATTGAGTGCGAGGGCTGCCTTTTTTCTGTCCTTTCCAGGCTTAAGACTAATTTCTAAGGCGGTCCTTTTTTGATTATATGAAAGTAGATCGGTAGCAAAATCAAGAGAAACAATGATATAATTTTCATCATAATATTTTTCGATAGAAAAAACAGAGGCAGGAATGGCACGTTTGGTATTGTATATTTTAGATGGATTTGTGACCCCTGGGCCAATGTTTTTTGGGTAATAAACCTGAAGTGAAAAAAAGTCATTATTGGGGTTTATGGACAGATCATATTGTACTCCCCTCCCAATGATCGCATAGTTTAGATCTTCTTCACTTAATTTTAACTCTCCATATACCAGGGAACTCTGCAGGCGTTGTTGATCAATAAAGCTTTCTGAAACGCCCTTCATTCTCACGACCCTTTGGGCATTTTTATATTTAATGAGCACATTGTCTTCTATGACTTCGGCAATTAAATCAACAGCCTCCGAACCTTCAATCTTTGTTTTTAAGTCATCGGTATAAACAAAGGACTTACCCTGAGTCGCCGAAACAATGACTTCGGCATCAAAAGAGCCATAGGTAGACCTTAATAAGCCTTCTAGACCATTAAAGACGGAAAGCACAATGATCAAGGCCATGGTCCCAATGCCCACCACTAACATAGAGATCAAAGAGATTACATTGATGAAATTCTTTTTCTTTTTGGAAAAGAAATATTTTTTGGCAATGAAAAAAGAAAGGTTCAAGTTTTTTCTGGGGGAATGTTAAGATGATTGATGATCTGATCCATACGACTGGCTTCTTCTGCAGTATCGTCGATGAAAAAAGCGAGTTCAGGAATTTTTCGAATAGACTTTCCTATTCTTTTACCCAGGCGCCACCTCACTTCACTTTTTTTATCATTGAGATTTTCCAATACTTTGGCGCCATTTTGGACAGGAAAAACGCTAAAATAAATTTTGGCGATACTTAAATCAGGAGCCGTTTCCACACCCATGATACTCACTAAATTATCAAGAAAAAAATGTCTCGTATCTCGTTGAAAGATTTCGCCGAGATCTTTTTGAATTTGGCGACTGTATTGATGTTGTCTCTTTGATTCCATGACACAAAATTATCTATTATTTATTTGTTAATTTGCTCTTTTTATTCAGATCTACATTGAGATTATAAAGAGATTGTTTCTTAACCCTATTATTTTTTGCTTAATTTTTTCAAAATAAACGATCCAAGTCGAATGATTGTCATCTTTCTGGGACTTTTGTCTTTGAGGGTGCTTCTTACTTTTCAAGGGCTTTCTCTTACTTTGTTTGAATTAAAATGGCTTTTGCTAGGGCAAAGATCGGCAGAGGGATTTTTGATGTACGAGGAAATTTTCGATTATACAGGTCCGTTATCAGTTTTCTTTTACCGGATCATTGACAATATATTTGGTAAGTCTCAACAAGCCCATCATATCATAAGTACTATTTGGTTGTTTCTGAATGCGATCCTTTTTAATAGTCTGTTGAGGAGGAACAAAAATTTTTCTGAAAACAACGATTTGCCAGCGCTATTTTTTGTGCTCCTTGCGGCATCAATACCTGATTTTATGGCGCTATCTCCACAAATGATGTCCATGACCTTTATATTGCTGGGATTTTACAACGTTTTAGAACGAATCGACAATGAGGACACAGATGATTTGTTTTTGTACGCGGGAATCTATGTGGGAATTGCGACCCTATTTTACCCCCCCGTTGGGGTTTTCTTTTTTGTTTTTTTAATATCCTTTTTCTTGTTTAGCACACCAAAATTGAGGCGTATAGTACTTTATTTTAATGGATTTTTAATTCCTTTGGGTCTAACGTTTTGCTTTTTTTATTGGCATGGCAATGGCTTTCACGCTTGGCATGCTTTGGTGGAACGAGGGCTTTTTGGTCAGCAAGTAAAGTATCTGAGTGAGATAGAAAATTTTTATTTTTTTGGGATACCTATTGTCATTGGCTTGGTAGCTATGGCCAGTACTTTTTTCTCTGGCCATTTCAGCAGCTTTCAAAATAAATCTGCACAAGCGATGTTATTCATGATGTTAGGGGCCACCATCGTTATTTGGGTAGATGTAGAAACGTCACCGGCTCAGATGTTATATTTGGTACCTTCTATAAGTTTCTTTTTAGTACACTATTTGCTGAAATTACGTAAGCGCTGGGCGAAAAGGTGGGTACCTCTCATGATTTTGGGGGTCTTAATTTTAGCACCTTATTTGAGTTATATTCAGTTAGATATGGACACTATTAGGGTGAAAGAACCTACCGATAGATTCTCCAAACGGCGAACAATGCTACTAGGAGACAACCTCAGTGTTTTAAATTACCACGAGTTGTCAAGTCCGTTTCTTGATGCCCAACTATCTAAAGAAAGAATCGAACTATTAGATGAGGAGGCTTCTGCACAAGCCTTGCTGAGAATCATTGAGGAGGCACCTCCCGCAGTGATTATAGATGATTGGTCTGTCATCCCTAACTTATTTTCTAGGTTGCCTGAGCTATCAAAAAAGTATCGAAAGCAAAGGGCTGGGTATTATGTCAGAATCAGCAATTGATCTTGTTTACCCTACGTTGATGGCGACCTGCTTCAAATTTAGTTTCAAGGAACAGGGATACCAAGCTTTCCGCAATTTCATAGGCAATGAATCGGGCGGGAAGACAAATGATATTGGCATCATTGTGTTGTCTAGATAACTGTGTAACCTCAGCATTCCAGGCCAAGGCAGCCCGAATCCCTTCATGTTTATTGGCCGTAATACTTACACCTTGCCCACTTCCACAAATCAGGATACCAAAATCAGCAAGATTTTTTTTAACAGATTCAGCGACGGGATGAACAAAGTCCGGATAGTCGACACTATCAGGCGTTAAGGGGCCAAAATCAGTGACCTCATGACTGAGTGAAGCCAGATACTTCTTGAGTTGTTCTTTATAAATAAATCCAGCGTGATCAGCTCCTATAGCAATTTTCATATTTTTAGGTTAAGGTTTAGTTAATTCTTGTTTGCGTTCTTTTTTTTCTAATTTAACAGCAATGAGAATACTGAGTTGATACAATAGGCCTAGTGGAATAGCAATAAGTACTTGACTGAAAGGATCGGGAGGAGTCAAGACCGCAGAAAGCATCAAAATGACAACAATGGAATGCTTTCTATAGGTTTTTAGGAGAGAAGAGGAGACCAGTCCTGCTTTGGTCGCAAAATATACGACAATGGGTAGTTGGAAAAGTAAGGCACAAGCCAACACCAATGTGGTGACGGTACTTACATAGGAAATAATATCAAATTCATTTAAAATTGAGGGGTCTATTTGATAATTAGATAAGAAGTTGATAGAGATAGGGGTCACTACAAAATAGCCAAAAAAGACCCCCGTAAAGAACAGTAGACTGACATAAAAGGTGGCGCCAGTGGCTGCTTTTCTCTCTTTATCGTAAAGACCGGGCTTTACAAAACGCCAGATTTCCCAAAAAGCATAGGGAAAGGCACAAATTAAACCAATGACAAAAGAGGAAGTAATATGCATAGAAAACTGGCCGGTCATCTGTCTACTCTGGATGATAAAAGGCAATTCGCTGATGCAAAGGGCATCAGAACTCAATATTTCGGAAAGATTACAGAGTATCCTATAGGTCCAAAAGCTAGGTTTAGAGGGGCCTAATATAATCTCACCAAAAATGACACCTTTTGAGACGAAGGCGGCTATTGCAAAAACAAAAATAGCGGTAAGTGACCTGATGAGATGCCATCTTAATTCTTCTAGATGGTCTAGAAATGACATTTCGCCGGGTTCGTCGTCGACTTGATCTAAAGGCATTTATGTATCATTTGAATAACGGATAGTCACCTACCCAATTTTTAATTTCAGTTTTTATACTCCCCAGATGAGACTCATTTGAAATGTTTGATATCACTTCATCGATGTAGCCAACTATTTTAACCATATCATCTTCTTTAAACCCACGGGTGGTCATGGCGGCTGTACCTACCCGAATACCGGAGGTGACAAAAGGAGATTGTGAATCGAAAGGGACCATATTTTTATTAACCGTAATTTCGGCCTTACCTAAAGCTTCCTCCGCGGCTTTTCCTGTAACGTCTTTGGATCTTAGGTCAATTAACATGAGATGGTTGTCTGTACCCCCAGAAATGATGTGATAATCTTTTTTAATCAACTCATCTGACATCACCGATGCATTTTTTTTGACCTGAATAGCATAGTTCATATAATCATCGGAAAGAGCTTCTTCAAAGGCAATCGCTTTGGCACCAATGATGTGTTCTAAGGGGCCTCCTTGGGTACCAGGAAAAACGCCAGAATCTAATAATGAACTCATCATTCGGGTCTTGCCTTTAGTGGTTTTCAGGCCAAAAGGATTTTCAAAATCATTTCTCATCATGATGATTCCCCCCCTAGGTCCTCTAAGTGTTTTGTGGGTCGTGCTGGTGACAATATGACAATGCTCTAAGGGATCATTGAGAAGACCTCGCGCAATCAAACCACTTGGATGCGAAACATCTGCTAATAATAAGGCGCCTATTTCATCGGCAATTTCACGGAATCGTTGATAATCCCAATCTCGACTGTAAGCAGAAGCGCCACAAATGATCAGCTTCGGCTTTTCTTTTAAAGCCTGTGATGCTACTTGCTCCCAATTGATCAGTCCTGTACTTTCATCTACCCCATAAAAAAAAGGGTGATAAATTTTTCCTGAAAAATTGACTGGAGAGCCATGGGTTAGATGTCCTCCATGGGCTAAATCAAAGCCCAAGATTTTATCCCCTGGATTGATGATGGCCAACATAACTGCCGCATTGGCTTGGGCTCCAGAATGTGGTTGAACATTGGCCCATCCAGCGCCAAAAAGGGTTTTTAGCCTTTCGATAGCAAGATTCTCTATGACATCGACCACTTGACAACCTCCGTAGTAACGTTTGCCAGGTAAGCCCTCGGCATATTTATTGGTTAGAATACTGCCGGCGGCCTCCATAACTTGGGGCGAAGCGAAGTTTTCGGAGGCGATCAATTCAATACCTTCGAGTTGGCGATGATTTTCTTTATTGATTAAATCAAAAATTTTTTTGTCTCTTTGCATGATACAAAAATAACCTAACCAAATGAAAAGTGAATAAAAATTCGTTTAAGAAGAAATGATTTTTAATTTTATTGCTTGATTAATGGATATGCTGGAAAAATTAAGAAAAAAAATTGATCAGATTGATGATGAACTACTTAAGTTGTTCAATGAGCGGATAGCTGTGGTTCAAGAGGTGGGTAGATTAAAGAGGACCACACAAGCCCCTATTTACCGACCTGAAAGAGAGAAGGCGATCATCGATCGACTTTCAAAGACGCACGAGGGACCGCTTACCAAGGCTGCCATTGAGGCCATCTTTTTGGAAATTTTTGCTATCAGTAGAAACTATGAGTTACCCGAACGTATTGCTTACCTGGGACCCGACGGAAGCTTTACCCATCAGGCGGCCGAGTCTCGCTATGGTGCAATTAGTGATTACATAGCTCTGGATTCGATTTCGGCCGTTTTTGAGTCTGTTGCGACCGGTCGGGTAAAATATGGAGTAGTACCCATTGAAAACAATCAAGAAGGAACGGTTCAGGAGACGATTGATTATCTGGGCACGCATCAATTGAGTATTGTGGCTGAAATGGCCTTGCCCATTCACTTTTCTATTGCAACTCTTGAGGAGGACTTGTCTCAAGTAACGACGGTATTTAGTAGGGACATTGCTTTTCGTCAATGTAAAAATTTCATCAATGATTATTTTGATCATGAAGTAAAACTAGTACCCGTTAGCAGTACGAGTCGTGCTTGTAAAATGGCATTAGAGGAAAAAAACTCAGCGGCTATTTGTGCTCCGATTGCGGCTCGAGAATACAAAGTCCCCATTCTTTACAACAATATTCAAGATTCAGCGGATAATACGACGAGGTTTTTGATTTTGAGTGAAAGCTTTTATAATGAACCTAGTGGGGAAGACAAGACCTCTTTAATTGCAAAGCTGCCAGACGAAGCGGGGGCGCTGGTTGCTTTTTTACAAAAATTCCAAAGTGCAGGAATTAATCTATGTAAGGTTGAAAGTAGACCCGCAAAAATGGGGACCCACTTTAAATACATGTTTTTCATTGAATTAGATGGGCATTTTCATGATCCCGAAGTCCAAAAAACCATTGCTCCCTATAAAGATCAAATCAAATGGCTGGGCTCTTATGCCCGGATGTGTTAATAACAGGAGTTCTCATTAGGTTCAGGATAACAGGGCTGCGAAAGGTAATAAAATTGAGTCAACCATTAAACAAGTTATTTTTTGAGTAAACAAAAGACGTCTTTTTTTTGTCAATCATGCGGAGTAAGTGCCGCTAAATGGGTTGGAAAATGCCCTTCTTGTATGGAGTGGAATACCTATGTGGAAGAGGTCGTTATTAAGGAGACTAAGGAAAAAGCGCTTTGGAAAGAAGATGCTAGCCTCAAATCAGTCCCACAATTGGTTCAGGATGTTTTGAGTGAAAACCACGATCGGATTTCTTCGAAAGATGAGGAATTGGATCGCGTATTGGGAGGAGGTATTGTGAGGGGATCTTTGGTGTTAATTGGTGGAGAACCCGGGATAGGGAAGTCAACTTTAATGCTCCAAGTGGCCGTTCAGCTGACTCAATTAAAGATGCTATATGTTTCAGGAGAAGAGAGTCCACATCAGATAAAAATGCGGGCAGATCGTATCGGGGTACATTCGGAAAAATGTTATTTGTTGTCAGAGACAGACCTCTCTCGAATTTTTCAGCACGCCAAAAAATTGAGGCCAAATTTATTGATCATAGACTCTATTCAAACCATACATAGTCAGCATATAGAGTCAGCACCCGGATCGGTTTCGCAGGTGAAGGATTGTACAGGGCAGTTACTCAAATATGCAAAAGAATCAAATATTCCCGTCTTTTTGATAGGGCACATCAATAAGGAAGGGAGTATTGCTGGACCGAAAGTACTAGAACATATGGTGGATACCGTTTTGCAGTTTGAAGGAGATAGAAACCATGTTTACCGCATCTTAAGGACGATAAAAAATCGGTTTGGCTCCACCTTTGAGTTGGGGATTTATCAAATGCGGTACGAAGGTTTAATGCAGGTAAAAAACCCCTCAGAAATATTATTATCAGACCAGTCGGTAGACCGTTCGGGCGTGGCCATAGGAGCCTCTATAGAAGGAAATAGACCTTTGATGGTCGAAGTTCAGGCATTGGTGAGTCCGGCTAATTATGGAACACCACAACGCACGGCTACTGGTTTTGACCTTAAAAGGTTGCATATGCTGTTGGCTGTTTTAGAGAAGCGCATGGGGTTAAAACTTGGGGCGCAAGATGTTTTTTTGAATATTACCGGTGGAATCAGAGTGGATGATCCTTCTATTGACATGGCCGTATGTGCCGCTATTTATTCCTCTTATCATGACCTCATCATTTCTCGCGAGGCTTGCTTTGTAGGAGAAATTGGTTTAGGGGGTGAGGTTAGGACTGTAAACAGGTTTGAAAGTCGGATCAAGGAAGCCGAAAAGCTTGGATTTTCAGAAATTTTCTTAGCAAACAAAGAGTTATCAAATAAAGAAAAAACCAAAATAACGTTGAAAAATGTGAACCTTTTGCGTGATGTATTGGCACATTTATTTGGTTAGTTAATTACTTTTTTAGTTTTTGTTTTTTAGGTTTAGATCTTTTCCCTTTTTTTTGTTTCGTATAGTTTTCATGACTTAGCCATTGGGTTGCAAAATTTCCAGACTTAGCTTTTTTTGCTTTTTGATTTTTGTTCCCTCCAGAGCTGGGACTTTGTTTAAACTTTTTCCCTACTTTGTTTGATTTAGCAGATTTACTATTAATGAAGATTTGTTTTTTGGAAAATCGCTCATTACTTTCCTTAAGATTGCCATAACTTTCGGGTATTTCTTGAGACAACTTGGGCACAATGGTATAAATATCCTCATATTTTTTAGCTTCAATTTTTTGTCCATGAAAGCTATAAGTCTTAACCCCCTTACCATTACCATAAGACCCTTGTGTACTTGCGCCTGACTTACCTGATTTGGAATCACTTTCTGCTCCCCCAAAGACCAAATTCATACCCAATTGTACTTGTGCCCATTTCATAGAAGGTGCTGAATAGCCCAGTATTTTATCGGTAGCCATATATAATTGCACAGGTCCAAGTTTTGCAGCAAATCCCAAACCTACATTGAAGAATTGCTGAGGGAGCTTGGTTACTGAAGCTGAAACTATAACATTTGAAGAAACTGTTTGTCTGATGCCTAGACCAAATCCGGGGTTGATTTGACCTTGAATAATTTTTGCATTTAGGGTAGTAATAACATCAGTGCCATTTACAGGAGTGTATACTATACTACCAATGATATTGGCCGGCAGGAAGGAAGTGTATTGTTCATAGGTTGTATCGACTTTAAATTTATCCGAAACTAATGAGATGGAATCGATAATGTCCCCACCCTGTAGTTCAACTCCTGCATAAACGAAAGTACTATCCGATAAACCAGATGTTTCAATATGCTCTTTCCATCTAATGTAACCCATGTCGTTTACGGCAAAAGAGAAGGCGTAATACTTGTTTAATTTATATTCGAATCCTAAGTCCAGGGCAAATCCACTATTCCCATTTGAAATGAAATAAGAGGCCAAATCTTCCTCATTGATGGCTTCGTCACTGAATTGACTGATCCCTGCTGTTCGAAACTGAAAATTTTTCCAATCGGCTTCAAATTGATAGTTTTCATTGTTTGTTTTTAGGGTTGCATTAAAGTTATGGGGAGTACTGAGGTTTACGAATCCCTGCAAATATTTCAGTCGGGCCCCTAATTTTAAACGCCCATCAAATTCATAAGCAAGGCCTAATCCATATTCACGATAATAATTGATGCTTGCTCCAAATTTCCCTATGTCTATCTTTTGCCCCACCATGTCACCATTTCCTTTGAATAGGAATTCGGCAATTTCTTTGGGGTAGATAAAATTCGCGGCAAGCCGCTCATTGGCAAATAAACTTAACCCTAATCCGGACGGAGCTCGAAAACCTATATGTGCCAAACTGATGGTTCCATTAAGGCTAAAACTATTGGCTGCCCCCATAGAGGATACCAGTTTATCTAAATTAATTTCATGGATATCTCCGTTCTTTCTAACTACATCGTTATAGGAAAACCTATTATTAGCATACAGGCTGATGCCTGAGAGAATAGGTAAGCCAACAAAAAAGTCTCCTTTGGGAAAATAAGAGGCATTAAATGCAGTACTCTGTATGGTAGCGCTTCCTAAATGATAGAAAGATATTCCCTCTTGTGCTAAGGCGGTAAAGGAATAGACTAGAATATAGAGCCCTGTAATGATTTTTTTCATAACTCGTAGCTCAATCGCACTTTACCAGAGATTTTCACTTCTAATGTATATTCCTCCAATAGGGGTGTATAAATAGCGGGAGCCCCATCAGTGGTATTTAGAGTCATAATAATTTTGATAGTTTGCGTATCATTCAATGCGTCAATACCTTCCCCAGTTAACCAGACTTGGTTAATGTTAATTTCGGGTTCTTTGATATTAAAAGTAATTGAATTGAGAGTGGGATTGGCTAAAACATGGAAATCTTCTTCTAAAGAATAAAGGACCTCACTGTTAGAATCTAAAAATTGAAGATTAAGAAGAGCCCCAAAGGGTAGCATATTGTACGTTACAACCCTAAGTTGTAAAGAGTCTATAGTTGCTACATCTACGTCAACGGTAATAGAATCTAAATTTACAGGGACTGCTAAATTATCTAGATGTAAACTCATGGGAAGTTCCAAGGACATATTTGTAAAAATTTGTGCGTCTTCGTTGAACTCTCTATCAGGAATTGTATCTGGAGGGAGAAAAACTAAAATACTATCCACTGGTAAGTCTGGATTGGCCACCATCGACATATCCATATAGATGTTTTCTGGCGTCCAGCCTAGAAATTGATCAAAATCAGAACTAATTTTATCAATTATAATGAAGGTTAAAGCAGCAGCGGTATCAGTGAGGCTTGGATTCAATATAGATTTTAAAGAATCATTGAGATCAAAAAAAGAGTCATAAATTTCTAATTTTCTCAGGGTATCCCCATTGTCATCAGTTTTTGTTCCATAGATTTCTAATCCAATAGCTAGGGGCATACGTAATTCATTGGTAATGGTAAAATTTAAATTGGGGTTTTCCAGCAAAAAAGAACCGCTCTCAAAAGTTTCGAAGAGGGGAATGCTAAAAGATGAGGTCGGGAAATCTACTGATTGTCTTACAAAAAAACCCAAATCAATACCCTGTTCCGTACTTTCAGAAGCTAATTCAATGGTATCGGACTCTTCAAAACTAAACGAAATCATGCCATTTTCGTCTGTATCTATGGCCAACGTGGAGTCCGCACCTTCCAACAACTCCATCAATTGGTAGGTAGTTTCCCCAATAGGAAACGCATACAATCCAGTGTTTTCAGATAATTTAAGCCCTTCTACGTCCAGTTGATCTACATTACAACTGCTGATCAATAAAACGACAACTATGTACAGATATGATGGTTTTACCATGATTATTAGACTGTATTACTCGTGGGTAATTCGGTATTATATTTTTGATTAAACCCCATGATACCTTGTAGTCCACCTGTGTGAAGTAAAACTATCGTACTTCCTTTTGCAATTTGCTCATTTTTGAGCATTTCCCAAAGTCTTAAGCACATCTTTCCCATATATATAGGGTCTAAAGCTATTTTTTTTTCATTATGAAACCATGTTATGAAGGTTATCAATCTAGAATTAAACTTTCCGTAGCCACCAAAATCGTTTTCTGAAAAAGTTTTGAAATTAGTCACCTTTATTTTTTCTTGAATCAATAAGGATTTTATGTGCGCATCTATCCAATTCCCTTTCAGTGCTGAGAATCCCCAAACTTCTTTTTGGCCTGCTAAGCCTTTTAATAATCCAACCATAGTCCCTCCAGTACCGATAGGGGTACAAAGAATATCGAAAGGAAGGCTTATTTCTTCAATGATTTCAGCACAACCCCGAATAGCTGCTCGATTGGTCCCGCCCTCAGGGAGGGTATAGATCTTTCCTTTGACATCTGAAGGAAAGGTTAGATGTGACTTGAAATCTGAGAATTCTTGACGAGGTAAAAAGACAAGAGTCATTCCGAAATTAGCTGCGGCTTTTAAGGTGGGATTGCTATTTGCATTTAATTCATCTCCTCGGATTAAACCGATGGTTTTGAATCCATAGCGCTTCCCAGCGGCGGCAGTGGCAAAGATGTGATTGGAATATGCTCCGCCGTAGGTAAGTAGGGTATCAGCACCCTTCGCTCTAGCCGTAATGAGATTGTATTTTAATTTTCGAAATTTATTACCCATCAAGAGGGGGTCATTGAGGTCATCTCTTTTGATAAAGATTCGAATTTTTTGAAATTCCAAAAAAGGGGTTTTTAATTCTTCGAGAGGAGTTTTGGGAATTTCTACCAGCATCTCACAAGTATACGTAAATTTGTAGAATGTCAGATACATCACAAGCGCTTATTGAGGAAGAACTGTTTGAACATTTCAGGATCATTGTTGATCCAAAACAAGGCCCTGTTCGCATCGATAAGTTTTTAATGGAAAAATTACCAGATTTAACCAGAACTCAAATTCAAGAGTTCATTAAATCAGGATGGATCACCGTCAACCGTGAAGCGGTAAAAGCCAATTATAAAGTGCGTCCCAAGGACGAATTGGTCGTGCTGATGCCAGAGCCACAGCGAGAGGAGGAAATCATTGCTGAAAATTTACCTTTGGATATTCGGTTTGAGGATCCAGAGCTGCTAATTGTATATAAGGAGGCAGGTATGGTGGTTCATCCAGCCTATAAAAACTGGTCTGGCACCTTAGTCAACGCTTTATTGTGGCACTTCAAGAACTTACCAGAAATGCGAGGCAATGAAGGAAGGCCTGGGCTGGTTCATCGGATTGATAAAGATACCTCGGGTTTATTGGTCATTGCTAAATCAGAAAAGGCCATGAAAGGCTTGGCCAAACAATTTTATGATCATTCGATTGACCGCACCTATTACACCCTGGTCTGGGGGGAACCCCTACCCGCTGAGGGAACCATTGATGTTCAGCTGGGGAGGAGTTTCAAGGACCGCAGGTTGACCACCGCTTTTCCTGAAGGAGATTTTGGTCGTCGCGCGGTAACTCATTACAAAACATTACAATCTTTTCGGTATGTCAGTTTGATTCAGTGCAATTTAGAAACTGGACGGACCCATCAAATCAGAGCTCATATGAAGTATATCGGGCATCCCATATTTAATGATTCCACTTATGGGGGGGATCAAATTTTAAAAGGGACTCTCTTCACCAAATACAAACAATTTGTTCAGAATTGTTTTAAAATCATGCCTCGACAAGCCCTGCATGCTAAAACACTGGGATTCGTACATCCGGTGACCAAAGAAGCAGTGAGATTAGACTCGGACTTGCCCGCAGATTTTACAGAGGTTTTGGCTAAATGGGAGCGTTATGTTAATTACATTGAAGATTAGGATGATCAATAAGGGCCAAAATCTCGTCTAAATATATGCGATCGTTGGCTAACCTGGGCACTTTATTTTGACCCCCTAGTTTACCCCTAGATTTCATCCAGGTATTGAAAACGCCAGCAGCTACAGGATATACGACGGGTGCTATGAGGGCTAAATCTTTATGACGCTTGGCATCATAATCTGAATTAATCTCGCGAAGCACCTCATCTAGTATTTGGGTAAATCGATCTAAGTCATCGGGGGTCCTTTTGAATTCAATGACCCATTCATGGCCTCCTTTTTCATTTTTCTCTAAATATTTTGGACCCGCAGTAAAATTACTGATTTCAGCATTGGTTTTAATACAAGCAACAGACATCGCTTTTTCAGCATTCCAGATCATCAGCTCTTCTCCAAAAGCATTGATGAAATGCTTGGTGCGTCCTGTTATGCGAATGCGGTGTGGATTTATAGAGGTAAAGGTGATCGTATCTCCAATCTTATACCTCCAAAGACCTGCATTGGTTGTGATGAGGAGGGCATATACTTGATTGACTTTAACTTGGCTAATGTCCAGTGCTTGGGGCTGTTCTTCTTGGATTTGATCAAAAGGAATGAACTCATAAAAAATACCGTAGTCAAGCATGAGCAGCATATCTTTCGAGTCTACTTGATCTTGAATACCAAAAAATCCTTCAGAAGCATTGTATGTTTCTACGTAATGCATTCCAGTACTCGGAATCAGTCTTTTGAATTGAGGCTCATAAGGGCTAAAAGCTACGGCGCCATGGAAAAAAACCTCAAGATTAGGCCAGATATCTAATATACTTTCTACTTTTTTTTCCTTTAGAATTTTTTCTAACAAAACCATGGTCCAGGTGGGGACTCCCGAGATACTGGTGATATTTTCATCGATACAGGAATGGATCATTTTTTCTAATTTTTCCTCCCATTCATCCATTAGGGCAATTTCTAAACTCGGTGTTCTCACCAATTGTGCCCACCAAGGGAGGTTACTGATGAGCACGGCAGAGACATCTCCATAAAAGGAATTGCTGTTTTGGTTGAGCTGATTAACCTGACGACTGCCTCCAATGACCAAACTTTTGCCTGTAAACATTTTGGTGTTTTCAAAGTTGTTGAAATAGATAGACAAGAGATCTTTGCCCCCTTTGATGTGACAGTCTTGTAAGGCCTCATTAGAAACAGGAATAAATTTACTTCTTGCGTTGGTGGTTCCAGAAGATTTGGCAAACCATTTAATTTCTGAGGGCCAAAGCACATTTTTCTCACCATGCATGATGCGGTCAATGTAGGGAAAAAGGTCTTGATAGTTCTGTATGGGAATTTGCTCTTGAAAACTCTTAAGGCTCTTGATATCTGAAAATTTATGCTTCAGTCCATAAACGGTTTTAGAACCTTTTTTTACTAACGCCTCCATCAACTCTGTTTGTACTTCATAAGGATATTTTTGAAAGAGTTCAATTTGATGAATTCTTTTTTTCATTACCCAAGTAAAGATGGAGTTAAAGAGGGCCACGTTATATTTTGCGTTTTAATTCAAAATGTTGGCCTAAATAAACGCGCCGAACTTGCTCATCATTGGCGAGTTCTTCGGCGGTTCCTGCTTTAAGTAGGGAGCCTTCAAACATCAGATACGCTCTATCTGTGATGGACAGGGTTTCGTTTACATTATGGTCAGTAATTAAAATGCCGATATTTTTTTCTTTGAGGCGACTCACAATGCCTTGAATTTCTTCTACTGCGATGGGATCAACGCCAGCAAAAGGCTCATCTAAAAGGACAAATTTGGGATCAACAGCCAGGGCACGCGCAATTTCCGTTCTGCGGCGTTCTCCGCCTGAGAGCACCATACCCTGATTTTTACGAACATGATTGAGACTGAACTCGCTGAGTAAAGATTCTAGCTTTTCTTTTTGATCCGACTTGCTCAATTTGGTCATCTCTAGTACCGCCAATATATTGTCCTCCACCGAAAGGTTTCTAAAGACAGAAGCTTCTTGAGCGAGGTAACCAATTCCCAATTTGGCCCGCCGGTACATGGCCAGACCTGTGATGTCTTGATCGTCTAAAAAGATGTGACCATCATTGGGTTTGATGAGGCCAACAATCATGTAAAAAGAAGTGGTTTTCCCTGCCCCATTAGGGCCCAGTAAACCCACGATTTCGCCTTGTTTTACCGATACGGAAACTTGATTTACTACATTTCTTCCTTTGTATTTTTTGACAAGATTTTCGGCCCTTAGTTTCATCATAAAATGTAAATTAATTATAGAATTTGATATCCTTGACGATTAGCTGCAGTCTTTTTCTTCCTCGGAATTCATTTAAGTCAATGTGATAGGCGATTCGAAAACTTTCTGCTGCTAAAATAGGGGCTTGTAGGCCCCCCAGACCAAATGCAATGGCCTCTATAGGAACCTCTGTATCTTCTTGCTTCACTTGAATTTTAAGATGCTTCTCTTTGATTATTTTCGGACTTCCTACCAGTTTGACATGTTCTGTAACAAAAACAGGGTGCATATTCTGAGGGCCAAATGGGGTCATTTGATTGAGGATGTTGAAATTTTTAAAATGGATAAAATCAAGAGGGACTTCAGCATCTACAATTAATTTGGGCCTTTCCGAGTCTGAGGGAATTGTGTTTTTGACAACTTCCTCAAATCGCTCTTTAAAGAGGTCTACGTTATTCAATGCCAAAGACATGCCAGCGGCAAATGCGTGGCCGCCGTATTGCAAGAGGAGATCTGCACATTTTCCCAGTGCGGCATGGATGTCAAAGCCTTCTACTGAGCGAGCAGAACCGGTTGCTACCCCATTACTTTCTGTTAAAATGATGGTAGGTCTGAAATAATGTTCAATGCATCGGGATGCGACGATGCCCACAATACCTTTGTGCCATTTAGGATTAAAAAGGACCGTACTTTTAGCGGTCACTGGAAGCTCTTCATGTATCGTCCGTAAGGCTTCTTCGGTGACCGTCTGATCAATATTTTGTCGTTTTTTATTTACCTCGTTGAGTCGTTGCGCAAAATCCTTCAATTGGACAGGATCTTCACTAATGAGCAGGTCTACGGACTCATGTGCATGTCTTAAACGACCCGCGGCATTGATTCTAGGGCCGATATAAAAAACTACGTCAGAGATGCTGATTGGAGCTTTTATCCCAGCGATGTCGATCAACGCCTGGAGACTTTTTAGGGGCTGGCTATTGATTTTTTGCATGCCAAAATAAGCTAGAATACGATTTTCTCCTACCATTGGGACAATATCAGAGGCGATGCTAACGGCAACTAGGTCGAGGTAATTAAAAAGAGACCCAAGGTTAAGGGTATGCTGTAGACAAAACCCTTGCAAAAGCTTGAATCCGACGCCACAGCCGCTGAGTTCTTTGAAAGGGTAGCGACAGTCTTTTCTTTTGGGATCAAGGACTGCATAGGCCTTGGGAAGAATACTTCCCGGAATATGATGGTCACAGATGATTAAATCGATGCCTTTTTTTTTGGAAAGGTCTGCCATGTTTAGGGCACGGATACCACAATCAAGTGCGATGATCAATTGGCAATCGATCGACGCGGCATATTCGATGCCTTTTTCCGAGATTCCGTAACCCTCTGTGTAACGATCAGGGATATAAAAACGAATATTTTCAGTATGATTTTTTAAGAATGAATACATTAACGCTACCGAAGTGGTGCCGTCAACATCGTAATCACCATAGATCAAAATGTGTTCATTTCGGGCCAATGCATCCGAGAGCCGATTTACTGCCAGATCCAGATCTTTCATTAAAAAGGGATCATGGAGCATTTCTAGGGAGGGACGAAAGAAGGCGCGCGATTTTTCAAAATCAGTGATGCCGCGATTGATTAAGAGGCCACCTAAGGTGGGATGTATGTTGAGCTGATCGCCCAATGATTTCGCTTGGGGTTCATCAATTTCGGAAAGATCCCATTTTTTGTCCATAAAGGTCAAATATTATGCATTAAGTTGGGTAAACCTAGAATAAAAATTAAGATCTCACCGAAGGGCTTTAAAATGATCAATATTTTAACGAAATTTAGAAAAAATATGGATATCCCAATCAATCAAATTTGGAATTTTATAGCGTTGCGCACTGCAGATACACCCAAGCAGCGGTATTCATTGCATGCTGCTCACGTCATCATGGCAGGATTAGATGTCCAATCGATTACTGAGTTGACCAAAAAAAAGGAATATGACACGGAACTTTTGCCCTCTCTATTCACTTATAGAGAAATTTTGTGGCAGCCCAACGTCTTTGAAAAACCACAATTATGTACCCCAGCCATTAGAATATTTAACGCTTTTTGCGAGGAGAAAGCAGCTGAATACGATCAAGATAAAGGTAAAACGTATGAAATTTACAGTGGCTTATTGAAAGGCTTGGCTGAAAATTGTGTGCGCGCACTCAAGGATTTGGAAAAAAAACGGCAACCCGTATCTATCCATAAAGTTTTGAAAGAACTGAGAAACCGAAGTTTCCCCATCATTAAATTTTTTATAGACCATCCACAAAACCGAAATGATTATTATCATGAAGCGGTCAACCGGTTAAATTATGCCATTAAGATATCCATAACAGAATTTAATGGCCGATTTACGGAGTTTGAAGAACCTTTTTGGAGGGTAGAAAATGAACAAACAACCCTTAAGAAGGAAACGCGAGCCGCACAAAAAAAATCGGTAACTGAGGAAGAACCCTTAGATGAAGAAAAAGCAATTTTTTGAGAAACTTTTTAACAAGGGATTAAGTTTTTAAATGGGAGATGAATCAAGAATCCACTCATAAAACAACATTTTTATTAAAAAATTTAGTCAAAGGTCTCCTTTGGTTGGGTGTGCTGGTTGTGGGCTATGTGATGATCCAAAAATATTTTGGCTTTGATTTAAAAGTTTTTTTGGGACCTCTATATGATCACACCTTGGTGATTTATTTTATTTTTCTTGTATCAGAACTGATCTTTGGAATCATCCCACCGGAATTTTTTATGTTTTGGGCCGCTAGTAAAAATCTCTGGCTGTTATACCTTCAACATGTGACTGCCTTGATGTTCATTTCCTATCTTGCGGGCATTATTGGATATTTGATTGGGGCAAAATTTGGAGACTCAAAATTTTATAGGCTCTTAAGAAGAAAACGCCTAGGAAAGGTTGAAAAACATTTCCATCAATTTGGTGGATTTCTTGTAGTGGTCGCTGCGCTTACGCCGATTCCTTTTTCAGGAGTTTGTATGTTGGTGGGATCTGTAAAATATGATTTTAAAAAATTCATCTGGATTTCTATGTCAAGATTTATGAGGTTTTTTTTGTACGCAGCCATCGTTTGGGAGGCTAATTCGTTAAGTTAAATGGGGAAAATAGGGGTATTATTAGTGAATTTGGGAACTCCAGATTCAACCAAGGTGTCAGATGTAAGAAAGTATTTGAGAGAGTTTCTCATGGACAAAAGGGTGGTAGATATTCCTTACGTACTGAGATGGATTTTAGTCAATTTAATCATCGCTATTTTTAGAGCGCCTAAATCAGCAGCAGAATATCGAAAATTGTTTACCGGACGGGGCTCTCCGCTCAAATTTTATACCGAAGACCTTACGGTGATGGTACAAAAGAAGCTGGCAAAGGATTATGCAGTCGAGTTTGGGATGAGATACCAAAGCCCTTCTATTGAAGAGGCCATCAAAAGACTCATGGATCACCACGTTTCAGAGATCAAGGTGATTCCTTTATTTCCTCAGTACGCTTCTGCGACCACAGGATCAGTGATCGATAAAGTGATGGAGCTGACCAAGCAATGGCAGATTATTCCAAAAATAAGTTTTGTATCACAATTCTTCCATCACCCCCTTTTGATTGAGACCATAGTCGATCAGGCCCAACCTTTTTTAAAGGCCCACGATTATGATCATTATCTGTTCAGTTACCATGGCTTGCCTGAGCGCCAGATTAGAAAAGGATCCGTAGACAAGCATTGTAAATTAGGATCTTGTTGTGCTGCTTTGGGCCCAAAAAACCAATTTTGCTACCGAGCACAATGTTTTGAAACTACCCGACTCATTGCGGATAAAATGAAGATCAGTGAAGACAACTATACGGTTTGTTTCCAGAGTCGATTGGGGAGAGATGAATGGATCAAGCCTTATGCGGAGGATACCTTAAAAAAATTGGCTGCTGAAGGAAAGAAAAGCATCTTGGTGTTTTCGCCGGCTTTTGTTTCGGATTGTTTGGAAACGACCATTGAGGTGGGAGAGGAGTATAAAGAAAATTTTATTGAAGCTGGAGGGATGAGATGGGATTTGGTTCCAAGTCTTAATACTGAATCCAAATGGGTAGATTGTGTGGTAGATATGGTCAAGTAATAGGAATAATTGAAGGATTATTTAAATTAAATGACTGCTTTTTTGTATCTTACTAGTATGAAAATCATCCTTACTGTCTATTCTTTATTGTTGGTAGTAAGCGCAGGTGCGCAAACTGACGTCACCTTATTTGACCGGTACATCGACGCACAAGGAGCTCATATTGTAGAAGAGTTTGTCTCTTTATTGGAGATCCCCAATGTGGCGTATGATCTTCCTAATATTAACAAAAATGCCCAGTATATCATTGGCGAATTGACTGATCGAGGCGTTTCGACACAATTGTTGGAGCATCCGGACATCCCTCCCATCGTCTATGGCTATTTGGCGTCAAAAAAGGCGACCCGAACGCTTGCATTTTACGTACATTACGATGGTCAACCCGTAGACAAAACGCGTTGGAAACACGATCCGTGGACGCCTAAAATGTATGATAAATCCTTAGCAGAGGGCGGCGTAGAGATACCCTTTCCAAAAGAGGGTGAAAAAATAGATCCTGTATCTCGTATTTACGCGAGGTCGGCAGGCGATGACAAGGGCCCTATTATTGGTATCTTGGCGGCGATTGACGCCATGCAAGCGGCAGGTGTTGAGCCCACTTCCAATTTTGTTTTTTTCTTTGAAGGGCAAGAGGAGGCAGGATCTGAGCATCTTAGATCCTATCTGGAAGATCATTCGGAATTGCTTGAAGCGATCGATTTGTGGATGTTCTGTGATGGGCCGATCCACCAGTCGAGAAAACCACAATTGGTTTTTGGGGTTCGAGGGGTTACGGGATTTGAGGTGACGACTTACGGATCCAATAGGTCCTTGCACAGTGGCCATTATGGAAATTGGGCTCCGGTGCCGGGACAAATGTTGTCCTCATTGATTGCCAGCATGAAAGATGAAAATGGGAATGTCTCCATTGAAGGATTTTATGATGACGTAGATCCGTTGACGACCTATGAAATAGAGTCTATGGCCAATATCCCACAAATTGACGATCAACTCAAAAAAGAATTAGGTCTGAATGATACGGAAGGATCCGAGACGCTTTACGAACGCCTTTTATATCCCTCCCTGACCATCAAGGGGATCAATAGTGGTAATGTAGGGACCAAGGCAAGAAATGTCATCCCGGCAAGCGCGACCGCTTCCATCGGCATCCGGCTTGTCAAAGGAAATGATCCGGATAAAATGATTGATCTTGCAGAAAATCACATGGTTAAGCAAGGCTATCATATCGTACGCGAAGACCCCGATGAGGCGACCCGTTTGGCGTATCCTAAAATCGCTAAATTGGTCAGAGGGCATGGTTACCCTGCGGCACGGACGTCTATGAACAATCCATATGCACAGCAGATTGTGTCAAGGGTAAAAGAGGTGGTAGGAGAGGATTTAATCTTATTGCCCACCCTGGGAGGCTCATTGCCCTTGTATTTATTCACAGACGTATTGAAAAAGCCAGCGCTGGTTGTGCCAATCGCCAATCATGACAACAATCAACATGCCGCCAATGAGAATATAAGGATAGAAAACCTGTGGTATGGGATTAAACTGATGGGAGCCATCATGACCATGGCGCCAGAATAACAAAATGGGATATAAATTATTTGTGACGCATCAGCTTACTGAGGACCTCTACCGCATAATCAATTTCCTCTAGGTTGTTGTACTTACTAAAAGAGAACCTTACGGCACCCCTTTTAGGATCTCGATTCAATTCAGCTAACACATGAGAACCGATATTTGATCCACTAGAGCAGGCGCTTCCACCCGAGGCAGAAATTCCAGAGATATCTAAATTAAAAAGGAGCATTTCATTATGGGATGTGGGCGGCAAACAAACATTTAATATCGTGTACAGGCTCTGATCAAGATCAGCACATTGTCCATTGAATTGAACGCCCGGAATCTTTTTCACCAATTGATCAATCATGTATTTTTTGAGCTTTATGATTTGCGATTTTTGCACTTCCAGCTCTTCACAGGCAATTTCTAAGGCTTTTGCAAGTCCTACAATTCCATAAACATTTTCGGTGCCTCCCCGCATGTTTCTTTCTTGTGCCCCTCCGTTTATAAAGGGATTGATTTTATGACGGTAATTGACATAAAGAAATCCAACTCCTTTAGGCCCATTGAATTTGTGGGCAGAACCGACCAAAAAATCTACCGGTAAGAGTGATAAATCGAGGTCAATATGGCCCATGGTTTGTATGGTATCGGTATGAAACAAGGCCTCGTGCTGATGGGCCAAGGTGCCTATTTTCTCTAAGTTAATGAGATTGCCGATTTCATTATTAGCATGCATAAGGGAGACCAATGTTTTTTTTGAAGGGATCTTCAACAGCATTTCTAAATGTTCTAGATCTATTTGACCGGCTTCTTTTAAATTAACAAAGCTTAATTTCAAAGGGTTTTGCTGAGCCAAGAGTTCTGCCGTGTGCAATACCGCATGATGTTCAATTTTAGAGGTAATGATGTGATCTACTCCCAGGGTATTCACACAACCAAAAAGGGCCGAATTATCGGCTTCTGTTCCACCAGAAGTGAAAAAAATTTCACCCGGAGATGTTTTTAATAAAGCAGCAACTTTACTTCGGGATCTTTCGATATGAGATCTCACTGCTCGACCATGACCATGGATAGAAGAGGGATTTCCAAAATGGTCAAGCATCAGCGGTTTCATGGCCTCAAAGACTGTAGGGTCGAGGGGAGTAGTGGCTGCGTTGTCTAGATATACCTTCATCAAGGATAAATTAATCAATCAGTAATTATTTCTTTAATATCTGAAATAATTTTATTTGCTAAATGATTCGCAGTTACAAGACTTTCCGATTCTGCAAAAATTCTGATGATGGGTTCGGTATTTGATTTTCTAAGATGTATCCAATCATGATCAAATTCTATTTTCAGGCCATCGATAGTATTGATGGGATGCTTGGCATACTTATTTTTGAGCGTTTCCAAAATGGCATCAATATTGATTTCTGGCGTGAGTTCAATTTTATTTTTTGAGATGAAATAATTGGGATATTGCGCCCGTAACATCGAGGCTGGACGACCGAACTGAGCCAAATGTGAAAGAAACAGGGCAATTCCGACCAAAGCGTCTCGGCCATAATGCAATTCAGGATAGATAATGCCACCATTGCCCTCCCCGCCAATTACAGCGGCGACTTCTTTCATTTTGGCGACGACGTTGACCTCTCCTACAGCAGCGGGGTGATAAATTCCCTTGTGTTTTTCCGTCACTACCTTTAACCCCTGGGTACTGCTTAGATTAGAAACGGTATTGCCTGGCGTTTTTGAGAGCACATAATCACTTACAGCTACCAGGGTATATTCTTCACCAAAAGGCTCTCCGTTTTCGCTGACCAAAGCCAAGCGATCCACGTCAGGATCAACCACAATACCCACATCAAACTTACCATTTTCTATCTCTTTGCATATTTGTCCGATGTTTTCGGGTAAGGGCTCAGGATTATGTGCAAAGAGACCAGTCGGCTCCCCATTTATTTGAACCACTTCCACCCCTAGTTTTTCTAGCAACAAGGGAATGGCAATCCCTCCCGTACTATTCACGGCATCTAATATGACTTTGAATTTTTTAGCCTTTATGCTCGGGACATCCACTAGGGTCAATTGAAGAATTTTATCAATGTGATCCATAATGGTGACCTCTGAGGAAATAATTTTCCCAATATTTTTACTTTCTGCAAAAGTATAATCACCCACGTCTGCACGCTTGAGGACTTCTGCGCCCAACTCCGCTGAAATAAATTCGCCGGCGTCGTTTAAGAGTTTTAGGGCATTCCAACCAATGGGATTATGGCTTGCAGTGATAACGATACCTCCTTGTGCTTGCTCAGCAACGACAGCCATCTCAACGGTAGGCGTGGTACTCAAGCCCGTATCAATTACATGAATACCTTGGGCAATCAACGTGTTGGACAACAGGGCCCCAATTATAGGACCGGAAGGCCTTGCGTCACGTCCAATGACGACCTTAGGATTCTTAAATTTTGTTTTAAGGATTTCACCGAAAGCAGCAGCATATTTTACTACATCTAACGGAGATAAGGTTTCGCCTGGACTTCCGCCGATGGTTCCGCGGATACCAGCAATAGATTTTATTAATGTCAAGTTTTGGTTTATTTAGGCATTTTGAATATTAAATGTTGTTGGACTCAGTTAAATTTTTCCAATATTCTGGTTACTTCAGATTTATGTTTTTCACAGGGATCTCCTGCGACGACTGTTTTACCACAATAGCCGCATGCAGCTCCTTCTGGATTAAGGAAAGGGTTTTGCGATGCACAAGTACCTTTAAATTCTCCTTTATTTAAGAAAATCAAGCGAACCGACATGCCCACAAAAAAGAGCGCAACAAAACCAATGCCTAAGAATACTGTGATCATATATTATATTTTACAAAGTTAATAACTCAGAAGGTTAACTTTACAAAAGTTGCGGATTAAGATTTACTTTTTGATATGACTAAGAAAATAATTAAGTATCCAGACCTTGAGAGATCTGGTAAATTAGCAGCATTTGATAGGTTACTTAACATTATGGATGAGCTTAGAGAAAATTGTCCATGGGATAAAAAGCAAACCATGGAGAGCCTACGACACCTGACTATTGAAGAAACTTATGAGCTGTCCGATGCCATATTAGAGGGCGATTTAGAGGAGGTAAAAGAGGAGTTGGGCGATCTTATGTTGCATTTGACCTTTTATACGAGATTAGGTGCTGAAAAAAAAGCTTTTGATATGGCGTCGGTCCTGAACGGGATATGTGATAAATTAATTCGAAGGCATCCCCATATTTATGGAGATACCCTCGCTGAGGATGAGGCTACGGTGAAAGCCAATTGGGAGCAGCTCAAGCTAAAAGAAAAGGGAAACACATCGGTACTTGGGGGAGTCCCTCGATCCTTACCGGCCCTGGTGAAAGCCATGCGAATTCAGGAAAAGGCGAGCGGAGTAGGATTTGATTGGGAAAGCGGAGATCAAGTTTGGGGTAAAGTAGAAGAAGAAATCAAAGAATTTAAGGCCGAAACCCAAGCGGAAATAGTAAATTCAAAACGTAAGAATGAGGAGTTTGGAGACGTATTATTTTCCTTGATTAACTATGCACGATTTCAAGATATTAATCCAGAAGAAGCACTTGAGCGGACCAATAAAAAATTTATTAAAAGATTTCAATATTTAGAAATAGCATCAAAAAGAGAAGGAAAATCACTTGCTGAAATGACCTTGTCAGAAATGGATATTTATTGGGAGGAGGCTAAAAAAAATGAAAAAAATTAGGATATTTTATATATAAATCATGGTGAGCAAATTATGCAAAAAAAGGATTTCAGCTTTCTAAACAGGAGCTCAGTGGGGTGTATGTTCAAGACCTATTTAGACCCTTGTTCTTTGGTTTGACTCATGGGTTAATGGAGTTTTGGATAAGAAACATAAAGTTGAAACGGTGATCATGATGTTTGAAAGAGTGGCTTACATGGATTCATCAGGTTTGGAGTTGTTGCATGTGGCTTTAGCCACGTTCCATAGACAAAAAATAAAGGTATTATTTACCGGTTTATCAGGTCAACTCAAAAAGTGCTTCGGACAATCCGGCCCGACGCCTGATGGGTACGAGGGAACGGCATCATTTGATGATTTAAAGGCTTGTGGAGTTCATTTAAAAACCCAGCTTATGCTATCAGGGAGATTTCCAGTAATTATTAAGTAAAAGGCTTGTAGGTTGAAAGGGGTATAAAAGGCGAGGTCTATGTCCAAAAGGCCAAAACAGCCTCTATTCTCCTTATTAACATTTAATAAGTTATACACTGAAAAAAATAATTCATTATATAAAAAGCTGATGGACAAATAGTTATAAATATTCAATTAATAAAAAAAAGTGTGGATAACTATTAACTCATTGATTATTAATTTATTATGACCAAATCATGAATTACTCTTTGGTTTGCCTAATGAGGTGTGTGCGATAGGTATTGAAAATTCTGGATTTAGAGAGAAATCCTATGTATTTTCCGTCATCTATTACGGGTAAATTCCAAGCATGGGAGATTTCAAATTTATTCATCACGGTTTGCATATTGTCATAGGATGAAACGTGGGTAGGCACTTGGGTCATGAGTGTGTTTATCGTCACCTGATTTCTCTGGGATTCGTCAAACATAATTTCACGAATATTGTCCAAGGTGATGATCCCTTTCAATGCCCCATCTTCGTTGACAACAGGGAAAATATTGCGCGTGCTTTTTTTGACCAGCGGAATTAATTCGTTGAGCGTAGCTTCAGGAGCGATGGTGAGTAGATCTTTTTCAATCATCTTTTTTAAACTGATTTTATTCAAAACCATTTTGTCTCGATCATTGACTACGATGTCTCCGCGTTTGATCAGGTTTCGCATATAAATAGAATGTTTTTCAAAATAGGTGACGGTCACATAGGAGATGGCAGAAACGAGCATCAGGGGGACAAACAACAAATAGCCACTGGTGATCTCGGCAATTAGAAAAATGGACGTTAACGGAGCATGAAGTACGCCACTCATGACTCCACACATGCCTACGAGGGTAAAATGGCTTAAGTTGACGGGAGATTGGGGATAAATCCATTGAAAAATCAGGCCAACTAAAAAGCCTACCAATCCACCCATGTACAAAGAGGGGGCAAAAATACCTCCACTGCCACCTGCACCCACCGTTAAACCCGTAGCGATAGGTTTCAGGAAAATAAGACATAAAAGCGCGAGGGGAACAAACCATTGATGGGTAGTCCCAAAGAGTCCAGTAAAATAATGAGATTCAAACAATGAGGTAGGTGCGCCCTTCAAGAGATTAATGACCATATGGTAACCTTCGCCATAGAGAGAAGGAAAAACCAAGAGCAATAGCCCTAATGATAGACCTCCTAAAAGGGCTCTAGCAAAAGGCTTCTTAATTTTATGAATCCCATCTTCGGTCCGCGAAAGCATCCGGGTAAAATACACCGATGCGGCACCACAACAAAGACCCAACAATAGATAATAGGGAGTGGACCAAGCAGAAAACTCTTCAGTGAGTTTGAAGGAAAACAAAATATCATCGCCCAACAAGATTAATGACATCAGTTGACCGCACACCGAGGCAATTAAGATGGGAATAAATTTATTTATGGTCACATCGGTCAACATGACTTCAACGGCAAAGATGACACCTGCGATAGGAGAATTGAAAATGGCCGATACCGCTGCTGCCGCACCACATCCAATCATTAAGGTTCTTTTTTTGTAATCAAGATGGGCCAGACGGGCCAAGTTGGATCCTATGGCGGAGCCCGTGACGACAATGGGGGCTTCTAACCCTGCGGATCCACCAAAGCCCACGGTAATGGCACTGGTGAGCATGTTCGAATACATCCGAGTTTTACGAATGATGGAAGACCTTTTGGAGATGGCGTATAAAACTTTACTGATCCCATGTCCGGTGCTGTCTTGCAGTACATATTTGGCAATAAATACGGTCAATAAAATACCCATCACAGGATAAAAAACCCATAAATATTTCCAACCTGTTACCTCAATATTATTTTGAAGGACTTGCTCAATGAGGTGAACGGTTGTTTTGAGGGCCACCGCCGCCAGCCCTGCCAAGATACCCACAAAGCCCGCAATGATCAGCGTGAAATTGTTGTCATTGATGTGTTTGAGACGCCAAATGAGCAGGGGCATCAAGGGGTTGTGAGAGCTCATATCATTGGGTAGCCATTATTCAGTATCATTATTTTAAATAAACGAAGCTTGCTGTTTAACGAGGGCTTCTTCTATATATTGGAAGGTCGAGAGGATTTCAGGTTGACCATCTACCACCGCGATGTTGTGTTCAAAATGAGCGGATGGTTTCCGATCTGCTGTGACAATGGTCCAACCATCGGCCAATTGAATTACATTTTTAGTACCTAGGTTGACCATGGGCTCAATGGCCAGCACCAGACCTTCTTTTATTTTACGACCCGACCCTCTTTTTCCAAAGTTGGGCACCTCTGGAGCTTCATGCATTTTTTTACCCAATCCATGGCCTACCAGTTGCCGTACGACCCCAAAACGATTCTTTTCAGCATGGTGCTGGACGGCATAACCAATGTCTCCGATGCGTTTCCCCACGACCATTTGTTCAATTCCTAGGTAAAGACTCTCTTTGGTAATGCGCAATAATTTTTTAATGTCATCGGAGATTTCACCGACGGCAAAGGTAAAGGCGTGATCTCCATAATAGTTATTTTTTAATGCGCCACAATCCACCGAAATGATGTCTCCATCGACCAATGGTTTGTCGCCAGGAATGCCATGTACGACTTGTTCATTGACTGAAATACATAAGGTGGCTGGAAAATCGTAGAGACCTAAAAAACCAGGTAGGGCGCCTTGATCTCTGATGTATTCTTCTGCCTTTTTATCTAATGTCTTTGGGGAGATA